>VOFC01006263.1_pt1 | contig 43241 bp, 61 predicted proteins | sample 5384161 | NCBI WGS metagenome assembly VOFC01 (sample SAMN12384722, study PRJNA508395) | human gut metagenome | isolation source: healthy gut B | host: Homo sapiens
ATGAATCCTAACATCGAGCATTTTTATCTCATCTGCCAGCAGCGGGAGAAATTTGTGCAGCTCCGCAAGCTATTACATGCGCTGGACGAAGACGCGGAACGTATCCTAATCTTTATGAACGACGGTCCAGAACTGGATTTTTGGTGGACAAGCTGAATTATCACAAAATCCGCACCTACAGCCTTCACGGCATCGTATCGAAAGAAGAACGGCAAAAAGCTATGGAAGACTTCCGTCGGGGAAAGATTAAAATTCTGGTTTCCTCCGATTTGGCCGCCCGCGGTTTGGACATTCCCAATATCACCCATATTATCAATATGGACTTTTCCTGCCGAACCCAGCGAATACATTCACCGGGCTGGACGCACCGCCCGCGGCAACCGCAAAGGGCCAGTGCTACAGCATTGTCAACCCGCAAGAGCTGGCAGCACTGCGCATCTATCAACGGAATTTGCTATTCAAGTGGCCCCTGTGCATCTGGTAAAAGGAAAAATACTCTCGGCGCTACCAAAGAATACTACAAGGACCCGGAACGCAAAAAGAAACATGCAGCCAAAAGCAACGATACCCATAGTTCCGGCAAAAAACATGATAAACAAGAAAAATCCAGCGTCAAGCCGCACAAGGCGGGCAGCCAAAGCTGGTAAGCCAGCCAATAAACCAGGGAAAGGCTCGCGCCAAAGCACAACAGCAACACTCCAAAGCCTTGACAAGGACATCACAAAGGGCTGTTACAGGAAGATGCTTTTTCTCCTGTAACAGCCCTTCTATGATGGTTCCGCAGCAATATCTATGCCGCCCGCTGCAAAAACACCGAAAATACACTGCCCTGCCCCAGCTTTGACGCTACCTTGATATAGCCGCCCTGACTGGTCAAAATCTGCCTGGTGAGATACAAACCAATACCAACGCCGTCTTGGTCAGCCACTGCCGGAGAACGATAAAACGGGCAAACACCTTTGCCTGTTCCTCCTCGGCAATTCCCCTTCCATTATCGATCACATCAATCCGGCAAAACAACTCATAAGCACGAACCGTAACCTGTACCGTACCGCCAGCTTCCGTATATTTAACAGCGTTATCCACCAGATTTCCCAAGGCTTCCGCCGTCCATTTGGCATCTAAAACCGCCGCTTCCGTTGTATCATCCACAATAAGCTGAATTTGCCGGGCTTCTGCCTTTGGCCCATATTGCCGCGCAATTTCCCGCAGTATGGGCTCTATGGGCTGCTCCACCGGATGCAGCGTCAGAATCCCTGTTTCCAGCCGCGACAGCTTTACCAGCGAAGCAATCAAAAAATTCAATTTTTCCGCCTGACCCTGCAGCGCCGCCACACAGTTTTTGCTTTCCTCCGGCAAATCCTGCTCCTGCAATAACTGTCCGTACAACAAAATATTGGCAATAGGCGTTTTGGTCTGGTGAGAGATATCGGTAATCAACGCTTTGATTTTATCCTTCTCCGCCTGCACATGCTTGGCCGAAGTTTCTGAATAAGCCAAATAACGGGCCAGTTTGCTTTCTAATGCTGACATCATGCTCTCATCAAAGGTCTGCTCACAAAAACTGCCATTCATGGCTGCATCCAGCAACTTGTCCAGTCTGTTCAGCAGCCTGCGCTGGCGGTAATCACTCCAGCCGATTACAACCAAACACAACAGCAATGCCGCCAACATCAGCAAAACCACATACTTAATGGCAATCATCGGCAGGCCCCTTCCACACATAACCGACGCCATATACCGTTTTGATATAATCGCCGGCCTTTAGCTTATCCGCAGCCCGCTTCACCGTTACCGACAGCGCGTTCTCGTCCACGTAAGCAGCACCGTCAATCCAGATTCGATCCACTAGCTGCGCCCGCGACAAAGTAACGCCGCGGTTTTCCACCAATAGCCACAGCAGCTTTTGCTCCGTTTTGCTTAGTTCCACCGGCACATCGTTGCGAGAAAACAGCATCCGCTCAAAATCAAACCGGAACGGCCCCAACTGCACAACGGGGCTTTCCCGTTCCGCGGACTCCACACCGGCGCGGCGCAGCTGCGCATGAACCCTGGCCCGCAAAATGGCCAGACTGAACGGCTTGGTGATATAATCATCAGCGCCATGCTCCAAACCCATCACCACATCCATCTCCGTGTCATTGGCAGTCAGCAAAATTATCGGTATGGCGCTGCTTTGCCGCAGCTCCTGCAAAAATTCCAGACCACTGCCGTCCGGCAAATTGACATCCAGCAACAGTAAATCAGCCGCCTGTTCCAGCGCCTGCCGAGCCTGCCCCAAATCTAAGCGAGAAACAATATCCATTTCCTCATTCTTTAACGCCAAGCACAATCCTCGATTTAAGTCGCGGTCATCCTCCACAATTACAAGCCGCTGCATAGCCTCACCTCACCGTAAACATTCTACCCGTATCATAGCATATTCCAGCCAAAATAAAAAGAGCGCCCCTTATCAAATGGTTCATTCATGCTATTCTGTAGATGATACTGTGAAAAGCAGTATAAGGTAATTTATTCTCCAATGGCTTTCTATAACAATAAAATACATCTTCCCTCCGACACCCTCCACCGAAAAAACGCACAGGGCAAAGTAAAATTCCCGTAGCTATATTGGTTGAGCAGAAAATCAGCATTTTGACTGTATTTTGTACCCCCTGTTAGAGCGCAAAATACAGAAACCGCCGGCAAACGCAAAAAAATTGGAGCAGAAAATGTTTCACGTGAAACATTTTTTTACTCCAAACCACGGACATCTGTCCGAACCAACGCACTATAAAGAAGCGATACTGGGCAAATCGCCCACCCATCCGCCATCGCTAACGCTTATTATGCACCATTGCATAACAATTTGTCACGCAACGCCCAAAAAAGAGTCGGTAAATCGCCGACTCCTTATGCAGCAATCCGTTATGCAAGGTTCCCCCAACAAAAAGGTAATGGTGTAACGATTCGCTACACCATTACTGCGGTTTTTCCTGTTCAATAGCATTTAAGCCTAACGGCTAATACGCCTGAGAACAAGAAACCTATTCAATTTAGTTGAATTTTCTGCAGTGATAACCAAGCCTACTACGGCTGCTGCCATCAAACCTACAAACGCTACCATTGGAGCTGCGTCGCCAGTTTTTGGCGCGTCACCCAATGGAACTTCCGGTTCCGCAATTTCTGTTGGATTAACCGGTGTGCCAGGAATATCTGTAGTTGGTACACCTGGTTCATCAATAACTACTGGCGGAACATCCGGTTCTGTTGTTGGAACATCTGGATCCGTAATCGGTTCTTCTGGAACGATTCCTGTGTAAGTGTTGGTGATGATAAAATCATTTCCGGAAGTAGACACACTAGATGTATAACCTGCCGGTACGTTTGCTTCTTCTACAGTCCAACCTCCTCCAGAAGTTTTCCACGCATACGTCCAATCATTTGCTGCATTTAACGTAACTTTTTGATGTACGCTTCCATCATACAGAATATTCACTGTAATGGAATCTGGACGATTGGCAGCAGCGTCATCTTTCCAAACTTTTGTTACATTTCGCATAATGTCACTGTTTCCCGGTCCTGGACCCGGCCCTGGGCCTGGCTCGGTTTTTTTCAACTGTATAAGATACTGTTGGTTTTTCAAATTCTTCTGAGTTACCCGGTTCTCCATTAGAATCTACAGGATACAACGTTGCACTCTTATTGGTTTCCAAACCGTTATAAGTACCTGCCGTACTTGTTGGATCTGTCAGTTTTACGCTGTAAGTCAACTGCACTGGTTCATTTACTTTTACAGGTACATTAATTTCCCATACAAAGTGTTCGTCAGCCTCTCTATCAGTTCCGTTTGGATAATAATGCAGCTTGAATGGATAGGTATTACCATCCTTACTACCAGTTTCGCTGCCAAAGCCATAAACTGTTTCATTTTTATTGGTAGAAATCTGAGTAACATCTAAGGTCGTACCATTTACAGTTAAATTCAATTTTTCAATGTCATTTACAAAATCGAAGTGATAACCCATACCATTGTTGTAAGCGTCATCATAGCCGATGACGTCAACAACTTCACTGTCTGCATCTACTAAATAAATCAATTCGTCTTTCACAGCAGAGAAAATTTTTTGCTTCATCCATGTCTGCGTTGTCATAACGAGTCACAACTTTATTTTCTGCCAGCCAAGATTTAAAAGATTCTGCATATTGATGATGATTTGTTTCTTTTCCATGATATGGATAGGAAACAAAAATTACATTTGTTTCCTTGGCTGCTTCTACAATAGAAGTTGCCGCATAATAAGTTGCTGCTTCTAACGTTGTATAGTAATCTGCACTGTTTTTAACCACATCTTGTGTTGCGACTCCCTCTACTTCTTCTCCATTTTTAGCTGCCACTTTAGCTATATTCTTTTGTTCTTCGGTCATTGCATAAGCACCAATTACTTTTCCATTTTGTCCAGCATTCCAAACTTCACTAAAATCTCGCGCCGGCTGATTATTAGGATATCTGAAATACATAAAATCACTGATGTCATTCCAATCTATCGTACCGTCCGTACTATTGTGGAAATATGTTTGAGACATAGCTTGTCCATTTTGATACCACATACGGGCACCACCATCAGACAAAATAATCATATATTTATCTGCGCTATCAACTGTTTTGTCACTATTTAAATGCATACGTGCTGCTTCTACACCAGCCTGCAAGTTACTGCCAGAGCGACCAGCCATTTCATCATAAGATGAGTCTTTTAATTGGTCTTGTAATTTTTGAAGAGTTTCAGTATTAGAAATGTCTACTAATTCTGTATCCTCCAAAATTGGTTTGCTACCGCCAAATATGGTTAAACTAGCTTTTACATTTAAATTTTTCATTTCTGATAATTCATCTAATAAATTAGCGGCCTGAACTGCCAAATCTTTTCTTTTTAGTACTGGTAGAGCCATCTAAAACAAACGCTACATCCAAATTACCTTTATAACTTGCTGATGGTAAAGACAAAGTTACTTTTGATTCAAAGTTATTATCCAGATTGGTTGCTGTTTTCGATTTAGATTTTTCCCATTCTGGCACAGTTGGAGTGATTGTTTCTAATACTTCATAATCCACAACCGGTACTGGAAATTCTTCAGTTGGATAAATATTTCCATCTGTATCTTTTGGAGTTAATGTAGCAATTTTGTTAGTATCTAATTGATAGTTACCTTTTTCAGTAGGTTTATTCACCAATTTTACACTATAAGTTAATTGAACTGGCTCTGTAATTTTTACTGGTACATTAATTTCCCAAATAAAATGCTCATCTGCTTCATCAGTAGTTCCATTTGGATAATAATGCAATACATAAGGATATACACTTTTATTCGGCTTACCAAAACCATAGGTTGTATCATTAATAGCTGTTACTTCTTGTTTTACCTTATTTACTGTTAAATTCAATTTTTTTGAGCATCATTCACAAAGTCAAAGTCGTATACTGGTTCATTCGTATTAGCTTCATTATTGTAGCCAATGACATCTTTTACTTGTGTGCCTGCATCCAAGAAATAGAAAATATCATTTTGGATATTTTCAAAGCTTACGCTATTTTCTTCTCCCGCAAGATAATCCATAAAGACTTTACCCCATGGATAAGAAGCTTGATTTCCCTTATCTTCATCAAAAACAGCATAGCAATGATATCCAGAAGAAACCATATCATCATAGGTTTTAGCAGAATAATATAACGCTGTTTCCACATTATTTGCATGTTTATCTACATCATGTTCCGCATTTTCTCCAACTTGTTGCAGATATTTATCTCTATCCAACGTGATGTTTCCAGCTTCATTTCTATTTGATGTCAAACTTGGATCTTGATCTGAAATAGAAGCATTATAATTGACGAAATAGCCACCATTATCGTTCTCCACCATAGCAGCTACTTTGCCTAAAAAATCTGCCATGTTACTATTACTAATATCTGTTCCCAAAGCGTATTTCATCCCATGGCCTGTCAACGTTTTAGATTGACTTGAAAGGATTGCTTGTGCATCACTAAAATATTGAGTTGTTATAATACTCGTTGGTTCTTCATTGGAATTGAAAATATAAGTAATTCCATCACTAATTAACACCATATATTTTCTATTACTATCCACATCAGTATCTGCATCCAACATTTTTTTAGCTTCTAATAAACCTGCATGAATATTGGTCCCGCTACCCGTAGTCTCTTCAAGTTTATTAGAAATATCACTTAAATCACTTTCTAAGTCCATCCATTCTGAAGGAATTGCCTCTTTATTAAAAAATAACTACGCCAACTTTTACTTTTGCCTTTGTTTCTTTAATTTGTTTTTGTAAACTTTTCAACATTTCTTGCGCTTCAGTTCGCGAATTAGAACTAGTAGATTTATCCAATACAAAACTACATCTGATACAAGCGGTTTTTCAGCCGCTGGCAACGATAATGTCACCTTTGCTTCATCATTTGCGTCTAACGTTGTAGCTTTTTTATTTTTTGAATGTTCACCATACTCAGGTGTAGTTGGTAATAATGGTTCATACTCAATTTCATCTTCGTCTATTAGCTCATCATTATCTTTTTCCTGTCACAGTAAATGTAGCTGATACAGAATAACTTTCTCCATTTTCATCAATAATAACAGCCTTATTTCCATCTAAAAATGTTGCAGTAATGGTTACTGGTCCAGCTTCACTAAATATTACATTTTTCCCTAATAGAGAATCTATCTCCATCAATAGGAGTTAATGTAGCTTCCTTATCTTCACCAATCGTCCACTGTACAGATACCGCACTATCTGTTGTAGCCTTTACTTTCACATTGAAAGCTGTGCCCACTTCTACTGAAAATTCTTCCTCAGACATTTCTTCTAAATTATACGGTAGAATTTCTGTTATTTCTGCGCCATCTTCTTCCCCTTCTGCAAATACTGTCATTGGCATAATGGTCAACATCATGGCAATGACCAGCAGGATGGCAATGTTTTTCTTCCATGCCTTCTTTCTCAATTCTCTTCTCCTCCTTCATTCTTCTTTTTTCCTACACTTCTCTTTTGTCGTTTCCTGGCTGCTTTTTGCTTTTGCAATGCGCTTAGCTGACGGCTTTCCTCTGCCCGCTCACACTTTCATCCTGCGTCTGCTGCCTCACTGTTTGCTACCTGCAAACAGATTTCCGGCTGCGGTAATGCACTGTCCATCAGTTTTACCAGCTCCAACGCACTGCGAAAGGACTTTCCCGTTTGCCTTCTTTCCAGCCGAGTTTTCCTTGCCAGCTAGCCCCCTGCCGGAACAGCACTTTTACTGTGAAAGTGGCGATTGCGTTCTCCTCTGGCTGTGGCGGCTGCTGTTGTGCCATACTCACTCTCTCTAATTGTTTCGGCTCTTTAACAAACCGGCGGCTCTGGACCGACGCCTGCGGGCATTCCATTTCATCCATCATGTCTTCTATTAACAGAAGCAGTCTGGTGAGGTTGCCGAAAGCCATCTCCTGGCCGTAATAACGGTTATAAAAGAAACCGCTGGGGTTTTTGTCCTCGTAGTGGTACACGCGGATAACACTGGTTCTGAAATCTTCAGGTATTACGTTCAGTGAAGCAATTGACATAGGTTCACCTCCTATCTACTGCTCGGTTCCTAAAAGTATAGATTTCTCGCAAGTACAAAAAAGCAGCTACACGATGAAAAAAGTCATCGTATAGCTGCTAGATGTGGTATGTAAAGTTGTTTCATATTACTATTTTGGTGCTGTTGAAATTTTATACCATTTAGGACGCTTCACCATAATTTTAGGTAGCAAATAGAAAAATCTTCATCAATTCTATTGCTATGGGGCATATTATAGCATTCACTGGTTACATCCACGTTACATTTCGAGTTTTTTGTGGTGGAAATCAAAATTTTTTAGAAATTCGTTGCAAAGTGACCGTTAAAAAATTTATAATTATAATTAAGGAACAAAGAAACTATGAACAAGGCAAAGTGTAATTCCCGTAGCTATATTGGTTAAGCAGAAAACCGGCATTTCCTTTGTATTGTCCACCCCCTAATAGAGCTACCAATACAGAAAACACTGAAAAAGACAAAAAAAAATTGGAGCAAAAAATGTTTCACGTGAAACATTTTTACTCCAACCACAGAGGAATGATGACTGGGCAAATCGCCCACCCATGCACGATATAAGTATCATGAAGCGTTACATAACGATTGGTTACACAACACACCGGACAAGGAGTCGACAATTCACCGACCCTTTACAGGACAAAAGCATGATACAAAGCCGACAGTGTAACCAGCTGTTATGCCGTCGCCGCAGCATTACAGAATGGCACAACTGGCCAGCGGCCAGCGTACCCTACAATATATCTACCGCACAAAATACAGAAGAGATAAGGCGCTCTTTCCCCTTTTATGGTTTCAGAATCCTCGCTACCTTCGCCAAAATTCCGACTTAAGACGCACAGCATCGCAGACTGTGCAAAGCGTGACGGACAGCGCAGCTAGTCCGGCAAAGCTGCGCTGTCCAGATGATGTGCGGATTACGGAGGGATGGGCGAAGGGTAGCAAAAGAATCGCTGTGGTAGCAAAAGAAACCGAATAAAAAATCGCTACAACCTAATCACATCTAAATCGTCGGGCACATAAACGCTGCCGCTGAAATATTGTTGGGCTTCGGCGGTATAGGCTCGTTTGCGCTGTTCTAAGCGGGTATCCTCGGTGTGGTGCAGGATTAGATTTTTTACTTGCAGCGCGGCTGCGCACTGGGCGGCGTCTTTTACGGTGCTGTGCTGGATTTTGTGCGGATGATACTGAGCTTCCTGACTTTCTAAGCACATGGCTTCGTGCATCAAATAATCGACTCCCTGCGCGTAGGCTGCGCATTGTTCCCGATAGGGCTCATCGCCTAGATAGGTGAAGGTTTTGCCGTTCTGCAGCGCTATGGTGACACCGTATTGCAGCGTTTTTTTGCTGTGGGTGTCAAAAAAGGTGGTCTTGCGGTCCAGTATATCAAAGGATAGTCCGTCGGCCAGGCAATGAAAAATAATGCGCTGGCCAAATAGGGGGCAACAAGCGGCCAGGCAGCATAAATTTGCACATTTGCAGCAATCCGTCGGCAATTTCTTGATGACAGTACAGATGCAGTTGTCCCTGATAGCTGCCTTTTTTCCATGCCATGACCAACCATGCGCAGCATCCACACAGCGCCTAGTACATGATCGGTGTGCCGGTGAGATAAAAAGATGTGATGCACCTGACTGACGGCAATGCCAGCCTTTTCTAAGTTGGTCAGCACACCATTCCCACCGCCGGTATCAATCATAAAATGCTCCTGTCCGGCGGAAACGGTAAAGCAGGTGGTATAGCATTTGGTGGCTACAGCATAGCCGGTGCCCAATGCGGTTAGTTGTTCCACGAAAAACGCCTCCTTATTTTTATAGTCCTGTTTTGCTGATTGGGTAAACAAGAAAGCCGCTGCTGCGTGGTTTGTAAAACGCCGCAGCAACGGCTTTCTTGGTGATGCAGGGCATCGCCGGCTGTTATGCTTCTTCGTCACACACAACCTGATAGCCTAATTTAGATGCTACCTTCTTTACATTTTCGCAGCCTTCGCTGGCTGGCAGCACCAGATCTGCTTCTTCTTTTTCTTCTTCTTCATTGCATACCACTTGTACGCCGTACTTGGAAACTACTTTCTGCATTTTTTGCAGTCTTCTTCGCCAAATACATGATCGCCTAAATCTGTTCCATTCACTTTCATCGAAATTCCTCCTATGCAATAAAATAACGATCTTTTCTATTATATTTTACCACAAATGATTGAAATAAACAAAGCAAACGTGAAACATATTGTATTCTTACTTCACACCGCGGCAGGGCACAGCGGAACGCATCAACAGCGTCCAACCGATAATGCTGACAATGCCGGTTGTGCAAATCATAATGCCTAAACCGCCTACAATGTTACTCCACATGGAAGCGCATACCATGCCGATGCTGCCGAAGATGGTGGAAATACCGTTAATCAGCGAGGAAGCGGAGCCGGTATCGCCGCTTTGCTGATCCAGCATGATATTGGTACCGAAAGGACGGGAAATGGTACCTGCTAAAGAGAACGGCGCAAAGCCCAGCCAGAATAAAACAGGCGCTTTTTCGCCCAGCAAAATGAGAAAAACCCCGCACAAGGCATAGATAGCAAAACAGGTCATAGCAAATTTTTTTCTTGTTGAAGCCGGTCATAAACCGCACATACAGCATAGGGCCAATCATGGATAAGGCTGCGTTGGCGGCAAAGAAATAACTGTACACCTGCTCGGTAAGGCCGAAGAAATCCACATAAATGTAAGAGGACAAGGCAATATATCCCATAAAGGACAGGTTATACAGGAGAATATCATACAAGGCACGATAAATCCAATATTTTTACCTACGGTCACCAGACGGCCTAAAGAGCCCCAAATACTGCCTTCATAGCGTTCCTCGCCGGACAGCGTTTCTTGATACAAAAGCGACAGCAGCAAGCAAAGGACGCCTGCTATCGTGAGTACCACAAAGGAACCGCGCCAGTCGGTAAATACTAACAAAATGGCCCCTAATACTGGCGCAATCATGGGCGCTACCCCAGCTACCGATTGTACAAGCGCCAGAATGGTGGTGCGCTGTTCCCCGGAAAAACAGTCCTTTATCAAGGCAGTCGATACTGCGATAATAGCGCCGGCGCCAATGCCTTGCACAACGCGGGCGGCAATCATCATATACACTGTAAATGATAACGCACAAATGGCGCTGGCAGCCACATACAGCGTGGAACCGATGATTAACACTTTCTTGCGGCCGTATTTATCGCTCATAGGACCCCAGAACAGTGTGCCAACGGCAAAAGAAAAAGAAAAAGCTGACCAGGGTTAAATTTGTCAATGTTGTGGATACGCCAAAATATGTACTCATTGTTGGTAATGCTGGCAGATATAAATCGGTGGAAAGCGGGATAAACATATTGGCCAGCGTGATAAAGATAATCATCCCGGTTTTCCCTAAATATTTCTGTTTGGCGATATTTTGTTTTGCATTCACTGTCAAAAAACTCCTTTCTAACGCAATTATCATTCTATACAGCCATTGTAACGTATAGCACAGTATATTAGCAAATAATCGTTGTTTATTACACAAAAACGGCTGTCGCAGAAAATCCATACGACAGCCGTCATGCTATTGTTATGCTCCTTTGACAACAACAGATGCTGCCATTACAGTGGGAGAGAACTCTCCATCGTCTTCTGTTACGCAGGCATCCATCTTGCCTTCATAGCCAAAGGCTTCTTCTACCAATGTTTCGTTGGCAATCATGCCTTCGGCAGCGCCTGGCACACGGAAGGTTTTGTTTTTGAGCTGCACAACCGGTGTTTCTTCCGGCACTGGCAACTGCGGCACATAGCTGTACGGATACCGATATGCCCGATAGATAAATGGATTACTGAAATCGAAAGGTGCATAGTATTCCCAAACCACTTCTTTGTCGGCGGTTACTTCAAAAATACGGCAGCAGCAGCCTTCTGTAATTAAAGTGTTGCCGTTTGGCAGACGCTGTGCGGAGCTTACCAGTTGGCTGTAGAATTTGGTATTGGAAACCATATTCATCATGCCTTCGCCGCCCATCATATGACCGGTGTATTCCCAAACAACTTTTAAGGTGGTTGGGTCGATTTCGATCACTCTGGAGTAGTCCCGTTTGTCGGTTTTGCTGCCGTCTTTGCTCATGCGGTCTGGCAAGCCATAGCCAGCCCAACCGCCGTTATCGAACATTAAGATGTTGCCTTCGCCCGGCAAGCCTTTTTGGAATCATGTGGCAATGATGCTGCCCGATAATCTGGCCAATGGCGCGCAGTTCTGGCGTTTGGGTGAAATCAGGGCCAATCTGCCAAACAATTTTGCCGGTTTCTTTGCTGATAATCGCCATAATATTTGCTTCACGGGCGTCCCAGATAATATTATCTGGATGGAACCGTTCGTCGCCTTCCTCATACCAATGGTTTGGCCCTAAACGCTCATGGAGTTGATGTGCATCCAGTCTGCCTGACCACCGCCGTTGGGATGATTGTTAGGATTGCGGAACAATACGTTTTTGGCTGCTTCAGAGAATCCCAGCTCGTTGAAATGCTTGCTCACATGCCATTCCCAAACGATATTGCCTTCCCAGTCTACTTCGATGAATACATCGTCCAGCAGCCGTTTATCAGAAATACGTTTGTTGTAGATATCTTCGTGACACAGAATCAAGGTATTGCCACTGTCAGTTTTGCATTCCATACCCGGCACATAGTATCCAACCGGATTGCCCTCCCGCTGATAGTCGTGATGCTGACGGGCCATCCACTGTTCTTCGTGGCCTTCGTCTTTAATCAGCTCTTTTTGTTGAATTTCCACACAACCTTGCCGTCCCAGTCAATCTGGACCACGTCGGTCTGGTCTTGATAAGCAAATTTGGCATCGCGAGCGCCTAAAGAGCCTAATACCTGACCGCCTGGCAGCAGCTTGTTTGGAAAGCCCTGCAGATTGCGCCACGTTTTTACCACATTGCCGTTCATGTCAATCAACACAGCACCGATACCGGCAACTGGCATCAGGGTATAACCGCTCCATGCCTTTTCCGGGTCATAGATTGTAGTGCCCATTGGATAAACGCTTGGTGTTCCCATTTGTAATTCCCCTAAAAAATTAAGAATATCTTTATCATTGCCTATTAAGATTTGCCGTTCTGCGACGGCTTTGGACAAAATGGGCGCCAGTCTGTTTCGCCTCGGACGTTCCGTCCAGCTCAATCAGACTGCCCACCCATTTATGTCCACCCCGATGCAGAATTAGGGGCAAATCTAATAGGCACTTTCCATCATCATTTCATTTAAAATTTTTACCGCAGTCATTCCAAATGTCCACAGCAGTGGACGTGTGGTGGAGTGGATGTGTTTTTCCAGTTTATCGTGCAAACCGCTAGCCCAGTGACGCAGAAAAATTTTTTCGCTGGTTAGGCGGCTTTGCAAACGGCGAAGCGAGACTATACATAAAGTATGCGAGCTAGCCGTTTGCAAAACAACGACGCCAGCGGAAAAATTTAGCAAGTTAGCATGTTATAACAACGCCAGTTTCATAGATTGCATACTCATCTTCCCCCACCTGCGCCAGCACTTTTACCTGATACTTACCGGACAAACCGGTTTTATTGATAAAGGTGTCTACTTCACGGCTATCGGCTTTTTTGGAAGGTGCCTACGCACATAGCCTGGAAGTTCTGCGGAACAGTGTTGATTTCATACCGTTTTACTTCGCCGGCTTCGTCGATTAACAGCACCTGGTCGATGGTGTTTTCTTCGAAAAAGCCGTTGACTAGAATGCGATCGTCTTCTTCCACGATTTTGGCTTTGAATTCTGCCGGCAGCAATTCGCCTGTTTCTTCGGCCTTGACTTTCATTCTGGTTGTTTTGGTTTCGATCAAGCCGCCCAGCACAACGCCTTTGCCCAGCTCGATGGTTTCCCCTGCGTAATACAGCGGCAGTTTTTCTGCACGATACAGATTTGCCGGTACGTGTAATTCCAATTTCAGTTCATCATCCACCAGCTCTGTGGTGATGGAGTTAAAGGTATAGGTATGTTCTTTGCTCTTTACGGGGTCCATGGCATCCATAACTGCAAAGCCGTCACATGGTTTCCCGTCTTCATAACCAATACCGCCGGAGTGTACCATATAGTGGCCTTCATTATAATATTCTACATTGCAGATATATGGAGAGAAGAAGTCGGCGCCCCGTTCTTTTCCGTACTGCCAAATCTGTTCGATTTCCATTTTTCCGGTGTCAATTCTGTAACGTACGCCGCGGGAGAAAGTTTTCATGATTTGGAATTCGTTTTTCTGGATTTTTAGAACGGAAATGGCCGTTATCAAACAGCATTATGTCGCCGTCCGGCAAACCACGCAGGCATGCTGTTCATACTGCCAATCAAATTTGCTCAAATCGCCTACTGGCTTGAAGAAATATTTCTGCATATCTTCCGGCCACATTTCCGGATCGCCTAAAATCCAATTCAGCTTGCATTTGCCGTTTTCGTCCAGCTCATAGCCAATGTTAATGACAGCGTCCTGATGACGGCCCGATAAGGTCAACGTGTCTGTTTTCTTATCGTACCAAACAGCATTATTATGGAACCAGTCATGGGCGTCCTGACTGCCGGAGCCGGCTGTCGGGTACTGGGGCAGTACATCCTTGTAATCCCATTTGCGCAGTACTTCGCCAGTATTTTTGTCTAGCAGCACACAAACGTCTTCTACTGTACCGGAATACATGTCGAAGGTCAGCATCAAAATATTGCCGTCCTTCCATCACAAATTGGTCGTGATGATAACCGCCGATTGGGCTCTGATATTCCTTGAATACCTTTCCGCTGAAGGCCATTTCATAAATCCCGGTGGTGAAGTAGGGCATTTTCACCAGACGTTCCGTCCCGATTAAAATATGACCGTTGGGCATCCGTTTTAAGTCGAAAGCAAAGTTTACGCTGGCATACCAACGCAAATCGCCTTTGTAGTCATAAGCAACAGGCATGGCATGCATAGCTGCTGTCAGGAAAATCAGATTGTCGCCCAGATATTCTTTGGTCGTTTCCATTTTGGTGGCCAGTGGCACGCCTCTCATCAACGGCTCCGTCTGAATTTGAATGCGGTTCTTTTTCCCCGTTAGCCAAAACGATTTCCACCGTATTTTCATAATCGGCATATAAGCCATAGATGGGCAGAATGTGTTTTTTGGCAGCGGGGAAGGTATGGCTGATGTTGCCAGCTGGGTCTTTGCCCAGCACAGTAATGGTCGCTTCGCTGGCCACCGGCGTTTCAAACAAGATAACGGCGGTCAGCGGACAAAACTCATAGGGGTTTAGCTTTACCAGCGGATTGGTCAAGGTGTAGCTTCCTGTCGCCAATTCGGCTAAAAAAACCTGTTCTGCTGCATACTGATGGGGCAGCTTTTCGTAAGTAATGGTTTCCATAAAAATTCTCTCCTTCGTAAAAAATATGTACAACTTGTTGCAATCACACAGCTTTGAACAAAATGATTGATACGGCGCTATTCGCAACTGTATAAATATTTCTGTTCTTAATGATAATTATAATGATTATTTTGATTTTGCCAATTTCTGAATCCTTATACCCCCTATTGTTGTTGTCAATGAGGCTTTTTTTGTAATTGTATTTTCTTCGATAAAACTTTATAATAAATAATAGTTGCTATAGAAATATATTTAACAGCAGGAACCCTGCCTGTGTGTTTCTTGGAGATAAAGAAAGAGGAGGAACTCCGTTGCGTTTAGAACATTTTCAATACATTGTAGAAATTGCCCGTTGCAAGTCTATGTCTAAGGCCTCGAAAAAATTGTATGTCACTCAACCATCGCTCAGCACAGCTATTCAAAATCTGGAAGACGAATTGGGCTTTCAAATTTTCAAACGCTCCACCTCTGGTGTGGCGCTGACCGATAAAGGCGAGTTGCTGCTGAAAATTGCTGAGGAAATCGTGCGGCAACTGGAGCAGGTAAAAGAGTTGTCCAATCCAGACAATGACACTGTCACCAATCTCAATCTGGCCGCCGTGCCCGTATTTTTGCAATGCCCTGATGATTAATTTAATTCAGGCGCTGAAAAAAGACCATCCTCATATCAATGCCAATATTATTGAGCTGCGGCCCTGCAAAATCCTGCCTGCCCTTATTTCTGGCACTGCTGATTTGGCCATCGGCACCTATTCGCCCAGCACCAAAGAGCAGATTTTTCAGGAAGCTGCCAAAAATAATATCATTATTGAGCCAGTTTTTGATGATAAAATGTATTGCTTTCTGCATCGCAATCATCCGCTGGCTCGTAAAAAGCAGCGTCTGCATGGAGGATTTGGAAAATGATATTCCTGCCTTTTTCAATGATTATGTGATGATGGAAAGCTATGAATGCTTTCAGCCTGACAGAATGAATACGCCAAAAACTATTGCTTCACCGACCGGGCCAGCATTAAAAAGCTGTTTCAAAGGTTTGGCTTATGCCATGCTGCCCCGTCTGATGGCCTATGATGATATTTATGTCAATGCTGGCATGATTATCCCTGTTCCCTTGTCCGACGCTGATGTGTCTTTAACTACCTACATCGCTTATTCGTCCCTGTAATACGTTGCCGAAAGCCTCCACATTAACCATCGAGTTAATTCGTAAGTTATATCAGGATATTGCCCAGAAAATGAATGAAGACGACCGTAAATTGGAACAGCAGGAAACGGCAAACAAGCACAATCAGTATTTATTTTATTAAAACAATAAAAAGGACTGCCCTGCCGCTTACAAACAGAACAGCCCTGAGATTTCTTTCTTTAAGAAAACTTGTCATTTACAGCAAAAAGCCTCTTTGATGTTCTTCCATCAAAAAGGCTTTCTCTTTTCCTAGCAAATTCTATTACAGCACTTTGCCTTCAAATTCCACACGTTTTTTTCAAATCCGCCATCAGATTGGTGAATTCTTCGCAATTTAACGATTGGGCGCCGTCACATTTGGCTTTACATGGATTGTTGTGTACTTCAATCAGTAAACCGTCGGCTCCGGCTGCAATGGCTGCTTTGGCCATAGTCGGTACCATCCAGGCGTGACCGGTTGCATGGCTTGGGTCTACCACTACTGGCAGATGGGAATATTTTTTTATCAGCGGAATGGCTGATAAATCTAAAGTATTTCTGGTATAGGTTTCAAAGGTACGAATTCCCCCGTTCACATAAAATAATGTTTTTCATTGCCGCCAGACATGATATATTCCGCGCTCATCAACAGTTCTTCAATGGTATTGGCCAAGCCCCGTTTTAATAAGATGGTCTTATTGCAGTGGCCCAGTTCCTTCAATAATTCAAAGTTCTGCATATTACGGGCGCCAATCTGAATAACGTCCACGTCCTCGAACAAATCAAAATGAGCTAGACTCATCAATTCGGAAACAATCGGCATACCTGTTTTTTTTTGGCTTCTAGCAGCAGCTCCAAGCCTTCTGCCCGCATCCCTTGGAAGGAATATGGCGATGTTCTGGGCTTAAAAAGCGCCGCCCCGCAGCATTTTAGCTCCAGCGGCATTTACAGACCGCGCCACTTCTAAAATTTGTTCTTCTGATTCTACCGAGCAAGGACCGGCAATTACCTGGAAATATCCGCCGCCCAGCTTTTTTGTTCGCCGATTTTAATCACGGTGTCATCAGGATGGAATTTACGATTAGCCTTTTTATACGGCTCCGATACACGTTTTACATCCTCAACCAATTCATTAGAACGGATTAATCCCATATCAACACTGCTGGTATCGCCAACCAAACCCAAAATGGTGGTCATCGAACCAACAATGGGGTTTACCTGCACATTGGCATTGCTTTCAATCCATTGGGAAATCTGCTGCACCTGTTCTGCGTTGGCGCCTTGCTTTAAAATAATAATCATTTCTACCGACTCCTTTCACTATTGATAGTTATTTTAGCTCATTTTTCCTAGTGGCGCAATAGTACTTTGCGTTTTTACAATCCATCAATTTTTTGCTATTCACTACATTTTTTGGGCAAAGATCATGAGGAGCTTTCAAACGCAGAGCATGTTGTCATGTATAGTGTCATGCTGGACTAACATCTCAACAAACGAAAGGGCCTATATTGCAGATATAAAATATCTTACAATACAGGCCCTTTCTAATGGACTTTCATGTGAGACCGCCATGGAAGAAACCGTGCGGCGGTCACATTTTATACTTCTTCAGTAAAAATCTGATAAACAGGAGCGCCTTACATGATGCCGCTCTTTACTCTATCTGCCGCAGCCGTTCTACAATAGAATGTTTGGCTACGGTGCTATAAACGAATAGCGGCAAGCCTGCGCCTAATGCTAGAAAGATAGGCGTGATACACAATATCGGTCCCACGGTAAACTGATAGGTAAAGAACCAGAACATGCTGTTTAAGGCAACGGCACACACCGGCCCGACGGCAATGCTCAATGCAAGGGATACCAGCACAGCGGCTAACGCATAGTAAATGCCTTCCCACACCAGCATGGTTTTGAGTTGCTTGCCTGTCATGCCGATAGACTGCAGCACAGCGAATTCCCGCCGCCGCACTAAAATACCGGTTAAAATGGCATTAAGAAAGTTTAAAACTCCGACTAAGCCAATGATCAAGCTCAATGCACCGCCGAAAATCAAAAAACATGGAGCGTAGCGCCTGAAATTCTTCGGTATAGGTGGCCTTGCTTTCGTAATCATACTGGGGTTGCTGATTGTTGGTGAAATCATGCAGGAAGGTTTCCATTGGCCCATTGCCTGCCTGCGTAGTATCAAAGCAATATTGCATGATGCTGCTGGTACCACTGTCCTGCACAAAGGTCTGGTCGTTCAACACAAACTGGTCATGGCTGTAGTAACGATAACTCAGTGCAGTGGGAACGCCCACTAAAGCTGCTACCTCGTACTGTACATCCCGATATACTTTGGCTCGCCGCTTATAAGCAGCCCCGGCCTCAATTTCTGCATCGCTGAGAATGGCTCCAGTTTCCGGGTCATAGCATTCGTATTCTTCTACATATCGCAAAGTGATAATATCGCCTAATTTTGCCCAGTGACTGTCTAGATAAGGCTTGCCGTAATCATCGTACCCATAGACGGCGGCAATGTAGCGGCTGCCCGGTTCAAACAACTTGCTGATATCGCCCTCCAGCAACGTCAATTTCTCTAACGCATAGCGCTCCATGCCGTAAAGCTGCACGCCATCGGCAAGTAAACCGGCCTCGTTCTTTTCCTGTGAGGCTACATATTGGTCCATATATGCCTCATCTGTCCCACGGCTATATCGGTTGCGAAAATAGTCTTCTGTTACAAATTCCTGCACAGCCGATGTTTGCCCATAAATCCGTCCGCCAGCTTCTACGCCGCCTTGCTCATTGATCTGGTCAATTACAGTTTCAGGTAAGGCTCGCTCCGTTTCAAAAAATCCGCTGCTAACTTGAAAATAGCCGGCCTCTGCCACTATAAAATCAGAAACGGTGTGATTAGACAAATATTTCTCCAAATCAAAGCCGTTGGTGAACGTGACCGTTAAGTTGAGCAGTACCACAGCCAGCGATAAGGATGCTACTGTTATAGCGGTTTTACTGCGGCTACGTCCTAAATTCGCCCAAGCCATTCTGGACAGCGACGCGCCGTGTTGGTTTCTAAATTGATGCTTGCGCTGTTTACGGCTTTTCGATTTACCACCTTTCGTATATTGCACCGCTTCCACCGGTGACACGCGGGCAGCCATACGACCTGGCTTATGGCAGGAAATCAATACGGTGAACAGCGCAAACAGCGCCGAACCGATAAAGATCATCGGATTGGCCGAGCGAAGGTTAGCAGTTACGCCGTTTAGCTGCTCCATCATCACCGGCGTTAGCACATAGCCTAAAACCATAACCCAGCAGCAAGCCTATCGGAATACCCGCTATGGATAATAACAACGCCTGTTGCCGCACAATACGTCTAATTTGCCGTCCTGTGGTACCAATGGTTTTCAACAATCCATAAAAACGAATATCGTTGGTGACAGAAATCTGAAACACATTATAGATAATCAAATAACCGGTAAAAATGATAATCAACAGAATTACTGCGATAGCTGCTACCGCCGCAGGATCCAACTTGCTATCTAGCTGCGCGCCAGTGTAACCCCAGTTTACTCCGGTTGCAATATAATTAGTCTGACTGTAATTTTCACTCTGATACCCGTGATTGGTCAGAATGGTGTTGAGGTCTTCCTCAATATGCAGGGAATTTTCCAGCATTACATCTACATTCCATGTGCCACACGTACCGGAGGGCGTTACTTCCAACTGTTGTAAGATATCCTCCACTCTGCTTTGTGGAATCAGCACATGGTTGGCTACAACGGCGTCATCATATTCCCACCAACCACATAGCGTAAAGGTTTGTGTAGTAGGCACATCGTTTACTTCAAAGTGAATCGTAAACTCTGCGCCTAGCTTTAGGCTCCACGCCCAACAGCTTCAGCACACGCGTATCGGTAGCCGCTTCTTGAGTTCCTTCCTGCGGCAAGCGGCCCTCTACGGGGTCGCAGTACATCCAGTGAGCACTGTTAGCATCACTGTAACCAATCTCCACATGGGATTTGTTGAAAGGAATCTCCGTTGGCATACCTACAACGCGACGCAAACCGTATTCCTTGATGCGTGCATCCTCTTTCAGTTCATAGAACTGTTCTTCTGTCAAATATTTAAAACCGCCATGACTCCAAGTACCCACCTGCCGGAAATTATTATCCTGAATAGAATCATTGAGCGAAAAAGCGATGGTGAACAATGCCGTGAACAGCATTGTAGTCAGCCCAATGGCTAAAATAGCGATGATATTGCGGGTGCGGGCAGCGCCCAGCGTTTTCCAACTGAGCCGCCGAATACAACTGCGATTTTTTACCTGCATGGCCGCCACCTCCTAACGCATCACAATACGGCCGTCTTCGATGCGAATGATACGGTCGGCTAGTTGGGCAATTTCTTCATTGTGGGTAATCATCACAATGGTCTGGCTGAATTTCTGGCTGGTTACTTTTAGCAAGCTCAACACATCCTGGCTGGTTTTGCTGTCCAGATTTCCGGTAGGCTCATCGGCCAAGATAATAGCCGGTTTCGTGGACAGGGCGCGGGCAATGGCTACCCGCTGTTGCTGACCGCCCGATAGTTGATTGGGCAAGCTGCCGAGTTTGCTCTGCAATCCCAATGTTTCTACAATGTTCTGTACATATTGAACATCAGGTACGTTACCATCCAACTCAATAGGTAATACGATATTTTCATACACGCTAAGCACCGGCACCAGATTATAATTCTGAAACACAAAGCCGATTTTGCGCCGCCGGAAAATGGTTAGTTCTTCATCTTTTAAAAAGCAAAAATGTCCTTCCCGTCTACCATCACACTGCCAGAAGTGGGCCGGTCCAGTCCACCCAGCATATGCAGCAGGGTAGACTTACCTGAACCGGACGTGCCTACAATGGCCACAAATTCCCCTGGTTCTACAGCTAAATCCACACCAGCTAGCGCATGTACCACATTATCGCCGCTACCGTAAATTTTTTTTCAAATCCTTGGTCTGTAAAATAGACATCGTTTCTACCTCCATAAAAATAGCATTTTCAAAGGTTTACTTTTGATACTTCCATTCTACAACATAAATCTTTTCCACAATCTTTCCGTGAGAAAAACAATTCTAACAGTTTTGTAAGAATTGGCGCGTTTCTGCACTTTTTAGCTGTGCTGCTGTTTCTTTCCCATACAAAAACACCCCCTGATTTCTGGTGCAAGCCGTTTGCACACCATCAGGAGGTATTTTTTATATTCGTTATAAATTTTCTGCGCTTTTTACAGCGAGAATCCCACTATCTATTTTAGCAGGTTCGGCAAAAACAGAGAAATCTGCGGGATATAGGTAATCAACAGCAACGCGATGACATCCACGATAAAGAACCGGATAATACCCGGCAGCATTTCCACCATATCTGCTTTGGTAATAGAGCTGGTGACAAAAATGTTCATGCCAAAGGGCGGTGTAAACATACCGATAGCCAAGTTGGAAATCATAATGGTACCTAAATGAATTGGGTCTACGCCTAAAGCCACCGCAGCCGGATAAATCAGCGGCGCTACGATGATAATAGAGGCCACACCTTCCATAAACATCCCCATTACCAGCAACACCAGGTTAACCAACAACAGGAACAGAATTTTCGATGTGATATTATCGGCAATAAAGGTGGTCACCATTTGAGGTACCTGTCCGCGGGTCAGCATCCAGCCTAACGCCTGAGCAGCGGCTACCAGTACCAAAATTTCCCCCGCAGGAACGGGCTGTGGCGGCACAGGCATTCATAACACCTTTCCAATTCAATTCTTTATAAACTACCAGACCAACAAAAGCGGCATAAATAGCAGAAATACCGGCTGCTTCTGTAGCTGTACAGAAACCGCCGTAAATACCGCCTAAAATGATAACAGGAATCATCAAGGCCCACGCTGCATCAATTAAGGAATGCAGTAATTCTTGGCCGCTTACCTTCTTATCGCGAGGAATCTGATTCTTACGGGCATAAAAATAAATATAAATAATACTAACCAGACCATATACAATCCCAGCACCTAAACCAGCCATAAACAATTTCCCTACAGAAACGTTCGGCACAGCGGCGGCATAAATAATTAATGTAATACTGGGTGGAATAATCAGTGAAACGGAGCCGGAGGAGGCCAGCAAACCGGAAATAAAAGAGCGGGGATAGCCGGAACGTTCCAGCTCTAGATTCATGATTTTCCCAATAGCCATTACTGTAGCCGGACTGGAGCCGGACAACGCGCCAAAGAACATACTGGCCAGTTGGGTAGTCATGGCCATACCGCCTGTGATGTGGCCAACCAGACCGCGCGCCACATTTAAGATACGGCGGGATAAGCCGCCGGTGTCCATTAGATTGGCCGCCAAAATAAAGAATGGTAACGCCATCAAGCCAAAGGTATCAATCCCAGCAAAGAAACGCTGAATCAGCAACATAGGATTACCGTCAGAAAAAAATTCCAACGCTACGAAAGAGCCCAATCCCAAAGACACATAAATAGGCATGCCTAACAGTAGAAATAGTAACAAACCTATAATTAAAACAGGAATCATCATAACTATTCAGCCCCTCCCTGTGATGTATTATTATACTGATGTAATACTTCCGCCGGCGTTCTTAGTTTGCGAATAAAGTTACGAGCAATAAATATCATAGATAAACCACCAGAAAAGGTATTACACTGTATACTAGCCACAGAGGCAATTTTAACGATGGGGAAATCTGTCCGCCTCCCATGTTAAAGGACACCATCTGAATACCGTAATATAATACAAAACCGCAAAAAATAAAACAGCCTGCATCATCTAAAAGCCGTATAAATTTTACAAACGGCGCAGACTTCACCCGAAAAATAACATCTACACCAAAATGACTTTCCCGCCGGAAAGCATTGGCTGCCGCTAAAAAGGTAGTCCAGATGATTCCATAACGGATAGCTTCCTCTGCCCAGGAAATCGTGGGAAGAACGGCATAGCGACTGGCATACCGCAAAATAACATTCACAAACAGCAAAATTGTAATGGCAAGTACAATCAACGCCAGTATGTTATCTTCCAGCCAGATTAATTTATCTGTCAGAGTTTTGTTCTTTTTTTTCTTCCATTCTTGTTTACTCCTCCTCTTAGTTATAAAAGGAACCTATTTTATGTAACTGCAGATGGCACCACTTCTCCGTCATGCAGCAAAACATGAAAGAAGCAGAGAGAACCGCTGCACCTGCGAAACACTCTCTGCTCAACAATAAAAACTTAACAGTCCTTGCGTTAATTACAGAGCTGCAAATGCCTCCTGCAATCTCTGAACATAATCGGCCTGCCATTCGCTGCCGGCTGTCTGGCTGTCATATACAGGCTGTACAGTTGCTTTGAATGCTTCAATTTCTTCTGGTGTTAATTCATAGTAATTTACACCTTCTGCATTTTTACAACATCCAGATACTGCTGTTCCTGTTCTGCATAAGCCTTACGGGTTTCCTGACGGCCATAAGCTTCTGCTTCAACGATTGCTTCCTGAACATCTTCTGGCAGACTGTTGAACCATTCCAGGTTTGCCATCAGAATGTAGGTCATGGTACCATGATAGGACTGAATGATCTGGCTCTGTACTTCCTGATAGTTATTCAATACAATCGTCTGAATTGGGTTTTCTTCCCCATCTACAGTGCCTTGTTCCAATGCGCTGTACAGTTCACTGTAAGCGATTGGAGTTGCAATGGCACCCCAGTTTTCGTATTGTGCCTGCAGCAATGGAGATTCCATAATGCGGATTTTCATACCCTGGAAATCGGCTGGACTATGGATTTCTTTGCCATTGGTGGTGAACAGCTTGTAGCCTTCAAACCAGAAGCCCAAACCTTTGAAGCCGCCTGTTTCCAGTCTATCCAATGCTTCACGGCCCAGTTCGCCGTCTAACACTTCAAAAATCTGTTCCCGGTCTGCTGGCAGCAGGTACGGGAAATCGATTACTTTAATGTCATCCACGAATGGAGTCACAGTAGATACTGGCTGCATGGTGATATTGATATCACCAATCTGAGTTGCTTCTGCCTGTTCACGCAGATTGCCTCTCTGCTGTGCAGGATACAATTCTACAGAAATACGGTCTTCACCCAGTAATTCATATAATTTGTCTACCATAGCCTGCGCACCAACACCTTCTGGTGATTCAACTGGCTGGTTGTGGCTGAACACGATTGTAATCTTTTTCGCCTCCATCAGCATTGGCCTGCTGATCCTGCTGTGCATCTTTGTTGCCGCCACAGCCTGTCAGAGCTACTGCTGCAATCAATAAGGTGCTGGCAAAATAGCAGCTAATCTTCTTTTTTTTTTCAAAATGTCCCTCTCCTTTTTTGGATAAAATAACTTCCCTCGCCCATACAACTGGGCTTATGGCCGTTCCGCAGCGGTGCAGTCTGCATAGTGCAACAACCATATATATCTGCCATAAGTATATAACAAAAATAAAAAATCGTACAAGCTATTCGAAAAAAAAAAAAAAAAAAAATATACAAGATAATTTTTCTAGGTTATGAGGAGTCTATTAATTAAAACATTGCAGATAAAAACCATCTATTTGGCAGAAATTTATGAGGAACTATCATAAAAAATTTATTAAATCATCAGTTTTTGTAAAAAATAGCATAGAGCTATGGCGCAACACATAACTTTAGTAGGGGGTGACTATTTGAAAATTCAATGGAAAAACCTGATTATCTGTCTTGTCATACCACTTGCAGTCGGCGGCTTATCTGCGCTTTTGAGCAAAACCGGTATGGAGGCCTTCGAAACCATCAACAAACCGAGCCTAACTCCACCGGACTGGATATTCCCCGTGGCTTGGACAATTCTATATATCCTTATGGGAATTGCCTCCTATCTGGTGGCTATATCCAGAAAGCCAAATCGTATTGCACTGGCTGTATATGGCATGCAGCTTGCTTTTTAATTTTTGTGGTCTATTATCTTTTTCAATCTGGGACTATACCTGTTTGCATTTATTGGGCTTGTACTGTTGTGGCTGCTCATTCTGGCAACGGCTATCCTGTTCTATCCAATAGCAAAACCCGCCGGATATCTGATACTTCCGTATCTGTTATGGGTGACCTTCGCAGGCTATTTAAACTATTCCATTTACCTTTTGAACTAAAAAGCAAAAAAACTCTATGTGGTTCGTTTCCCACATAGAGTTTTTTGTTTATGAAATATCAATTATATATATTTTTCAACTATATTTTCTTATGGCGCACTGCCACGCAACAACATCGCTTTTTATCTTCTCGATATCATCTATACTTTATGCAGTGTAAACGGTTACGCCATCTTTGATGGTTTCTAATACTTTAATATCTTTGATCGCCATTGATCTACTTTTAATGGATTGTCGCTCAAGATTACCAAATCGGCCCGTTTGCCCGGCTTGATAGAACCTTTTTCGTTTTCTTCAAAATATTCATAAGCCGCATTGATGGTAACGCCTTTCAAGGCATCATACACGCCAATTCTCTGGTCAGCGCCAATCACTGCGCCGCTGCGGGTAACACGATTTACTGCTGTCCATACAGCATGCAGCATATCAGGGCGAACAACCGGTGTGTCGGTGTGGAAGTTATATACCAAACCTGCATCCAGTGCGTCTTTTTGCTGGACTTACCCGGCTGCCGCGAACTGGTCCGAAGTTTTTTCATGTGTACATCGCCCCAGTAATTGACATGGCCTACAAAGATAGATGGAATCATTTTCAACTGGGCCATTTTTTCAATCTGGTCTTTCCGGGCAGTCTGGCAATGAATCATGGTGAACCGCAGATTTTCTTTGTTAGGATTATCAGACAATGGCAGCATTCTTTCGATAGCGCCCAGATATTGGTCTCCGGCAGCATCGCCGTTGCAGTGGGCTAAAATCTGCATATTATCGTCCAAAGCCTGTTTTACATAGCCTTCCAAGTCTTCTGTTTTTACGATTGGCACGCCGTATTCGTCGCTGTCTTCATAGGGCTGGGTCATCCAAGCAGTTCTAGCCTGTGGGGAACCGTCCAACACAATTTTATAACCGCCAATTTTTTACATGGCCTTTATACTGACCGCATAAGTCCTTATATTCCACCATAATATCATGAGTCTTAGGGCTGCAGCTTTCATAAGCAACGATGTCTGTTTTTAACAGCCCTGCCTGGTCGAAGGCCAACAGCATTTTGATAACGCCGTCATCGGAACCGCCGTCCTGCACGGTAGTAATCCCGCGGGATACGTACATCTGCTGAGCGATTGGGAATAACTGGCCCATCTTCTGCTGCATAGAAGTAAAAATACCGCCAATCAACCCATAGGTTGCAGCTTCTGCCAGATACCCATTCAAACGGCCATCTTCATAACGGCCAATTTCACCGCCAGGAATATCAGCCATGTCATCTGTATAATTGACTTTGGCCAAAGCCATGCTGTTGGCAACGATCATATGCACCGACACATGCAGAATGGTAATTGGATGCTCGGTGGATACCTGGTCTAACAAGTCACGATGCGGGGTAGCCTGTTCTGCCAGGAAGTTTTCATCATAGTTATAGCCTACAATCATTTCACCGGCAGGCACTTGACGTTCGTCCTTGTATTTTTTCAAGGCCGCCACGATTTCTGCAAAAATTGTTGCAGGTGGATAAATCGCACAAATCGGCAAACATAGGCGCCATAGAAGCGGCGTGGCTGTGTGGGTCGATGAAAGATGGCATCAGGGTTTTCCCCTGCAAATCCACCAACTCACAGTCTGCACTTTTCTGAGCAGCAACATCATCATAAGCACCTGCAGCTTTGATTTTGCCATCAGCGACTAATACTGCTTGTACAACATCACCTTCGCCTTCCATGGTAATGATGTCGCCATTGAAAAATAATTTTTCCATAAATAAAACGCCTCCTGTAAAAATATATAAAATTCTTAATAGATATAACGCTTCCTAATATATTTATTATACAAAAAAATATGATAAATAAATAATATCTTTTTAAAATGATAATATAAATTTATGTGTATGGATTTTCTTAGAAACCCCATACACATAAACAATTTGACACACGTATTTAATTTATTTCATCTGATAAACAGTTTCCCCATCCTTTATAGTTTCCAACACTTGAATATCTTTAATGGTCATCGCATCTACTTTTAATGGATTGTCGCTCAGGATTACCAAATCGGCCCGTTTGCCCGGCTTGATAGAACCTTTCTCGTTTTCTTCAAAATATTCATAAGCCGCATTGATGGTAATAGCTTTTAAAGCGTCATACACGCCAATCCGCTGGTCGGCACCAACCACAACGCCTTTGCGGCTCACCCGATTGACCGCGCTCCAAACACTGTGCAGCATATCCGGCTTGGTTACAGGTGTATCGGTGTGGAAATTATAAACCAAGCCTGCATCCATGGCGTCTTTTACAGGGCTGATATAATTGCCGCGCACCGGGCCTAAATTTTGCAGATGTACGTCGCCCCAATAATTGACGTGCGCCACAAAAATAGAAGGAATCATCTTCAACTGCACCATTTTTTTCAATCTGGTCTTTCCGCATAGTCTGGCAATGAATCATGGTGAAACGCAAATTTTCCTTATTGGGATTTTCCGACAAAGACAGCATTTCTTCATAGCAGCGCAAGAACTGGTCGCCAGCAGCGTCGCCGTTGCAATGCACCAACGTCTGCATATCATCCTCCAACGCTTGCTTCATATATTGTTTTACTTCATCGTCCTGAATAATCTGTACGCCGCAAGCGTCGCTGTTTTCATAAGGTTTGCTCAGCCACGCGGTTCTAGCTTGCGGAGAGCCGTCCAGCACCAGTTTATAACCGCCGATTTTTACATGACCTTGATACTTCTTGCATAGTTCAGGATTTTCGGCGGCAACCTTGTGCGCTTCTGCCTGGAAGGTTGGATACGCTACCACATCCAGCTTTACCATACCAGCCTGGTCGAAGCCTGTCAGCATTTTCAGACAGTCGGCATTGGAAGCGCCGTCCTGCACAGTGGTAACGCCATGGGATAGATACATCTGCTGCGCCACCGGCCCACAACTGTACCACTTGGCTTTGCAGTTCGCCAAACGCCAGCCCCAAAAGCGGATACATCGCAGCCTCGGCCAAATAACCATCTAAACGGCCATCTTCATAGCGGCCAATTTCACCGCCAGGAATATCGGCCATATCATCGGCAAAACCTAAATTTTTCAACGCCAAGGAATTGCCTACCGCCATATGGACAGAAACATGCACCACAACCACAGGATGCTCTGTAGAAACCTGATCCAGCAAATCCCGATGGGGATGACGGGCTTCTGCCAAGAAGTTATTATCATAATTCACACCGATGATGGTCTTTCCTGCCGGAATTTGATGCTCAGCCTGATAAGCCTTTAACGCTGTTACAATATCAGCCAAACAATTGCAGCCGGATAAATCACACTGACTGGCAAACATAGGCGTCATAGTGGCATGTCCATGGGCGTCAATAAACGCAGGCATCAAGGTTTTTCCCTGCAAATCCACCAATTGGCAAGCATCAGATTTTTGCGCCGCAACTTCGTCATAAACGCCGGTTGCTTTAATCTTGCCCTCTGCCACCAACACAGCCTGCGCATAATCGCCTTCCCTTCCATCGTAATAATATCACCGTTAAAATATAATTTTTCCATCGCACCTAACCTCCACTTTTTAATTTATAAATAATATGAATTTATTTTATAATTTTATTATACAGAAAAATAGAAGCGGCGAATACTATCAATTTATGAATGGATTTGGTGATTTTCATATATAAAATTTGATTTTTCTACTAGCAATCGGCGCTTTGCTAAGACACACACCGGCGTTGTAAGCACAGTCGGTTTTATATTTTTTCACATGCAAAGGAATACCAATCATTAAAATTCTTTTCGTTCAAGAAGAAAATTTAATACTGCTTTTCCCTCTGTGATATACTATAATGGCATTAGAGAAGCATAATTCTTTCTGTGATGGACATTTCGTCCTGTATATTGTATACTTTTTGGTAATGCAAGTATTTACTTTTAAAAAATTATATTAAAGAAAGGTGATTTTACATGTCAAACTTTGTTAATCAGAAAGTTGTTGATCTGCCACCATCCGGAATTCGTAAATTCTTCGACCTGGCAGCAACTATGGAAGACTGCATCTCCCTGAGCATTGGGGAACCGGATTTCGTAACGCCAAAATTGATGATGGACGCTGCCATCGAATCTCTGCATCAGGGCAAAACCGCTTATACTTCCAATGCCGGTTTAATCGAACTGCGCGAAGAAATCTGCAACTATCTGAAAAAAATATGATTTGAGCTATGACGCAGCGAAAGAAGTATTAATCACCGTTGGCGCCAGCGAAGCAATCGACTTAGCTTTCCGCGCTCTGATTGGTGCTGGCGATGAAGTATTAATTCCAGACCCATCTTTCGTATGCTATGGTCCATTAACCATTATGGCAGGCGGCACACCAGTTAGCCTGGCTACCTATGAAAAAGATGAATTCCGCTTAACCGCAGAAGAACTGGAAAAGAAAATCACTCCAAATTCTAAAGTTCTGCTGCTGCCATATCCAAACAACCCAACCGGCGGTATCATGCGTAAAGAAGACTACGAACCAATCGCTGAAATTGTGAAAAAACATGACCTGTTTGTAATCTGCGATGAAATCTACAGCGAACTGGTTTACGGCGGTGAAAAACATTACTCCTTCGCAGCTCTGCCTGGCATGAAAGAACGCTCTCTGGTGTTGAACGGCTTCTCCAAAGCCTTCGCTATGACCGGCTGGAGAATTGGTTACGCTTGCGGTCCACAGGATGTTATTGCAGCCATCACCAAAATCCATCAGTATGGTATCATGAGCGCTCCAACCATGGGTCAGTACGGGGCTTTAGAAGGCCTGCGCCATGGTGAAGCAGAAGTGCAGAAAATGGTACAATCCTACGATGAAAGAAGAAAAGTAATTGTAGAAGGCTTCAATGCAATGGGCTTACACTGCTTTGAACCAAAAGGCGCTTTCTACTGCTTCCCATCCATCCAGAGTACTGGCCTAAGCAGTGAAGAATTCTGCGAACGTCTGCTGAAAGCAGAAAAAGTTGCCGTTGTTCCGGGTAACGCATTTGGCGCCAGCGGTGAAGGCTTCGTTCGTTGCAGCTACGCTTCCTCTATGGAAAATATTAAAGAAGCATTGAAGAGAATTGAACACTTCATCAGCACTTTGAAATAAAGGCAAAATAAAAGCTTATAAAAACGCTAAGAACCGCCCATGTAATATGCATGAGCGGTTCTTTTTATGAAAAAGAATCTTCCCTCTGTTGTTAGGCCACTGTTATTTCATTTTTTGATTTTTCTCCAAAAAGTAATGCCAATTTTAACTTTTAACATGCTTTTCTGCACTGACACAACCTACAATCGAAGCAATTTTTGACACATATTCCTTCTTAGGAGATGCTTTGCAGAAAGCAAAATGCACAGGGCAAAATGAAATCCCCGTAGCTATATTGGTTGAGCAGAAAAGCGGAAATTTCTTTGTATTGTCCACCCCACTATTAGAGCTATCAATACAAAAACATGGAAAAAGCAAAAAATTAGAGCAGAAAATGTTTCACGTGAAACATTTTTTGCCAATCATAGAAAAGCGATGAGGGGGCGTATCGTCTCCCCATCTGCCATGACTAATGCTTATAACACTTATCATAAAGCGTTGTGTAACGATTGGTTACACAACACACCGGACAAGGAGTCGGTGAATCGCCGACTCCTTATGCAGCAATTCGTTATGCAAGTTTCCCCAACAAAAAAGTAATGGTGTAACGATTCGTTACACCATTACTGCGGTTTTTTTCCTGTTCAATAGCATTTAAGCCTAACGGCTAATACGCCTGAGAACAAGAAACCTATTCAATTTAGTTGAATTTTCTGCAGTGATAACCAAACCTACTACGGCCGCTGCCATCAAACCTACAAAGGCTACCGTTGGAGCTGCGTCTCCAGTTTTTGGCGCATCGCCTAATGGAACTTCCGGTTCCGCAATTTCTGTCGGATTAACCGGTGTGCCAGGAACATCCGTAGTTGGTTGGACACCTGGTTCATCAATAATTACTGGCATTGGAACATCCGGTTCTGTTGTTGGAACATCTGGATCAGGGATTTCGGTAGATGGCGTAGATGGTTTTGGATCAGATGGTGTCCAAGTATCATTGCCATTATTTCCGCCTGGTGTTGTTGTATTATAAAAACCTGCATTGGCAGTTTCTATAATAGATAGCAGCATCATTGTTATACATCTCCTGTTGCACTGCCGCATCTGTTTTCACCTGCAAATGGTTCATTGTAAAATGAAGCTTTATCTGGAACAGAAAAAACAGCCACAAAAGAAATCCAATCTGTTAAAATTAAGCTGCGAAACAAAAAAGCAACAGGAGGAATATTCATTATGGCTGTTCATGAAAAGCATAGCACAAATCAACACCAAAAACAATACAAGCATTTAACCGTATTCGAAAGAGGGCAGATCAAAGCACTCCGTGATGCAGGGTGGACGATCCGAGCTATCGCCCGTTGTCTCCACCGTTCACCCGGCACCATCAGCCGCGAATTGAAACGGGGGCAGTGTAACTCAGATGACCTCAGAGTACCAGACTTACACAGTATACCTCCCTGAGACAGCTCAGATTCGTTATAAATGGGAGCGGCAGAAATGCAGAAAGCCCCTTCTCTTGAATGAAATTCAGCCCTTTCTGGCTTACGCCAGCCAAAAAATCATTCACGACAAATGGTCTCCTGATGCAGTAGTGGGTTATTGTCAGAACGCACCGGAATGGCAGCAGAAAAGAATTCCGTGCACCAAAACCTTGTACAATTACATGGAATTGGGCTTGCTGGAGGCGAAGAATATGGATCTGCCGCTTAAAGTCACCAGAAAGGCGACAAAAAGCACAGTCACGAGCATAAGCGCATTTACGGCAAAAGTATCGACCAACGGCCGAAACATGTGAATGACCGTTTGGAGGTGGGGCATTGGGAGATAGACACTGTCCTGGGCAGGCAGAAGGACAGCAATGTGCTTCTAACCCTGACGGAGCGCAAAACGCGAATGGAGCGGATTTATTTAATCGAAGGGAAAAAAGCGGATTGTGTGAATCAGGTTATAGAACAGCTGAAGAAGGAATTGGGAGACGGTTTCACCAGACAGTTTAGGAGTATCACCGCCGATAACGGCAGTGAATTTGCTCGCCTGGAAGAAGTGTTGGAGGGCAGCGGTTGTGAAGTCTATTATGCCCATCCTTACAGTGCGTGGGAAAGAGGGAGCAACGAACGGCACAATGGTCTCATACGGCGAATGGTTCCCAAAGGCAAGTCAATGGATGGATTGGACGTTGAGAAGGTGGCAGAGATAGAAAACTGGTGTAATACATACCCACGGAAGATATTGGATTACAGGACGCCAGAGGAATGCTTAAGCGCGGAGTTAGATAAAGCAGAGAATGAATTTGCCTGCTGAGGCAGAATACACAAAAACAGAACTATCTTTCAACGGTAAAGGCTGCGCCTGCCTCTATATGACACCGTTGACGGATACCTCTGTTTTGTGTACAGTATGTTTTGAAGGAATTTTATGGATTCTTTTTTCGGGTAAAATAAATGTTGCACTTGCTATTGCAATTTAGACTTTAAAAATTCTTTCGTTTTTTGAAAATTTTGCTTGACTTTTTATTGGGACAGGCTGTATCATATATAACTGTGGCTGGCACGAACCGCCACATAAAATAGATTATGCGCTATTAGCTCAGTCGGCAGAGCACCTGACTTTTTAATCAGGGTGTCCCGCGTTCGAATCGCGGATAGCGCATTTATGGCATGTTGGAGAAGCGGCTTAACTCACCAGCCTTTCACGCTGGCATTCACGGGTTCGAATCCCGTACATGTCATTTTTCAATATGGCGCAGTAGTTCAGATGGTTAGAATGCCAGCCTGTCACGCTGGAGGTCGTGGGTTCGATTCCCATCTGCGTCGTATTCGCCTCGATAGCTCAGTCGGTAGAGCAGAGGACTGAAAATCCTCGTGTCACTGGTTCGATTCCGGTTCGAGGCACCAAAAGAACTATCACTGCAATGCGGTGGTAGTTCTTTTTTTGTTATACGTGTACAATTTTCCTCCAACAAGCCGCTTGCCGCCGCAATCGTTACCTTCAAGTAACCATCCCACAAAAAAAGTGCGTACTTCACAGCAGCGGAAAAATCGCTACAATATAAACTAAAATAACACGAGAAAATAATATAGCTGCAAACAAAAGCTTTGCAAACAACAGCTTACAGAACAAAAAGCGCAAGCAAAAAAATTCGCTGGCGCGGCCGAAAACGGATTTTTAGGAATGGAGCGATACACCATGCTTTTTGAAAAACGCCAAAAAACTGCGGATGCTTTTACCACCAATCAAATAGAACTGCTGCAAGAAAAACTGGACACAGCCGACGCCATTGTTCTCGGCGCAGGAGCGGGCCTTTCTGCCTCTGCCGGTTTCACCTATGATGGTAAACGGTTCGACCAAAATTTTGCCGACTTTGCCGCCAAATATGGATTTCACGATATGTACACCGGCGGTTTTTATCCTTATCCCACGTTGGAAGAATTTTGGGCCTATTGGAGCAGGCAAATTTTTCTGAACCGCTATCAGGACATCCCCAGTCCGGTTTATGAAACATTGCTGCGGCTCATAGACGGAAAAGATTATTTTGTTCTCACCACCAATGTAGACCATTGTTTCCAGAAAGCTGGCTTTGATAAACAGCGCCTGTTTTATACCCAAGGCGATTACGGTCTGTTTCAATGTTCAGTTCCCTGTCATCAAGCTACCTATGACAATGAAGCAAGTATCCGGCAAATGATAGCGGAACAGAAAGACATGCGCATTCCCAGCCAGTTCATTCCCAAATGTCCTGTGTGTGGCAAGCCCATGACCACCAATCTGCGCTGTGACAACACCTTTGTGGAGGATGCCGGCTGGCACAAAGCCGCCGCCCGCTACCATGACTTTATCCGCCGTCATCAAACTCTTTCGGTACTGTATTTGGAATTGGGCGTTGGTTACAACACGCCGGGCATTATCAAATATCCTTTCTGGCAGCTAACCGCACAAAATCCTAAGGCCACTTATGCCTGCATCAATGCAGAGCAGCTCTACGCGCCTGCTGAAATTACAGAGCAGTCCATTTGTCTGAAAGGTGATATTGGCCAAATTTTAAATAAACTATAAGCGGCGTTACAATATGTAACCGCCGCGCCCTCAATTCTTAAAATTGATTTAAAATATCATGATGTCCCACATCAACGAGGATAATCATTTTGTCGCCTTCATAGTACCAGATAATGCGAATATCCATATTGACGCTGCACTCAAACAAATCTCTGGTTCCCTGAATACGTTTCGTGCGGAGCGATGGGTGCATCGGATTTTCAGCCAAAAAGCTGCAATTTGTCCTGAAGTTGCTTTTTCTCTTGTGCAGTCAAATTCTTAAAGTGTTTTTGAAACCGTTTGGTGAAAGTAAATTGATAGGCCATCAATCTGCCTCCAGCTTTGCAAATAATGCATCCACACTGTCAAATACGGGTTGTTCTCCAGAAGCAATTTTTGCTTTTGCTTCGTCAATTTCATTGCGGAGATCATCGAGATATTTTTTGGGATACACAACAACCGGCATCATGCAGATGGTTCCATCCTGCTCAAAAATATCCAGTTTATCTCCTTCCTTGAGGCCCAGCTTTACAATGATTTCCTTTGGAATGGTAATTTGTGATTTCTGCCGTAATTCAGCCAGCATACAATCATCTCCTTTATATGAAATCTAAAAGTAGGAATTTCTCACTTTCTTATATTATATCCACTTTTTTGAGGATTATGCAAGGACAGCTACAAAGTTATAAAATAAACGTGGTATGATACTGATACAAAATATATAAATAATTTCAAAAGATGACGTGCAACACAAATCCTGTTCTTTCGAGCGGCTACGCGGCAAAATTCCGTCTTGCCCCATGGATACTTTTATGCTATGATTTTTTTATATAACGCGCAATGTGATGAACATGTAAGTCCAGTTTTCATCATACTGCGCATTTTTTGTTCGCATTTTTCAGGACGGCAAATCCCCCTCGTTGCTGTCCTGATTTTTACATTTCTTATGCAGAACGCTTTTGCCGTTGCCGGACTAGTTTCAGAAAATAAATTCTGAAAATTAACGGCTTCACGGCGCAATCAATGCCTTATCGATTTTGACGGAGATGATGTAATATGTGGCATTATGTAAAACAATATCTGCCTTATGCAGTGCTTGCGGCGCTGTTTATGGTTGGCGAAGTATTGATGGATTTGGTGCAGCCCGGCTTGATGAGCCGCATTGTGGATGAAGGGGTGCTGGGGATTGATAACAATGGTGTGGGAGACCCCTACCTGATTTTAACGCTGGGCCTTACCATGGTAGTCCTGGTGTTATTCGGCGGCTTATGCGGCTCCTTGAATAATGTTTTTTGTGCATCTAGCCAGCCAGAATATCGGCAATGAAATCCGCAAGGACTGCTTTCGCCAGATTATGACCTTCTCCTTTCCGCAAATTGACCGCTTTGGCACCGGCTCGCTGGTTACCCGCGTTACCAACGATATTACTCAGGTGCAGAATTTTGTGGCGCAGTTTGTCCGCGGTATGATTCGCACCTCCATGCTGACGCTGGGCAGCATCTTCTTTTGTTTCGTTTGAATCACCAATTCGGCCTGATTGTATTGTGCGCCTTTCCGTTCCTGTTAGGCTGTATGATTGTTTGTCTGCTGAAAGCTGGCCCCTTGTTACCGAAGCTGCAAGCCCAGTTGGACGAAATTAACGGCATTTTACAGGAGGATGTGTCCGGCATTCGTATCATCAAAGCCTGCGTGCGAGAAATTTATGAAAAGCTGCGCTTTGGCAAGGCCAACGACCGATTAATTCAAACCCAACTGCGCGTTCTGGTTATTTTCGCTTTTATGAATCCGCTGACGAATGCGCTGATGTATCTGGTTGTTATCCTGCTTTTGCTGAACGGTTCCCATCAAGTTTCGGTCGGAACTGCCACGCCAGGCGTGATTATGGCAGCCATCACTTACACCACCCAAATGCTGAACGGCATTTTAATGCTGGTGCTGCTGTTCCAAAATATTTCCAAGGGGCTGGCCTCCTGGAAGCGAGTAAAGGAGTTGTTGCACAGCCAGCCAGAATTGCAGGACGGCGCCTTTAACGGACAAACCACAACACAGGGAAAAATTGAATTTCGCGACGTCTCCTTCGCGTTTCCAGGCACAGAGCAGACTGTTTTACAGCATATCAATCTCACTATTCAACCTGGCGAAACGGTAGCCATTATGGGCGCTACCGGCTGCGGCAAAACGGCGCTGGTCAGCTTAATTCCCCGTTTTTATGATGTCACCGCCGGTGCTGTGTTGGTGGATGATGTAGATGTGCGGGAATATCGGCAGCAGGCTTTGCGGAATAAAATCTCCATAGCGCTGCAAAAAGCGAGCTATTCAGCGTTTCCATTCAGGAAAACATTTGCTGGGGCGCACCGCAAGCCACAGAAGAAGAAAATCTGCACCGCCGCCCACATTGCACAGGCCGACGATTTTATCCAGACAACGCCGGAGGGTTATCACACCATGGTGGCTGAACGGGGCATGAGCTTATCCGGCGGTCAAAAGCAGCGTATCTCCATCGCTCGGGCGGTTATCAAACCGGCAGAGATTTTGATTTTTGACGACTCCACCAGCGCACTGGATTTAAAAACAGAAGCCAATTTACAAGAAGCGCTGCGCCACGCCAAACCGGAATGTACAAAAATCATGATTGCCCAGCGTATCGCTTCGGTGCGGCAGGCAGACCGCATCGTTGTACTGCACAACGGCTGCATAGAAGCCTGCGGCACCCATGAGGCACTGCTGCAATCGTGTCAAACCTATCAGGATATTTATCATTCTCAGATTGGAAATGAAGGTGAAAGCAATGGGTAAAATGGGAGCAGTTGAACGCAGTATCCCGGGTGCAAACCGACACAATCACTTTGTAGAGGTGGAGCATGCGGAGGATGTCCACGGTACCTTGCAACGGATCTTAACCTATTTCGCACGGGAAAAAGACGCTGGTTTTTAGTATGCTGGTCATTGTTATTTTCGGTACGCTGTGCGGCGTCTATGCGCCCAGCCTGCAGAGCAAAGCCATTGACATGATTGCTGGCACTGTGGAAGGCTCTCTGGCTCATACACTGCTGTTTATGCTGGCGGTCTATCTGCTTTACAGCGGCAGTCAACTGCTGCAGGGCTTGTGCAGCGCCAATCTGAGCCAACGCATTGTGCGCCGCATGCGAGAAGAGCTTTTTGGCAAGATTGTCGATTTGCCGGTGCAGTATCTTGATGCTCATTCGCACGGCGATGTGATGAGCCGTATGACCAACGATATCGAAAATATTTCCACCACTGTTTCCCAATCGTTGCCTTCGCTGTTTTCCGGCGTTATGACCATATTGGGAACCGTGGCCATTATGCTTTGGTATTGCTGGCAGTTGGCACTGTTGAGTTGTGCCACAGTGCTGCTAACCCTATTGGCTACCAAGATACTATCCAAACAGGTGCGGAAATTTTCCCGCCGTCGGCAGAGCCTCTTAGGTATGCTAAATGGCACCGTAGAAGAAATGATTTCTGGTTATCGCACAGTGGTGGCCTACAATCATCAAAAAATTACGACAGAAGAATTTTGCGCCACCTCCGATTCACTGACCAAAGCAGGCATTCGCACCGATGTTTTCAGCGGTGTTATGGGGGCCTATCATGAACTGTATCGGTAATATCGGCTTTGTTATCATTGCTGCATTCGGCGGTTTTTTTCGCCATTCGCGGCATGATTTCCGTGGGCGTCATCTCAGCCTTTATCGTCTATGCCAAACAATTCAGCCGCCCTATCAATGAAATCGCTCAAATTTACGGCCAATTACAGACAGCCATTGCCGGCGCAGAGCGGGTGTTTGCACTGTTGGATGAAAACAGTGAAGAAAAGACCGGCAAGCCGCTGGTTGAAGCCGAAACTGCCACAGTCACCTTTGATAATGTAAAATTTTCTTACGTGCCCGGCTATCCCGTTCTGCACGATTTTTCGCTGACAGTGCCCGCCGGTAAAAAAGTGGCGCTGGTTGGCGCTACAGGCAGCGGCAAGACAACGGTGGTCAACTTGCTGATGCGATTTTACGATATAGACAGCGGCGCCATCTACATCAACCGGCAAAATATTCAGGATATCTCTCGAGACAGTCTGCGTAAACACGTGGCCATCGTATTGCAGGATACCATTTTATTCTCCGATACTATCGCCAACAACCTGAAATACGGAAATGACCAAGCCTCTGCGGAACAATTAGACGCTGCGGTAGAAATGAGCCGCTGTAAAGAGATGATTCAACTGTTGCCCCAAGGCTACGACACCATTTTAACCGGCGCGGGACAGAATATCAGCCAGGGACAACGGCAGCTTTTAGCTATTGCCCGCGCCTTTGTGGCCGACCCGCAAATTCTGATTTTAGATGAAGCCACCTCCAACGTCGATACGCGCACCGAAAAAAGCTATTCAGGACGCCATGCAGCTCGTAATGAAAGACCGCACCAGCATCATCATTGCCCATCGGCTCTCCACCATTCGGGACGCCGATATGATTGTCGTTATGGATCAAGGCCGCATCGTAGAAAAAGGCGATCATCAAAGCCTGCTGGCACAGAAGGGCAAGTATTATCAACTGTATCAGACCCAGTATGCCGGCTTCGCCACCTAAGTTATGAAGCAATAAAGCCCTAACATAAAAACCGCTGCAGAAAATCTCTACAGCGGTTTTTGCTATCTATTGTTTCAATTTTCAATCATCCAGCCCAAGGGCGCAGAATTTTTGTCGCAGAGCAAGGCGGCTTTGAAAATGGCGATGCGAGGCTATACATACAAGTACGTAAGCGAGCCATTTTCAAAACAACGCAGCTATGGGACAAAAAAGACAAGCCCGTCTTAGATGTTGGGGATTTGCCAGTCAATCGGCTCCTTCCCCATCTCCCTCAACAAAGCATTAGCTCGGCTGAAGGGCTTGCTGCCGAAAAAATCCATGATAGGCTGACAGCGGGCTGGGATGTACCGACTCAATGATATAGTGACGGGACGTATTGATATATTTCTTTTTTTGCTGCGGGCATTGCCGCCCCACAAAATAAAGATAACCGGATCTTCTCTATCGTTCAATACTTGAATGACGCGGTCGGTGAATATTTCCCAGCCAATTTTTTGATGGGAGTTGGCTTTGTTGGCAATCACCGTCAAGGATGTGTTCAGCAGCAGCACGCCTTGGTCTGCCCAGGATTTTAAATAGCCGTTGTTAGGGATATAGCAGCCTAAATCGTCCTGCAGTTCCTTATAAATATTCAAAAGAGACGGCGGAATGGCAACACCGGGCTGCACCGAAAAAACTTAGACCGTGAGCCTGCCGTGGACCATGATAAGGGTCTTGTCCTAAAATCACAATTTTACATCATCATAATCGGTATAATGCAGCGCATTAAAAATATCGTACATATCGGGATAAATCGTTTTGGTTCTGTATTCCTCTGCCAAAAATTTGCGCAGCTTTTGATAATACTCTTTTTCAAATTCTTCATTCAAATATTGGGCCCAACCATTTTTCAGAATTTCGGACATCGTCATTACCTCCACGTTTAACGATAGCTACAACAGCATTCTAAGGTATTTTTTGTTTGCTATCACTATACCACAATTCCCGCTGGAAATCTATCCGGTAAGCTAAAATTTGCCGCATAATTAGAAAAGAGCCAACGATTTTTTACCTCGCCGGCTCTTTTTATGTGAAACTTTGCTATAAAAGTTTTTCCCTGAAAATCAGGTTTTTTCAATTTTTTTACAAATTCAGTTTCTTCTTCATCAACCAGATAACACCGGCAAAGCATAGCGCACACTGCACCACTGTAAACACAATATCGCTCCACATGACCAAATTATAAGCCTGTGAAAATTCTCTAACGGTATTGGATGCTACCGACAAGGAATGATACATATCCAGACCAAATATGCGGAGAATCGTTGTTTCCACTAGGCTAAACACCCAGTTGATGAGAAAGAACAGCACTACCGAAACTGCTACTCTGTGCTTGTTGAATTGCTCCATCTGCCCAACCATAATGCTTAAATAAACAATCAGGATAAAGGCCACAATGCTGACGATACCGTTCAGCACGGTGGAAGAAAGATACGGCATGGGATTCCAACCGCTTAACAGATACTGTACTTCATTCCAGAAATCGGTCCAATCAATTAAGTCCAAATTCGTCAGCACAGCAGGCGACCCGATAATCACACCGGACAGACACATGATGATGGTGCCTATCAGCACCCACAGTAAACCAGCAATCAATTTGCTGCTCAACAACTGCACATAGGTAACCGGCAGCGTAAACATCAAATAACCTTCATCGCCGATTAAATTTTTATTGAACCGCTGAATGACAATCATAGCCGTCAGCACCATAATGGCCACACATAAGCCAAAAAAACAGCAAGAAAACAAAAGCGCTGAAAATTCTCGGTGTCTTGCCATACATAACGCTAAACAAAACGCCATCGTCGGTCACTAAGGAAGCGGTAATAAACGCGCAAACCACTGCTGCGACCAATGTGCCGATATAAAGCGGTATCAGCGTGCGGGCTGATGCTTTCATTTCGTATTTTAATAATTTCCCTAACATTTGAATACCTCCCGGAACAAGCCGTCAATGGATTTGCCATGATCGGCCCGAATATCGTCCACCGCACCTTGCAGCACAATCTGACCATTCTGAATGAACAATACTTCATCCAGAATTTTTTTCAATGTCGGTGATTAAATGGGTAGAAATCAAAAATGGAGCTGTCCTCGCCGTAGTTGCTGAGGATGGTGTGCAAAATATAATCGCGGGCCGCAGGGTCCACACCGGCGATAGGCTCATCCAGCACATATAATTGGGCATGGCGAGCCATAATCAAAATGAGCTGCACTTTTTCCAGCGTACCTTTGGATAATGTTTTTAACCGTGCTGTGATATCAATATTCAAACTGTGCAGCATTTCCTCTGCCCGCTTGTAATCAAAATCGGCGTAAAAGTCGCGGAATAACTTAAAGGTGTCCTCTACCTTCATCCAATCGCTGAGATAGTTGCGATCCGGCAGATAAGAGATTATCTTTTTGCTCTCCACCCCTGGCGCTTTGCCATTTATCAACACAGTGCCCGATGTGGGCTGCAATAAATCGTTGATAATTTTAATGGTGGTGGATTTCCCGCTGCCATTTGGTCCTAACAGACCATAAATTTTTCCCGGCTCGATGGTAAAGCTCAAATCATTTAATGCTTTTTGATTGCCGTATTGCTTTGTGACATGCTCAAACTCTACTAACGCTGTCATCTTCTATCATCTCCTCCATATAACTTTCCAGCAGTCGCCGGATTTCTGCCTTGCTATAACCCAGCTTATGCAGTTCTGTAAAAATTCTCCAATGCGCATTTCCGCCAACTCCTTCCGCAGCTTTTGAATTAAATCTGCATCTTCTGTAACATAACGGCCCGTGGTGCGCACTGTATAAACCAGCTTCTCCCATTCCAATTCGCTGAGCGCCTTCTGCATCGTGTTCGGATTGACGCCATATTGCATGGCCAAATCCCGCACCGGCGGCAGTTTTTCGCCGGGCTGTAATTGCCCGGAAATAATTTGCAGCTTTATCATGTCAATCAACTGCAAATAAATTGGTGTATTGGACTGAAATTCCATACCGCCCCATCCTTTCTCTCCCAAACCAGACCATCTCTCCGGTTTTTATTCTCATACTACCACGTGCAAAACTCATATCCGTGCTGTTCTCCATCTTGTTAGCTCCTTTGCCGTTTCTGTATCGTTCTCATATTGTATTACTACACTAATACAATACAATGAAATTCATTTCCTGTCAAGTAAAATCAAAAAATATTTTGCAATCACGCAAAAAATCAGGGCAGCAAAAAAACCGCTGTGCGAGCAAACTCACACAGCGGCGCAGGATTTTTTCACAGTAACGATTTCTACAACGATGAAAAAGCGCTTCACCATTCTTGACACATAAAAGCTGCAATGTTAGAATATATTATATAAGAGTTGCCGTAAGGCATTGCTCGGGGTTGGTTGGGGATAGAGGACTAGGCTACTTGGGAAGTGCGACTAGTCCTCTATCTTTATTTCTCTTTTTGAAAAACTGGTAAAGAGAACATGCAATTTCAATCAAACCATTACCAATTCTGCAACCATGCAGATTACAGAAACCAGTAAAATAATTCGAGAGTCATAGCACCGACCCCCTTTCCATCCATCTCAATCAAAACCGATTGGCTTGATGAATTAGGAGCAATCAATAAAGGCTTCGCCGCTGACTGCGACAATTTTTATTTGCTGAACTATTTATAAAACCCCTGCTCAGCACCTTTTTACACAAACTCCATCAGGTTTGCGCATACGGCTGAGCGCGAAAAGAAATCCTGTTCCTATTATACAGGATTTCTTTTCCTTTCACAAGAAAATTCTGTTCGACAAATTCCGCACCGCAAAAATAGCTCTTCCTTCCTGAACGATACTTTGCTTCAAAACATCTTCCAAGAAATTTTTTCTGGTATACAATCTTGGCCTCTTTTCACCCAACGGTCCACCTCCGCCTCATATTCGCCAGTATCATAAACCAAACCCTGTTCATCTAAATACCACTGGTTCAAATTGAATCAATCAACAACCGCGTTACATTGTACCGCTCGTAGATATTCCAATAGTCCTCCGCTGTTAATGCACCTTCACAGAATTTTGCAGGATAGAAACGCCTTCCTCTGTTTCCTGCCACATATCCTTTTCTCCATTTGCAGATATGTCTGAATATCTTCCTCCGTTGGCAGTAAACTGTATTCTATCGCTTTCGCTTGC
>VOFC01006811.1_pt1 | contig 43229 bp, 72 predicted proteins | sample 5384161 | NCBI WGS metagenome assembly VOFC01 (sample SAMN12384722, study PRJNA508395) | human gut metagenome | isolation source: healthy gut B | host: Homo sapiens
ATTACAATACTCGTTGTATTGTCTAATGCGATACTTAGTGTTCTAGTAGAGATGGATGTAAGAAATCATATGCATCTATTTGATCGTAACTTTATTAAAGCCTTTAATGAGTAATTTCCCACTTTCTACACTATTTCTAGGAATCACTTTAGTAGCATATGTAATCATGTATTTCTTACCTGTAAATAGTATTTGTCATATGTTTGGATTAAATCTTGTGTTATTGACAGGTGTACTTGGATGTTTTCTATTGGTATGAGTGCATTATTAAGAAAAGATCGATACGACTTATATGATATGTGGTAGTCTTATGGTTCTTATATGTTTATTTAGTTTTATGAGATTTCATATAATTGCCTGCTTATTAACTGTTATCAGTTTAATAATATGCATAAAGAATAAACCTGTGAAGGTATAGGGGAGTTGTCTCCTCTTTTATTTTCACAAAAAAACTTCAAGACAATCATGCCTTGAAGTCATCTTTTAAAACTTTAATGCTATATGAAATCTCATCTAACATTACATAAACAGGGATAGGATACCGTAAGTAGTGGTATGTATAATTTTCAATTAACAATGCAGTATTTTTGTATTTTTATATAAATATTTCTCTCTCATTTATGAATTGTCTGTATATAAGCTTATAATTATATATATATATATATATATATATATATCACTCAATATGAAAAAAAAGGAGAAGCAATTTTTCTCTATTCATCGTCTTCACTTGTAATGAATTCATCATAAATAGCTTTTGATAGCTGGTTTGAAATAACAGTTTCTTACACCTACGATGATATTTAACTCAGATGACCCCTGGTCAATCATCTTAACGTTGATATTTTCTTTCGCAAGTGCTTTAAATACTCTTGCTGAAGTACCACGGCTGTCCTTCATACCACGACCTACAACCGCAATAAGGGCTAAATCAGATTCTAAGACAATATAGTCTGGTACGCACTGCACGATGTAATCCTGCAAGAATAGCCTGTTCTTTTCAATAAAGTCATCACTATTCACAATGATAGTCATTGTATCAATTCCTGATGGCATATGTTCAAATGATAAGCCATGTTCTTCAAATACCTGTAGTACTTTACGTCCAAAGCCGATTTCACTATTCATCATGTCTTTTTCAATCATAACAGTCGCAAAACCTGTTTTACCTGCAATACCCGTAACAACATGATCGGTTTATGACAAGTACTTTCTACAATTAAAGTACCTGGATCTTCTGGACTATTTGTATTCTTGATTAAGATAGGAATACCTTCATTTCTTACTGGGAAGATGGAATTCTGATGTAGAACACTCGCGCCCATATAAGATAATTCTCTTAGTTCTTTATAAGTGATTGTCGCAATTGGTTTAGGATCTTTCACAATACGAGGGTCTGCAATTAAGAAACCTGATACATCAGTCCAGTTTTCATATAAATCTGCGCAGGCACATATTTTGCAACAATAGAACCAGTGACATCACTACCACCTCTAGAGAAGGCTTTAATACGTCCTGATTCATCATTTAACTGTCCATAGAATCCTGGAATAACTGCATAATCATGTTCAGATAAAGCTTTTTTGTGAGAGCTGCATCTGTTCTCTTTTCATCATATCTACCATGTTTATCAATATAGATTACATCGGCAAAGATCAATAAAGTCAAAGCCTAAATAATTAGCTAATACTTTACCATTTAAATATTCACCACGTGAAATTGTATAATCAAAACTATTCTGTTTTTTGATTTCTTCTTTAATTTCTTTAAAGTCTTCTTCTAAAGAAACATCAAGACCTAATTCAGTAATAATTTCATTGTAACGTTCTTTGATTCTGTCATAGATTTCTTCAAAATCATCTTTGTTGTGATGCGAATAAGCTAGAATCAATAAGTCTGTTACTTTTGTATCTTCTTTATTTCTTTTCCCAGGGGCACTGGGAACTACATAATGACGATCAGTATCTTCTAGAACGATGTCATGTACTTTTTTAAACTGAGTTGCGCTGGCTAACGATGAGCCACCAAATTTAACCACTTTCATATCTTTATTCCACCTCACGCTTTTTGTATAAAGATTACATGATATGGCTAAATTAATCAATATATTTTTGCTTAATTCGAATATTTTTTCAAAATAACTTCAATTTTCTTGTAAGAAACGAATGTTATTAGTGAAATAACACCATATTTAAAGAGATTGAATGGAACAAGTGATGCAATAACCATAGTTGTCATATCTTTTACTAATGGATTGATCTTAGAGAACATACCAATGATGGCTTCTGTAGACATACCAAATAGTTTCGCATACATTGGGGAACATCACTAATAGGTTTGATGCAATCGCAAATAAGCTTGTTGCAACAGTTGCAAGTACCATACCTATTACAAAGACCTTTTTTTAGTACGATGCTTTCTATAGAATAAGCAGGCTACTCCCATATAACATACGCTTAGTAAGAAGTTAGATGCTTCTCCTACAAAACATAGTTGTTGTTGGTTTAAAGAGAAGATTTAATACAATCTTTAAGAATGCGATTACTACACCAGTAAGTGGGCCAAATACAAATCCCCCAATTAATACTGGGAAATCTGAGAAATCAAATTTAATAAACATTGGTACGAATGGTACATTGAAGTCTAGTACCATAAGAATTGCAACTAATGCACCAAGTAGAGCCGCCATTACTAGTTTTTTAGTTTTCATTTTTGCCTCTTTCTATGGCGAAAAAAAATCTCCTATATATATCTTATAGGAGATTGAAAAGTCATTTCATAAAAACGCCATCTTTTTCCATCCGGACTATACCGTCGGTTCAGGAATTACACCAGTTCATGCTTTACGCTCGCGGACTATCACCGCCGATCAGAATTTCACCTGCCCCAAAGATACAAGAACTATTATAGAAGTCTTATATGAGGTTGTCAACATATACAAAAGGTCTTTAAAAACGATAACATATTCGATATAATGAAGAAGAATTAAAAAGGTGGGTACAATATGTCAGATAAACAAAACAGCATGCTTGAAGAAGAAAGAGAACCTCTTTCTAAGGGCTGGATTTTTTGCAGGTATTGTTCTTTTTTCCACTGATCCCTTTTTTGTATTAATATATTTTAATAAACATTTAAAGAGGAAAATGAAGATGATTTTAGGTATTGTTTATTTTTGTTTTCTTGTTTGGTGTTTATCAATATGCATGTGTTGCACAGGGACCAGTATTAAGTAGTGTGATTATTCCCTGATCAGTATGTCACAGTGAAGCAGGGAGAAACATACCAGATTCATTACAAGACTGATCCTCAAAAGTAAAAAGTAGACTATACACATTATTCATCTCAGTATGCCAATGTGGCAAGTGTTGACCAGAATGGTTTAGTGACAACTATTACTCCTGGTAAGACACGTATTACTTTGACTGCAGGAGATAATCATCATACTTATAAGAAGAAGTATCTTACAATCCATGTGATTGAATAGAGCGTGTTGACGCTCTTTTTGTTAGGAGGAGGATTATGATGAATAAAGATGTTTATATTATTACATGTTCAAAATGTGATAAAGAAAATAGATATGAAGATTATAGCTGTGTAGGACCAGATCAAAGAGAAAGTATTATTGATGATTCTATTATGACTTATACTTGTCCACATTGTGGAGAGAAGACTTTCTCAAAGCATCCTTTGACTTATATAGATCCAGTTCATCATTTTATTGTGCAATATGGACAGGACAAGGAACAGTTCTTTCATGGTGTAGAACAGTTACGTACAACACCTCTTTATAAAGATTATATTTTCCGTTATACAGATTCATGGTTAAGTTTCAAAGAGAAAATCATGATTCTAGAGAATGATAGAGATGATCGTTTAATGGAACTCTATAAGCTTGCATTAAAGAATGAACTAGATGAAGAAATGCCTTCTTTATTCTTATTTAATAAAGAAGAAGAAAAAGAACTCATGATAGCTTTAAATCCAAATGGAACACGTGCTTATTTCTTTAATAGAGATTGGTATGATATCAAGGAAAATGATCCTCTAATAAAGAAGATATTAAAGTATGATACAAGTCTTATGGTAGATAATACTTGGGCAAAACGGCTCTATGATTATCGTATTAGTGTTTCGTTGTGTGAAGTTCAGACAAAATTACAGGTAAGAACTTATTTGATTCCTTCTTATGATCATGTAGATGTAGGAGATTATGTTTATGTATACGAGAATGGTGAGAGAGTATTGGGACAAGTAATGACTAAGAATTTCAAGAATATTGCGGATGTTCCTGATCATCTTCATTTTATTGAAAAAGCATTACCAATAGAAACTGAGTATGATAAATATATTAAACATGAATATGAAAATTTACTTCCATTAAGGGATCAAAGACTTGAATCATTTTTAGATGTTTTAAATGATCTACGTTTCTATTATTATATAGAAGAAATAGATGAGAATGTATCTAATTATACAATGGACATAGATGGGCTTCATTTAATTCCTCTTTTTATATAGATCAACAAGAAGCCATAGATAAGAAACCAGAGAATGGATATGTGTTAGTTGATTTATTAACAGATGTATTAAAGATGTCATTTGAGAAAATTGATGGCTATATTATTAATGAGAATAGTTTATTTATATTAGATTCTAAATTTATAGATATGTTTCTTTTTTTTTTTGCAAGACAGAAAAAAGACCGAGATCGATTAAGATTTCGGTCTTTTTAGATGAGTTCTACCTGATGGTCACCCAATAGTTTTAATTGTGAGTTTTCTAACTCTTTTTCACATATATAACCTGTGAAATTATCAAGAGTCGCATAAGCATAATTACCATCCTGATTGAGCTTAACACTTTCTCCAACCATATAGGTTCTTTTTACTTGCATTGATGGCTGTCTTTTTAGTGAGTCCATCATTTGTTTCATAGGTTGTTACAACATTATGTTCTAAATCAATCCCTACAACACCAATCAATGAGATATCAAAACGATATTTTCTAATCAAATGATTTGTGAGTGCGCCGACAAATCCATCTCTTGCCTGATTGAAGTCTCCTCCTAAGAAAATCAATCTGACTGTACTATTCTGTCTATAAAAGCCGCATAATATCAATCATATTTGTCACAATAGTGACTGCAATATTCTTCTCAAATATAAGTTTTGCGATTTCTAGATTGATTGTAGAAATATCTAAGAAGATCACATAGCCTTCCTCTAGTAAAATTAACTGCTTTAGAGGCAATGATTTTCTTTTTCTTTACTATAGAGTTCTACACGTTGTGATACATTTGTATGATGTAAATTAACGCGGGCATTAATTGCACCTCCATGAACTCTTTTTAAGTTTTCCAGCTTTTTCTAAGAGTGTGAGGTCTTTACGAATACAATCTTCTGTGACACCAAATAATGAAGCCAGTTCTTTCACAAATACCTGCCCTTCAATATTCAGTTTAGTAATGATTTGCTGGTGACGTTTTTTTGTGACATGTTAGACGCCACTCAAAATGTGATTAAAGATACTCACATCGAGATAATGTAAGTTCTCATGAACATTACTTACTATTTCATCGTGTATGCTTTGGATTGACAAAAATCATATCTACTCACAAGTTCTAGTACACTCCATAGTCGTAAATTCCCAAAATAGCCTTCGGTACATGCTTACGCTTGCGTTTGTTTATGCAACTTCGTAAGTCGTAGCATCTCTCAAATTAAGTGCGGCATTGAAATCTCTGTCTTCGATATAGCTACAGTCACATTTGAACACTCTATCTGAAAGCTTTAAATCTTTCTTGATACTTTACTAAAGCAATGACATGTCTTAGATGATGTAACCATCTGTCTACTATTCGAAGTTCAATTCCAGTCTCCTTGCATTTAGCTAGAAGCTTTGTTTTAAATTCATAAAACTTCTGCGAAGCAACTGCCTTTGAAAGATGTCTGTTCTTCATCATTCCTGATATGTTTAAGTCTTCAACCGTTATATAAGATGGCTTTATTTTCACTATCTCTGCGATTATCTTATTGATGTAATCAGTTCGAATATTGTCGATTCTATGATGAAGCTTCTGTATCTTAAGCCTTTGTTTTTGGTATATCTTCTTTTTTTGAGTGGACTCTCCTTTCTCTTAAGTTTAAAGAAATAAAGCTCTGCGTTGCAGAGTTTTATTTTAATTCTAATGTCTGCAGAATAAGTGCAAGGTCATCGTTTGTTAAATTACAGTTTTCGATTAAATTTTCAAGTTGATCACACTGTTTGCCGTTACCGATGATGTCAAAAACGACTACGCCAAATTGTTGGTAAGATTCTATCATCGTTATCAGGGTCATAACTGCCAAATGAACGTTCCATGTATTCATAGGCAATAGGATTGACATCCGGTTTAAAGAATGTACAAATACGATTGAATAACCATTCCGGGTCGATGTTTGAGATAAAACCGTCATATCCGTCTGCTTCGATGTTATGTTCATATCCGGCTTGAATAAAAGCGTTCCTCCACTGTTCCTGATATGGTCGGTATTTTTCCTAAGTTCAGGATTGCGTTGAATGTCTATAGCCTTGATGCATTTAAAATCAACATCTGGATGTTCCATATCTAAGAAATGACAGAATGTATTAATCAATTCAATGGAAACAAAGATCAGAGACTCTTTGTCTGTAAATTTCATGTTATCAAGTACCATGTTAATGCTCCTTTCTGAGTGTAATTGTTTTCTAATAATTTGATTATACAACACACATCTTCAAAATAGAAAAGGTGTGTTATAAGATAGATTATAATTTATCTCTTGATATGTGCTGTTATAATTGTGTAACTATATGAATTTATAGTAATTATTATATTTTCTATTTCACAATACCAATTCTTACCTTGTTTATATATATTACAGTTCTTATCTAAAACTTTATTTTTACAATATTCTACTACATCATTTGTATTTAATTTTAGATTTTTTATAATTCTATTAATACCCATTTCAGTAGTATGCACTTTATTTATATTATCAAGTAATATTTGTTTATCTTCCATAACTTAATCTCTTCAATAAATTATAATTTGTGATATTTGTCGTGTTCATTTTAATGCTCTTCTTTGAGGGGATTTGAACACATTTAATCACAACAGTCTATATATTTAGTTACTTACATTTTCTCCTTTAAAATGATATTTTCCTGTCACATGATTCAATGTGATCTTATAAATATAGCATGTATCTATATAATCCTTATTATAAGGATATGTTTCATAGCCGCAATGAATCAGGATAGACTCCATTGCTTCATTATAAGATTCATGAGAGACAGGTTCAACAATACCTTTTACCTATAATAGATGAATAAGAATTAGATACAGTCTTATCTGGTTTACAAAAAATATTCATATAGTGTTTCTGCCTATATGCCTACATGAGGATTCTCTTTGATCAGGCGAGTCATCTTTTTCTTTCTCCAGGTGTATAAATATAAAGTACTATTTTATCTTCATCATCACCTATTCCAAAGTTCATTGGAACGATACAAGGATATTCGTCATCTTGGAATGCAATATGTAATGTATCAAATGATGAAGCATCTCCCTTAACTACTTTAAGTCTACTACTGTTTCTGACATTTCTCTCTCTCCCCTTTGTATCTATTTTAACACATTAGAGGAAAGAAAAAAACTGTAAGCGGTTAAAAATATTCCAAAATAATAGAAGAAAATATTTAATATTCTAATATTTGTATCTTATTTGTCTTATAGAACGCCAATAGAATATCAGATATGAGATAGAGAATAAGCCCTGTAGCCATCATAATAAAGCTAAGAGTATTGAGAGTGAAAGCTGTCAAAAAATAGCTTTTGTAGTAAGCCAGACTAGCGCAAATATATAGCTAGTAAGTTCTGTTTTTGTGTTGGGGAGATCTACAATCTTATAGTAAGCAAGTATTTCTAGAAGAATCATAGCACATACAGGAACAATTAATTCTATATATGTAAATGGTTCAAAGTGATAATAGAAGAATAAGAAGGCTATATCACCAATTAGGAATGCATTAAGACCATATCTAAATAGTTCCTTCTTACATAAGAGTATGTCTCCAATCATATAGCCTAGTAATGCTGGAAGTATAAGAAGAAATAATTTTGTTTGATGAGAGAAATAAGCCGTGAGGATAAAACCTAATGAGCATAAACCTTTTGTATAGATGTGATAACGTGTACGCCATGTACATGCCATTATCAGAAATAATAAAATAAATAACACTATCATAATAATTTCCTTTCTGAAATAGTCTACCACAATTCAATGATATGTGCTATAGTTGTGAACAAAGGGGGGGGAAAAAGACAAATGATCAAATTAATTGCGACAGATATGGATGGAACATTCCTAGATAATAAGAAGCAGTTTGATAAGTCTTTTATTGATTTATTTTTTGAAATGAAGGAACAGGGTGTACTGTTTGTAGCCGCAAGTGGTAATCAGTATGCCAGACTTTATCAGAAGTTTTTACCAATGAGTGAGGATATGTATTTTATTGCGGATGGAGGCAGTTATATTATGAAGGTCCAAATACATTAGAAGTATTTGATATGGACCGTAAGAAAGCATTTCTTGCAATAGAGAGAGTAAAGGAACATTATCCTGATTTTAAGATTGTAGTAGCTGGTGAGAAATACGCTTATGCAAGAAAGAAGGATCATCTTACTAAAGAACTTACTACTTATTATTGTTCAAATAAATTGATTGATGATTTTGATGAAATTGATGAACCTATTACTAAGATTTGCGATACTTGATCCTAGTGGAGATATTAAGAATAATGCAGGAGATATTACTTCTATCTTACCTAGTGGGTTACAGATTATTACATCTGGTAATGAGTGGATGGATATTCAAAGAGATGGTGTAAATAAGGGTCTTGGTATGCGTTATATTCAGGAACATGAACAGATTTCTAGAGATGAATGTCTCGCATTTAAGCATCAGATGAATGATTATGCTTTATTAAAGTCTGTGAAGTATGGTTTTTGCGATGGAGAATGCAGTAGATGAAATCAAGAAACTTGCATATGGTATTACTGATTCTAATGAAGATCAGGGATGCTTAAAGATTATTAAAAAAGCTCTTAGAAAAAAATAAAGAACAGGCCGCTAACGACCTGCTTTAAAATAGAAATCACAATGATTTTGGATATCAAATGAAGAAAAGTATTTTTTCTTCTAATGGTATCCATTTTTTATAAACATATCAAGAGCTTCTTTTCCATTTCTTTTTCTATACGCTTAAGTCTGAGTGTTTCATCTATATCTACAAATATAGAAAGATCACAAGCATCTATTAATTCAGGATGACATGAATAAGACCCTTCTATGATATTAATAGGTTTATAAGAGTATAAGGTTCCTTCACTTATAGACATTGTGGAACAATCAAAAAGGACGATAAAGGACATCCTGATGATGTTGAAGTGGTTCTAATACTTCTTTCTTAAATCTTTCTATCTACATTACCACCTGGTTCATTATAGCGTTCTTGTGTACGCTGATATTCCTGAAGATAGAAATCATCAATATGAAATATATGACAATCAAAATATGCTTTTTAATTTATTTGCAAGAATTGTTTTTCCACTTCCACATCTTCCATCTATTGCGATAGTGACATGTCCCTTCTGTTGATATATTTTGTTCATAGCCTCTATTAAAGACTGCTCATTATAAGGGAGATACTTGAGTCCTTCTTCTAAATAATGAGCCTGTAAGAGTTCTACTTTGATGTCTTTAGTAGAGACTTCTTGAAGTGTTCTATCTCCTTCTTCTGCTTTTCTTAAAATTGTGATATGTGGATAAAAAAGGTTTATCATCAAAAGATATATCATGTGACTTTAATGCTTCTCTTAATGTATTGACATATTCATCTAATACAGGATTATCTTTAATACCTACCCAATAAATCTTCTTGAAATGACCAATACGGTTCAAAGTAATGGTGATTTCAGGAAAAGGAATAGAATGAATAATTTCCATGATTTCATCCTGTCTATCTGTTTCACCAAAGAAAGCTAAAGTCATATGTAGATTATCTAGATCATAATACTTACCTTGAATCCCTTCTTCCTTTAAAGTATCCATGATTGCCATTAATTCTTCTTTAAAAAGAAGAATTAAATGTAAGTGCAATAAATTGTCTCATAAAATTCATCCTTTCTATGATATAATAAATAAGCTATGTGCATGTAGCTCAATTGGATAGAGTATCAGACTCCGGCTCTGAAGGTTGCAGGTTCAATTCCTGTCATGCACGCCAAATATTGAAAAGAGGCAGCTTTTTACGCCTTTTACTATACACTATGTCTGATTCTTTCTATATGTATCGCAAGATAGCCTACTTCTTCGTCTGATATCTTTTCCAGAATCAGCTTTTCTATATAATCAGCGACACGACATGCAACAGCATAGCTTTCTGGGAACTTTTCTTTTGTATAGTCTGTCATAGAGACCTGTACATCTTCTTTACGGTCTAGACGGACCATTAAGAATTTAATATGGTTGACTAAACGAATATAAGCAATAGAGTCTTCATCAATCACTATATTAAATGTTTCTTCAACATAATTGACTGTTTGATGAATAATACTGGCAACCTGTAATGAACGTCCAGGTGGCTGAGAACTCAAAGCCGCATGAATATGAAGAGAAATATAACCAATTTCATCATCAGTGATTTCATAACCTAATCTTCTCTTAATGATTTTTCTTGCTTTCTTAGCCACTTCATACTCATCTGCAAATAATAATCTAATATCACTTGTCAAAGGGTTAGAGATGACCATATCATTCTTAATACGATCGATAGAGAATGCATATGATCTGCAAGAGGTAAAAAGAATCTTAGTATCTATATCACCAAATTCTTTTTCTGCATAACGAATAATTTCATTGGCTATTTCTAAGAAGATAGGATCAAACCCCCCTGTAAGACATTCTTACCAGTATTCTTCTCTAAACTATAGCATTTAATATTCTTTCTAGGATTCTCAATCACATCTCCTGCTTTTCTTTTTGAAGCCTATTCCCTTTCCTAGTAATATAACTTCTTTATTAAGTTCATCTTTTGCGACAACTCCGTTATTGTTTAGCGTTCCAATGACTTCATAACGCTGTTTTTTCACTTTATTCTCCTTCATGTAATATCTGTTTTATTTCTGATACAATAATGACAACATGTGGTCCATAGGTAATTTGGATACCTTCTCCACGCATATATATACCCGCAAAGACCTGTTGCCTTTTAAAGCTTCCTCATCAACTAATGTTGGATCCTTTAAAGTCGCACGCAGACGTGTTGTACATGTATCAACATCTAATATATTAGGAATACCTCCTAATGCTTCTACAATAGAATGAGATACAGAACTGTCTACGTCAAGACTTTTCTTTCTAGAATAGTCTTTTTTGTATGCAGTTGTGTATCTTCTCCTCTACCTACTGTTTTAAAATCATAACGTTTAATCACAAACTTAAAGATTGAATAATAAAGCAAGAAATAAATAAAACCAATTATTGGGACAAAGACCCAGTTTGTTTTACTATTACCCCTGTAATATACCAAACAAGAAGAAATCAATCGCTCCTGCACTAAAAGTGACACCTATCGCTATATTTAAAGCCTGAGCCACTGCATATGCACTTCCTGCTAGAAGCGCATGAATCAAAAAAAAAGTGGTGGTGCTTGAAATAAGAATGTGAATTCAATTGGTTCAGTAATACCTGTTAATATAGAAGTGAGTGAAGCAGAAAGTAATAAACCTCCTGTTTTTTTTTACGCTGGCTTGGTCTTGCACAATGATACATCGCAAAGGGCAAAACACCAGGCAGGCCAAATATCATAAAGATATATTCTCCTGAGAAGAAGCGAGTGGCTTCTATACTGAAATGTTTGACATGAGGTGAAGCAAGTTGCGCAAAGAAGATATTCTGAGCTCCCTGGATCAGTTGTCCATCCACTACCATACTGCCACCAAGTCCTGTCTGCCAGAATGGAAGATAGAACACATGATGTAATCCAAAAGGAATCAACATACGCTTTACAAGACCAAATACGAATATACCTGCATAACTGCTATCTCTTATAAGTACACCTAAGTGATAGATAGCTTCCTGAATAGGTGGCCAAATATAAAAGAATAGGATTCCTACAAAAACAAATGTCACACAACAGATAACTGGGACAAAACGTGTGCCTGCAAAGAATGATAAGTAATCAGGAAGTCGTGTCATATAGAACCTATTATGAAGATAAGCAACACCAAGTCCTACTACTATACCGCCAAAGACACCTGTATCTAAAGATTGAATACCACAAATCGTATTGATTGTACCTAGTCTGACAAAATCAGCCACCTTCCCATCTACTATAAAAACCATTAATAGTAAGTAAGGCATTAATAGAAGCATGCATAACTAAAAAGCTAACCAGTGCAGAGAAAGTCGCAGTTTTCATGTTTTGCCATACCCATTGCAATACCTACCGAAAATAAAGCTGGAAGGTTATCAAAACAATTTTACCTGCATTACACATAATTGTGAATAATGCATAAAGTGGTGTTCCCTTTCCTAATATAAATTGAAGATGGTAAGTCTGAATCATTGTCTCATTTATGAATGACTGACCTATGCCCATTAATAACCCTGCCACAGGTAAAACAGCTATAGGTATCATAAAGCTTTGTCCTACACGTTGTAATTTACTAAATAGCTTACTAAACATGATTCTACCTCCCTTCTTTTTGTATAATTTATTTTACCATTATATAGTATGAAAATCTAATCATTTTATTCTAACAATTTGTGAGTTTTTCTTACAAAATAGACCTTTTTGTATAATTCTTAAGTTATTTTTAAAAATTTCTTAATTCATTTTTATACGACAAATACTACATATTTTGATATTTCTTAATTATTTCTTAAGATTTTTCTTTATTTTTTTTATTATGAGGTGTTATAATAGAGCCTGTCGAAAGACAAAAGAGAGAGAAAAAATGGATAAGAAAACAAAAAGAAATCATGAGTTTCGTATCTAATAGAGTAAGAACTCAGAAGACAATGTTCATTCCTGTGTTTGCTATTTCCGCTTTCGCAATCGTGGGTTATACAATTTGCTGATAGAACAGCACCTGTTGTACATTCAAATACAATTGAAGTTCCTTATGGAACTGTCTTTAAAATCTAGTGATTTTTGCAATCTCTGATAACAGAGATCATACTGATACATTAAAAACTAAGATTCATGCTGAATCTTATGAAAAGAACCAGTTAGGAACTTATACTGTTAACGTAACAGTAAAGGATGCTTTCAACAATGAATCAACTAAGACTGTTAATGTTAAGGTTGTAGATAATGAAGCACCAGTTCTTGAATCTAAGACTGATGATGGATTTGTCATCAATGTTGAAGCAAATGGTAGTAGTAATTTAAAGGATTACATCAAGGCAACTGATAATGTTGATGGTGATGTAACAGACTTTATTAATTTTGATAAGGAATTAGATACAACTCAGTTAGGAGAACAGGTAATCAATGCATCTGTTGAAGATAACATGGGTAATATCGCTACTAAGACATTTACATTTAATGTAGGTGATACATCTGCTCCTGAAATGAATTTAAAGAATGGTAATTTCGTAGTAAATTATGGTGATAACTTTGATATCAACAATTATGTTGAAGCAAAGGATAACTATGATATGAATCCTGTTTTATCTGTAGAAGGTGAAATTGATACTAAGAAGTTAGATGGTACTCAGCCTATTAAAGTAACTGCAACTGATGCAACTGGTAATAAGACTGAAAATACTTATGATGTGACTGTAGCTGATATTTAGGCTCCTTCTATTACATTAAAATCTACTGATATTAATGTAAAGAATGGTGATTCATTTGATGCAAAGTCTAATATTGCATCTGCTATCGATAATCTTGATGGTGATGTGACAAGCAAGGTGAATGTAAGTGGTTCTGTCAATACTTCTAAAGCTGGAAGTTATACAGTTAACTATACAGTAACTGATAATGCTGGTAATACTGACTAATGCAAGTGCTAAAGTGACTGTTCTTCGCTGCTCCATCTAGAGGTGGATACAATGCAGGTGGAACAAGTGCTAAGGGTGGACACAGTGGTATTGTTGGAACTGGTTTATCTAAAGTAGGTACTGCTTATGTATTTGGTGCTTCTGGACCAACAGCATTTGACTGTTCTGGATTCACTTCATGGGTATATAGACAGAATGGTAAATCATTACCAAGAACTGCTTCTGCTCAGTATAGTGGAACTACAAGAGTATCTAAGGATGGCTTAAGTGCTGGTGACTTAGTATTCTTCGCAGGAACTTATAAGTCAGGTATCTCACATGTAGGTATCTATATCGGTAATGGACAGTTTGTTCATGCCGCCAACTCAAGTACTGGTGTTACAGTATCTTCATTAAATAGCGGTTATTATGCATCTCATTATGCAGGTGTTGGTAGATAAGAAGATCGAAAGATCTTCTTTTTTTTTATAAGGAGATTGTATGAAGAAAGTAATAAAGGTGATTCTAGGAATTGTATTAAGTGTTGTACTCGTTCTTGGTCTACTCGATGGTCTTTTTATCTACATGATCAAGTATCATGTCGAAACAGTAGCTAAAGAGTCTTATTATGAATATGAGGTTGTGATGCAGTCAGTCGGAGCGCCTCTATTCTTCAGCAGTGCAGATGGACGTTTGCTTCTTAAAAAAAGAATGATACGATAATCAATAAGATGGACTTTACATTATCAGATGATGGTGGAAGTATTCGAGAAGATGTATGGAGTGTTAGCTGGTATAAGGATCATGTAGGTGTTGTGATTCAAGGAACTGAGCAGGATGATACACTTTATAATCTTTATTATAATGGGAAAACAAATAGTTCTGTTGTGAATGGTCAGGATGCAATTACAACTCAAGGTGATATGGCTAATAATAATGCTAATGAGATTAGAAAAGAATTAAAGATGGTTGCTGATTATCTTCATTATGATGATATAGATTATGGTATCAGTGCAAAAGGATGGATGTATGCTACTCTTTATAACAAAGATGGTGTCACACGTCATTTGAATTATTATGAAACTCATAATCATGAATATGTTTATCAGAAACTAAGAATGGTTATACAACGATATTAGGATTTTATAAAATAGAAAATGGTCAGGTTATAGATGAACATACTACATCATGGCACTAAAAAAAGATTCCGGAAGGAATCTTTTTTATAATAGTTCTTTAAGTTTTTCAATAGATTCTTCTGTAGTCGCCCAGCTTGTTGCAAAACGCACTACAGTATGCGTATCATCATACTTTTCCCAGAAACCATAGCGTACATGCTTTTTCTAGTTCTTCTAGCTTCTTGTTATCTACAATAAAGAACTGCTGATTTGTAGGAGAATCAATATAGAATTCATAACCCTTTTCTTTAAAGATTGTTTTAAGCTTTTCAGCCATATCAATAGCATGTCTTGAAATCTTGAAATAAAAGATCATCTGTAAAGAGAACATCAAATTGAACACCGTTTAAACGTCCTTTTGCAAGTAAAGCACCATGCTTCTTAATAAGGTTCACAAAGTGTGCTGGTGTATTATTCTTAGTAAAAACAACAGCTTCACCACATAATGCCCCTACTTTAGTACCACCGATATAAAATACATCAGTAATTTCTGCGATATCTTCTAGTGTTACATCAGTATCATAAGACATGAGACCATAACCAAGTCTTGCACCATCTAAGAATAAAGGCAAATTATAAGCATGACATACATCTGAGATTTCTTTTAATTCTTCTTTTGTATAAAAGTGTGCCATATTCTGTAGGATGAGAAATATAAACCATACCTGGGAATACCATATGTTCATGGTTAGCATCGTTATAGAATGTATCTACTAATTCTTTGACATCTGATGCTTTTAACTTACCTAAATACTGTGGGACAGTGAGCACTTTATGTCCTGTATATTCAATGGCTCCTGCTTCATGAGTCGCCACATGTCCTGTCACTGCAGCTGACAACACCTTCATAAGGCTTCAACATTGTATCAATGACTAATTGGTTAGTCTGTGTACCACCTGTAATAAAGTAAATATCAGCATCTTCTTTACCACATGCTTTCGCAATCTTTTTCTTGCAGATTCAGAATATACATCTACTCCATATCCTGACTGCTGATCCATATTTGTTTCAATAAATTTTTCTAGAATGGCAGGATGTGCCCCTTCTGTATAATCACTTTCAAATGATAACATCTTTATATCCTCCGTTTTTTTTTTGTATTCTACACTATTTTAGATATGAATACAAATAATGAAAATAATTCAAAAATAGGAAGTAATTCACTCTGATGAATGAGTATATATATGTGTAAGCCACTTATTTCTTGTTTAGAATACTTTTTACATAGAAAGATAAAGGAAATGTTCAAATCTACTCAAAGGAAAGCTTTAATATGAAAACATCAAATATCACAAATTATAAATCAAAGGATTTTGCTGAACTTTTAAGCGTATCTGTTAAGATATTATAACGTTGAGCTAGAGAAGGAAATTTAAAGGCAAACCGACCCCCAAACTAAAGGCATTATTATACTTACAATCAGCATTTACTAAATCAAGTTGCATTTTTTAAGATAGTTTGTAATGCAAAAGAATTATTTGAATACCCACAAACCACAGGATAGTAAAAATTAAATTATATAAACGCCTATAAATCGGCGTTCATGAAGTCAAATTTGGTGCATGGATTTTCCATTTGTACTATAATTAGATTAGAAATCAGATGGAGACCTCGTGCAGGATATTGTTTCAATACTTCATGTGTTCTCCTGCAGGCTGTATGGGTTTAGTAAGTATAAAAAAACAGATAGAAAGGGATGAGGAAATTGCTGAAGAGCTTCAAGACGGAAATAAATCCGACAGATGAACAGAAAGTCAAGATTCGTAAAACAATAGGTACTTGCAGATTTATCTATAACTTCTATCTTGCTCATAATAAGGAGCTTCATGAAGGTGGCAAAAAAGTTTATGAGCAGTGACCAATTCAGAGTATGGCTCAACAATGAGTATCTTCCGAGCCATCCAGAATATTCGTGGATCAAGGAAGCATATTCAAAGGCTGTAACACAGTCAGTAAATAACGGGCAGACCGCATTTGAAAACTTTTTTAAGCACAAGAGTGCCTTTCCAAAATTTAAGAAGAAAGGCAGATCTGATGTGAAAATGTATTTTGTAAGGAATAATCCAAAAGACTGCCTTTGTGAAAGACACAGAATTAAAATTCCATCACTTGGCTGGGTTCGTATCAAAGGAAAAAGGATATATACCAACTACCAAAGATGGGTACGTGATTAAAAGCGGTTCGGTTTCAATAAAGCTGACAGGTACTATGTTTCAGTTCTTGTAGAAATCCCAGATAGAAGGAATAGCCAGTAATTCTGGTGAAGGAATTGGCATTGACCTTGGATTAAAGGACTTTTGCGATTGTCTCTAATGGAAAGACTTATAAGAACATCAATAAATCTGCAAAACTAAGGAAGCTTGAAAAGAAGCTTATTCGAGAACAGAGAAGTCTTTCTCGAAAGTATGAAAATCTAAAGAAAGGAGGGTCCACTCAAAAAAGAAATATACAAAAACAAAAACTCAAGGTACAGAAACTTCATCATAAGACAGATAATATCCGTACTGATTACATTAACAAGACAATCGCCAAGATAGTGAAAACCAAGCCATCTTATATAACGATTGAGGACTTAAATGTAAAAGGAATGATGAAGAACAGACATCTTTCAAAGGCAGTTGCTTCGCAGAAGTTTTATGAATTCAAATCAAAACTTCTAGCTAAATGCAGGGAAAATGGAATCGAACTTCGAGTTGCAGATAGATGGTTCCCATCATCTAAGATATGCCACTGTTGTAAAAAGCATCAAGAAAGATTTAAAGCTTTCAGATAGAGTTTTCAGATGTGACTGTGGTTATATCGAAGACAGAGATTTCAATGCTGCACTTAATCTGAGAGATGCTACGACTTACGAAGTTGCATAAATAAACGCAAACGTAGGTATGTACCGAAGGCTATTTCGGGAATTGACGACTGTGGAGTGTACAAGAACTTGTGAGTAGATATGATTTTGGTCAATCCAAAGCATACACGATGAAACAGTAAGTAAAACTTGTGAGAGTTTACATTATCTCGATGTGAGTATGTTTACACACATTTTGAAAAGACAGAGAAGAAAAGTATGGAGTTAAATTTTGATATTGAAATCGAACCATACATTATAGAAATTATAGACAACATTGATTATTATAACTATATTAGATTCAGAAACTTCTCTATAGGAATCTTTCTAACCAAAAATTACGAAAAGTCAAGGGAATAGTTGAGGCCAATCCACATATTGGCAAGAAGGTTCAAACAAACAAATATAAGTATGTCATGCCAACTACCAAAGCAGTCTTATATTATGAAATAATAGAAAATAGCAGAAATATCATTTTCTATGATTACAAACCTTTCAAACAGAATAAATACCTGTATTAAAATACCTGCTCATCAATGAGCAGGTATTTTTTAATACTTTTGGTGTATGTACTTTATTTAACAATTCTTCTGTTACTTCTTTGGCAGGTAATGTTTGATCAATATGTCCAACCGATAATAGTGCTTCTAAAACGTAGATTCTTTGGAAAATGAAAGATATTTCTAATATAGTCCTCAGTTATCTTCTGTAGATGATACTCTATTTCTTCCCTGAATCCAGCGCCGCCTAACCCTAGTGATGAAGCCATATAATGCATAGTCAAGATGACATTACTGCAGTCTTCTACCCAGACATCCGTCTTATCTTCATCACCCAATACAATAATACAGGCACCCTGCCCCTTCTAGCATCTGACTTCCTGCTTTTCTACATTGAGATAATTGTGTTAATAGTTTTGAATCAGTGACTACAATGAGTTCTTCTGGTTTAATATTACGTCCACTTGGTGCAAGTAATCCTGCTTCTACAATTTTATCCAACAATTCTTTTTCTACAGGTTCTCCAGTATATTGTCTATAGCTTCTTCTTTGTTTTAATAAGTCTAAAAATCCATATAATCACCCTTTCTTTGCTCCATTATAACATATTGACATGTGTTGTGGTTTTTCTATAATGAGGGTAAAGGAGTGTGATATTTATGCGTATGTTACGTACAATTATATTAGATATTCTTATTTTCATTCTTGTGAATGTATTATGTTTCTCAATGCTTTGTCCAAGTATTATAAATAGTGCTATACAGAATGATGAAATTACCCAGGAAATGACAAATAAGGTTATGACAGTTATTAACCAATACACATACCGTCTTCCTGACATAACTATAAAAAGATACAAGCAGATATTAGTCAATCTCAATCTATGACCGCACTAACAAGTAAATATAGTCAGGCTATTATTAAACAGATGGCTACAGGTGAAGAAAATAAAGAAGATATGACACCTTATATCAATAACCTTGCACAGGAATGTTTTGAGATTGTAGAGAAGGATACAGATATTACATTACCTAGTATATTAAAGACATCACTTACTAAATTGATTTCTTCTGGTTTAGTATCTCAGGGTATTGATCGGTATGTGGATGATTATATTAGTAAACAATCTCCTAAGAGATTAAAGATGATACAGATTTTCTATCAGTTAACACTTGATTATAATCGAATGATTATGGGTGTTATACTTATTGTATTATGTTTGATTCAGTTGATTGTAGATAAGTTATATGGATTAACTGCATTAGGTGTAACAGGTGTATTATCTGGACTAAATGTAAGCTATATTATGCCACTCGCAATTAGTGAAGGGGCTAGTTCTTATTTGAATCGTACAGTCATCTTTGATCCATCAATACTTAGAACACCAGGAATGATGATATGTGGTATATCTGTTGTAGTAGTAATAATCGCACAACTAATCATGAGAAAAACAGCTAGAAAATTAATCTAGCTGTTTTTGACTAGAACAAATTACCCCCTAGTTGTATTATCTTTAAAAAGCATGGGAATAATATGGGATTCTTAAAGAAGAAAATAAAAGACTATTTCATGCGTTCTTTCTTCAATTTCCGCATCAAACTCTTCTTTAGTAAGACGTACTCTAATTTATTGATTTTTCATGCATAAGACCTCTTTTTCTTGACTTCATCGTGCAAAAAAAGACCTGCATTATGCAAGTCTTGTATCTATTCTCATACTGCTGTTAATAACTGAGGCTTTTTCGAAGAGGAGAAGCTTCTTTTTTTTTTCTACACCAGAAGCATAGCCTTTTAAGTTACCCTTAGAACCGATTACACGGTGTGAAGGGATGATTAACGCAATATGATTATGACCAATAGCACCACCAACTGCCTGTGCTGACATTTCTTTCTTATTACCATATTTTGCGATAGCTTTTCGCAATATCACCATAAGTGATTGTTTCACCATAGGGGATGTGCTGGATAATAGTCCAGATCATTCTCTGGAATGGTGTTCTGCATCTTAATAGGTGGACAGAAGTTAGGAACGATTCCATCAAAGTATAGATTTAACCAGGCAATTGTCTGATCAAAGACTGGTAAATCCTGTTCTACTGGTTCCTTTTTAAAATATCTGCATAATATTTATCATCTTCAAACCATAAACCAATTAGTGATTCACCATCACTTGCCATAGTAATGTTTCCAATAGGAGACTGGTATTTTTTAATATATTCCATTATTTTTTACCTCCAAAAATAAACAAAAAAAGCATTAGCGTACGCAAAAAAGAATTTCTTTTTATACGTATAGCTAATGCTTTGTGAATGACATGCTATAAAATATTCCTTTGTTGGTTGTATTGTAACACAATTATTTCACAAGGTCAATCTTAGACTTCATCTTCCTGCCTGATTTCATCTAAATAAATCCTGTCTTCTTCTACTATAAAGTGCCAGTATTCAATAAAGATTCCTTTATTATCCTGAGTGACTTCATTACCTTTGATCATTCTATCTCTCATCTTACCTTCTATATAAGACCAGAAGTAGTCATCACCTACTTCTACAACCATTGTTTTAAGAAGTCTGATATCAGAAAGTTCATTACGTATACCTTCATACTCCCACCAGTTAAGTTTTGTTTTCCATTGTTCATACAGAGATGGAGAAAGGCATTGTTTAAGAATATCCATATCTCTATCATTCCATGCATTCTGAATAGTGTAATAGTAATCAGCGACTACTTTGTTCATCTTCTTTTCATCAAAGGATGAGTTATTCTTTTCTGCTAGTCCTCTTTTCATATCCTTATGCATGGAGACAGCTTTATATCTACGACGATATTTTTTCATATATGAAAAACCATATGATATAAAAGAAAAAAGTTATTAAACTAGCAATACGTCTTTCGGGTGTATCAACATATCTTACAGGAGAAGAAGAATGATGGGATGGAGAACCACTGCCTCCTCCACCACCTCCACTTGATCCTCCTCCCCCGCCACCTGCTCTTGCGCAAACAGGGGAAATAGAAAACATAATATACATACAATAAATAAACATCTAATTAATTTCTTCATAAATCCTCCTAAGAGATTAGAAACATTACTAATATCATGAATACCATGATACATACCAAAAAGCCTAAGATACATAGTAATAAACCTAGCCACCAAATAAGTGTTCTTTCTTTTCTAGTAATAATAGAAAAGATAAGTCCTACAAAAAGAAAATACAGAGGTAAAAGCAGAATGATACCTGTATAAGAATAAGGAGCATGGTTGGCACTATAAAAATAGATTAAAAATGCTTTGTGATAGATAAAAAACACATATAAGTGGTATAGAGTTCATTTTTTTCATAGACAAAAAGTATAACATAAAAAAAAGAATGATAAGAAATATATCTTATCACTCTTTAATAAGTCTTATTCGTACTTAGCGACGATTTTATCGTATTCACCGTTCTTCTTTAGGTTAGCTAAACCTTTGTTGAACTTCTTTAATAATTCTTTGTTTCGCCTTTTAACACTGCAAAACCATAATATGCTGGACTTTCTTTACCACAAGGAATATCGAAGTTTAACTGACCTGTTTTAACCATATATTTTAATACTGGATAGTCTTCAAAACATGCAAATGCTTCACCAGATTTAACTTTTTCAAACATGAATGTTGATTCTTCTACAACTTCTAGTTTGAATCCATATTTATCTTTAATAGACTGAGCATATTTTAATCCTGCAGTAGATGTTTTAGCAACTACAGTCTTACCTTTTAAATCAGCATAACCTTTAATACCTGAATTTTTTGTAACACCCATTGAAACACCTGTTTCATAGTACTGATCTGAGAAATCATATTTTTGTTTTCTTTCATCATTGATTGACATACCTGCAATAACACCATCAGCTTCACCTGATTCTAGTCTTTGTACATGCGACATCAAAACCTAATGAGTTAATCTTAATCTTGAATTTCTGATCCTTAGCAATAGCTCTGATTAAGTCCATATCGACACCAACTAATTTACCAGAATCATCTTCCATTTCGAATGGAGGATATGTTTTATCAGTCGCAATAATGTAAGTTTTTTTCTTCGTTCTTACTACTAGAATTTCCTCCACATCCTACTAATGAAACTGCCATTAAACCTGCTAATACAATAGCACCGAACTTCTTCATTTTCATAATCGTTTCCTCCCTTATATATCTACACTTATGTGTTGATACCTTATAATACTTTGTTTAAGAAATCTATTGTTCTTTGTTGCTGTGGATGATTGATGACATCATATGGATTACCCTGTTCTACAATATATCCACCATCCATGAATATAACTTTAGTACCTACTTTCTCTCGCAAAACCCATTTCATGAGTGACAACAACCATTGTCATACCCTGACTTGCAAGATCTTTCATAACAGCTAATACTTCTCCAACCATTTCTGGATCGAGAGCACTTTGTTGGTTCATCAAAAAGCATAATATCAGGCTTCATTGCGAGGGCCCTTGCAATAGCAACTCTTTGTTTCTGACCACCAGATAACTGTACTGGATAGCTGTCTGCTTTATCCTTTAAACCAACTCTATCTAATAACTGATAAGCTGTTTCTTCTGCTTCTGCACTTGTCATCTTCTTGAGTCCATCAGTTGCAAGCATAATGTTTTCTTTTACTGTCATATGTGGGAAAAGATTGAAGTGCTGGAATACCATTCCAATGTTTTCTCTCTTCTTATTAATATCAAGTTTAGGATCTGTGATATCTTCTCCATCAACGATGACACTACCACTTGTAATATCTTCAAGACGGTTTAAACATCTTAAGAATGTTGATTTTCCTGATCCTGAAGGACCAATTAAACAGATAACTTCACCTTCATTAATATCTAAAGAAATATCTTTTTAAAACCTCTAAAGAGCCAAAGTTCTTCTTTAGGTTTTTGACAGAGACTTTTTATTTGCCATAAGATAACCTCTTTTCTACAACTTTTGATACCTGTGCAAGTACTGTACAGATAAATAAATAATAACAAGCCATAAAACAATAAATGACCATCATATGAGCTGACTGCGTTTAAGCAATTGTTTTACCAACGTTAGTCAATTCTGTTAGACCAATAACAGATAATAATGAAGTATCCTTAATAGAAATAATGAACTGGTTGATGATTGAAGGTAACATCGTTCTTAAAGCCTGTGGTAAGACAATCTTCTTCATTGTTTTACCATAAGTTAAGCCAAGAGATCTAGTCGCTTCAATCTGTCCTTTGTCTACTGCTTCAATACCACCTCTGACGATTTCTGCCATATAAGCACCGGCATTAAGTGATAGAGCAACAGTACCAGCAGTAAAAGTACCCCCAATATTTAACCATCTAAATCCTGTAGGTCTTAACATCTGTCCCAAGCCAAAATATATAATCAATATTTGTACAAGCATTGGTGTACCACGAATGATATAAATATAAAGGTTGGCGATTGCCTTTAATATCTTCATGATCACTGACTTACTTTTTTGAAGTATTGACTAATCCAACAATGATTCCAATAATAGTCATGACTACTAATGATATAATTGATAATTCAATCGTAATCACTATAGCCTGATTGAATCGACTGGCAAAAAACCTAAATTTTCAAAAAAATCCTTTCACATGAATCCCCCTTTTTTTTTATGTTTATAAATTACACCAATTCTTAATATATATCAAAGATATTTTATCACAATGAAAATATATTATTAAAATTGTATTAAAAAAGAAACAAAGTTGAACTTTGTTTCCTAATTAGCGTCAAAATGATGCTTTTGAAGTGTTTATAGTAAATAATAAAGAGTAGTGAGGTCGTAAACCAAGTGACTGGATAAGAGACAACAACACCTTTAATAGTTGGATAGTGCGGTGAAATGAATGTGAGCCAGGCAATACGTAGTACACATATACCTAAGCATACTAATATCATTGGTTTAATTGATTCCCCACATCCTCTCATAGTACCTGAGAATATTTCAACACAACAATATAAGAAATAGAATGGCATTAAGAACAGCATCAAGCTATAGCATTCTTCAATAATATGGGGATCTGATGAGAATAATCTTGTGATATAACTACCTGTTAAGCAGAGTATAGTACTGATTGAAATAGTCATAATGAAAGCCATAGCAAGGGCAGTTCTTGTACCCTTTTTGATACGATCATGAAGATGAGCTCCATAGTTCTGTCCACTAAATGTTGTGATAGCCGCACCAATGGTACTTAATCATCATCCAGAACAGGGCATCTATTTTTTACATAAACTGACCATGAAGCAATTGTCTGTGTACCAAAAGCATTGATATGACTCTGTAAGACAATGTTTGAGATACTATACATTGTAGATTGGATACCAGCAGGCGCACCAATCATAATAATCTTCTTTAGTACAGGAAGATGAAATTTCATCTTTGATAATGTAAGCTTGTAGACTTCATTTGTACGCATTAATTGAATAGTAACAAGTATGGCACAGACAAACTGGGCAATGACTGTTGCGATATTCGCCCCAGCAATACCTTGATGGAAAATGACTACAAAGATGTAGTCAAATACGACATTCACAATACTACATACAATTAAGTAATAGAGTGGTCTTTTACTGTCCCCTACTGCTCTTAAGATTCCTGCACCGATGTTGTAGATTGCCCCTGAATCATACATAAGAAGTAAAGGCGCATATAGAGAGTGGCATCATTCAATATATCATGTGGTGTACCAATAGCATCTAAACACTGATATGAGAAGAATAAGCCAAAAAGCATCATGAGTATGCCACTGACAATTGCAAGACTATAAGAAGTATGCACTGCCTGATGAATTTTCTTATTGTTTTGTGCACCATAGTATTGGGCGATGACTACGGAAGCACCTGTAGATAAGCCTACATAGAAGTTAACGATTAAACTCGTTAAGTTTCCTGTTGAACCGACTGCAAACAAGTGCGCTTGTGCCTACTGCTTGTCCAACAATGATTGTATCAACAGTGTTATATAACTGTTGAAAGAAACTTCCTATAAGAATAGGAAAAAAAGAAAAAAAAGCAACTGTTTCCAGATAACTCCCTTAGTGAAATCTTGTGTCTGATTCATGTTATTCCCCCTAAAAGATTAATACATGATATCATAGAAAAAAGAATAAAAAGATATGTTATCGTTTATTCTTTTAATCAAAAAAATTCACTTAAAATAGAAAGAGAGGTGAAGCCCATGATACTAGATATATCACAAGAAAATAAATATACAGAGACTGAAAAAGAAGTAATTGATTATTTAATGAATCACTTAGATTTATTAGAAGAGTTATCTATTAATGATTTAGCGAAAAAAACTTATACGTCTAATGCAACTATTATTAGATTATGCCGTAAAGCAGGTTATAGTGGATATAAGGCTTTAAAGGTAGATTTAATTAAAGAAAGAGAAGCGAATAAGTATATTGTAGAGAGTGTGGATTATACGACACCTTTTCAATTTAATGAAACAACTGAAGAGATTATGAAGAATATGTTTTCTTTGTATCAGGAGAGTATTAAACAGGTGTATTCTAGTCTAGACATAAATGTGCTCAAGTCTATGGCAGATGAGATTATTCATAAGAAACGTATCTTTTGTTTAGTTATGGGGGATACACAGACTACAGTGATTAATTTTACGAATAAGCTTGTAAAGGTGAATATATTCCCTACTCTTGCAACACAGTTTGGAGAAGAGAGACATATTTCTAAAACGTATGAACAAGGATGATTATGCACTAATTATTAGTTATAGAGGGCAAGAAAGACTTCTAGAGTGTGTACAGACATTGAGCAAGAATCATGTGAGAATTGGACTTATTACTGCGAATAAGAAGAATTCATTAATGGCTTATTGTAATGATTTAATTATGATTCCTGATTGTGAGAAAGAGAATAGAATTAGTACATTCTATTCACAATTAGCTTTTCAGTATGTCTTAAGTAATCTTTATGCGATTATTTATCATCAGGTGAATGATTGAACTTTTAGTTCAATCAATTCTATCAATAAGTAAGAATAAAAAGAACGTTTGTTTCTATACATATGTAAACCGTTTCATTGTAAGATAATTTATGATAGAAATGAATTAGGTGATGAACATGAATAAAGAAGATGTATTAAAGTTAGAGGAAGAATTAAATTTTGATCATTTTGATGCAGAAGATGCGTATTGCATTGGGAATGAAATAGTAAAGAAAACAAGTAAACCAGTACGTATTAGAATCGTATTAGATGGAGATATTGTGTTCCAGTATTTGATGCCTGGAAAAAAGGGTGTGGAATGGTTAGATAGAAAGCAGAATACAGTGGAAAGGTATCAACATAGCACTTATTATGTGTTTCTAGATCAAGAAGAAAGACATGTATATGATGAGAATGATTCTACTATCGCGATATGTGGTGGAGGTTTTCCACTTTTTATAAAAGATGAGTTACGTGGGTGTGTGATTGTATCAGGACTTGCCCATGATGAAGATAAATCAATTGATCATCAATACATTGAGAGGATATAAGAATGAAAGCATTTTTTTGCGAGTGATTTAGATGGGACCTTAGTATTTGATAGAAAAGTTAAAAGATATAGATAAAGGAAGCCATTCATATGTTTCAAAAGAAGAATATGTTTGGTATATGTACAGGAAGACCTGTATGTAGTTTTGTTTGATATAGAAGATATTTCTTTTGATTTCTATATTGTTTCTTCTGGTACTTTTTATTATTAGATAGAAATAAGGAAATAATAGAAGAACATATTATGAGATGCAGAGAATCCTCTTATTGATAGTTTTGAAGATATTGGAGACTTAAAGGTTTATAGTATACAAATAAGGAAGCGACTTCTTATGTATTAGATGTTAACGAGAGATATCCTCTATTATCTGGATATCAGAATAATAATTCTATTGATATTGTCATAAAAGGTGTTTCTAAAGGAACAGGTGTAAAGGCAATTAAAAAAACATCTCAATGCAGATGAGATGCTTGGTATTGGTGATTCTTATAATGATTTACCTTTGTTTAAGGCAAGTGATTATAGTTTTACTTTCCATAGTTCTGCCACTCAAAATGTGATTAAATATACTCACATCGAGATAATGTAAAGTTCTCACGAACATTACTTACTATGTCACCGTGCATGCTTTGGAGAAATCATATCTACTCACAAGTTCATGTACACTCCATAGTCGTAAATTCCCGAAATAGCCTTCGGTACATACCTACGCTTGCGTTTATTTATGCAACTTCGTAAGTCGTAGCATCTCTCAGATTAAGTGCAAAGATTGAAATTCTGTCTTCGATATAACCACAATCACATCTGAAAATTCCATCTGAAAGCTTTAAATCTTTCTTGATACTTTTTACGAAAGAATGACATGTCTTAGATGATGGGAACCATCTGTCTACAACTCGAAGTTCAATTCCGTTTTCCTTGCATTTCGCTTGAAGTTTTGTTCTAAATTCATAAAACTTCTGCGAAGCAACTGCCTTTGAAAGATATTTGTTCTTCATCATCCCTGATACGTTTAGATCTTCAATCGTTATATAAGATGGCTTGGTTTTCACTATCTCTGCGATTGTCTTATTGATGTAATCAGTACGAATATTGTCTATTCTATGATGAAGCTCCTGTATCTTAAGCCTCTGTTTCTGTATATTTCTTTTTTGAGTGGACCTCTCCTTTCTTTAAATTTTCATACTTTCGAGAAAGACTTCTCTGTTCTCGAATAAGCTTTTTTTTCAAGTTTTCTTAATTTTGCAGATTTATTGATGTTCTTATAAGTTTTTCCATTAGAGACAATTGCAAAGTCCTTTAATCCAGGGTCAATGCCAATTCCTTCACTGGAATTACTGGCTGTCCTTCTATCTGGGATTTCTATAAGAACTGAAACATAGTATCTGTCAGCTTTTTATTGAGACATGACCGCTCTTAATTACGTATCCATCTTTTGTTGTGGGAATATACCCTTTCTCTTTGATGCGGACCCACCCAAGTGACGGAATCTTGATTCTGTGTCTTTCACAAAGGCAGTCTTTTGGATTATTCCTTACAAAATACATTTTTACATCAGATCTGCCTTTCTTCTTAAATTTTGGAAAGGCGCTCTTGTGATTAAAGAATATCTTAAAAGCGGTCTGTCCGTTATTTACTGCCTGTGTTACCGATTTTGAGTAAGCTTCCTGATCCAGGAATATTCTGGATGACTCGGAAGATACTCATTGTTAAACCATACTCTAAACTGATTCTTTGCTCATAAACTTTTGCCACTTTCATAAAGTTCCTTGTTATGAGCAAGATAGAAATTATAGATAAATCTGCAAGTACCTATTGTTTTACGAATCCTGACTTTCTGCTCCTCTGTTGGATTTATTTCCGCCTTGAAGCTCTTCAGCAATTTCCTCATCCTTTCTATCAGTTTTTTATACTTACGAAGCCCTTTGCAACCTACAGGAGAACACATGTAATATTGAAATAATATCCTGCATGAGTACTCCATCTGATTTCTAATCTCATTATAGAATAGATGGAAAATTTATTCATCAAATTCAGCTTCATGAACACCGTTTATTAGGCGTTAAAAATATTTTTTCACTAACCTGTGGTCTGAGGGTATTCAAATTATGGTTTTAATTTTTGTTCCATTACTTCATCTAATAAATCGTTACGCGGTTTCTATAATCTCAATACACTGGTCTACAATAGTTCTTTCGCATTACAAAAATATCTTAAAAATGCAACTTGATCTAGTAAATGATGATTATAAGTATAATAATGCCTATAAGTTTGGGGTCGGTTTGCCTTTAAAGTTCCTTCTCTATCTCACCGTTATAATATCTTAACAGATACGCCTAAAAGTCAATAAAATCCGTTTGTTTTAAAATTCGTGATATTTGATGTGTTCATTCTAATGCTCTCCTTTGAGTGAGTTTGAACACATTTAATCACAATATTCAATATATTTAGTTACTTATATTTTCCTCCTCCATATAAATAAGACATAAAGACTGGTACTCTTTTTTCTCCAGCAGGTTTCACTATGCACATCATGTTCAAAGACACGATACATATAGTCAATTCCTTTTTGTCTTATTAAATATTCTATTTCATTATTAGACCATAAATAATCCTGACTCAAAGAGTCATCATCATAACCTTCTTTCCCACCTACATCAAAATAAAAACGTTCAATTCCACTTAGGTCACTTGTCTTCACTAAATCAATAAATTCCTTTTGATAGAGCCAATAGGCAGTTGAAAATGCAAACACCCTTATGAAATACATCTGGATGCTTCATACAGGCATAAGCAGTGATTACTCCCACCAGAAGAGCTCCCTACCATAGCCGTATCATCTTTTAATGTACGATAACGGCCATCTATATATGGTTTTAGATCATGAATCAACCATTCACAATACTCTTCTCCAGTTCCTTTAATGAGCTCATGAGACTCATCACGCATTAAGACACCACTGTCAACATCCCAGGGACCATATTCACTTGCACGACCATATTCACTAAAGACGCAGGGAATAGCTACTACAATAACCTTTAAACCACTTTTCTTTAAATAATCTTCTATACCCCAGCTGACACCAATATAAGCCTGATCATCAAAAAAAGGCATTCTGACCATCATTCATATAAAGTATAGGATATCTTTCTTCACTTTGATAATAATCGTCAGGAAGATAAACAATTATATTTTTTATCTCTACATTTATTATAAATCTTTTGAAACATACTATCTCCTTACAAAAACAAATAAGCACATGCTTATTTGTTTTCCGGTAGAATAATCACTTCTTCACCATTTTTAGAAAATATATAATGACTACGCGCATAACGTACTACATAATCACTATCATTTAAACTATCTACTTCTTTTTATGAGTTTTGCCTTTTCTTTCTTTAATTCATTCTTTTTGTACAACAAGTTTCTGATAAGTGGCCTCTTCAGTCTTAATATGTCTTTTTTGCATATAAAGTATAAATAAGAAATACAGAAATTATAAGAAAGACAATTCCATATATATTACCCATTTTTTTTTTCTTTTTAGCCATTCGAGTCAACTCCTTAACTAATCGAATTATACCATTATTCTGCCATTAAAAAAAAAGAACCTTTACAAAAAGGCTCTTAGTAAATAGTTTCTTCTTCTACTTTTTCTTCTTTAATAATTTCATAAAGAGAAGATGCTTCATCCTTTAATACATGGTCTTTAAGCATCAATACTTTCATTGTTAAGATAGTACGTCCAAAGCTGACTTCTATTTCATCACCAATTTTCACTTTAGTGGCAGGTTTAGCAACTTTACCATTTACTTTAACACGTGATGCTTCACTTATTTATTTTTAGATAATGTTCTTCTCTTAATAATACGTGATAACTTTAAAAATTTATCTAATCTCATTATTTATCCTCTTCAAATAATCCATTCGCAAATATAAAATCAATACCTTCTTTTTTTAAAGAAGTCATACTGTTCTTTTTCTTTAATTGTCCAGGCAGACCTATTTTAATATGTCTACTTTTTTAAATCTACTATTTCTTCATGTGTTAAATAAGAATAACGACTATGAATACCATCTAAATGATGATCAATCACCTGCTGTTTACACTTCTTATAACCTCTTAATACGATTAAAGCATAATAAGAATCAGGCATTAAAGCACGCATATTTAATAATCTTTCTAGACTTGTAGAAGAAAAATAAATACGATCTGTCATATGATGCTTCATAATCACATCTCTTAATTTTTCTTCAAGACCACTCGATACAGTATCCTTGATTTCTATATTCAATAATTTATCGGTAGAATCAAGTAATGTCAAGAGAGAATCCAGCGTAGGAATCTGTTCTGTGATATCCATCTTATTATTATAATTATATTGACGTGCTTCTTTAAATGTCATATTTCTTAAAACACCTTTACCATTACTTGTACGATTGATCTTATCATCATGCAATAACAGAAGTTCGCCATCTATTGTCATCTGTACATCTGTTTCTATACCTTCAAATGAAGAATTGACTGCTTGTTCAAAAAGCAGACATTGTGTTTTCTGGAAATAAATCACTATACCCTCTATGTGCTAATCTTTTTCATCATAATCACCCTTTCTAACAAAAAAGCCAGCGTTCAGGTCACTGGCATGAGGCAGTTGAAGAGAATCGGCAGGTGCTAATGTTCTCTTCCTATTTCATTATAACATCTTTCTGTAATAAAGATAGCCATAAAGGTTAATTCTAAATTAAAAAAGGATTTCCTGGGAAATCCTTCACTTTGGCCATTCTTTACTACATAAACGGTTAGAAATGATCATTCCAACAACAAGTACTAGAACGAGAAATCAATTCCCTTAGGGAATAAAACGTTTAATATCAATGCGAAAAGAATGCTTAATAATGTAATATTGAGTGCTTTAGAAGAAATTTTTTCTCTCTTTATATATCTTATACTGCATCTTGATCTGCAGGAATGCCAGAACAAGCGCAACAACAGCCACTAAACTATCGATATAGAAATTGATTAAATACTTCTGATTGATCAGCTCTTTGACAAACATAAGAGCGATATAGGAAGTCATATTCCTACCATCATAGAAACCATGAGCTTTTCTCTATCTTGTTGAAACTTCATTAGCGTTTAATTTCTAAGCTATGAGTAGATGTTTCCTGAATATGTGAATCAAATAATGCCTTCATTAATGCGATTGCATAGTAAGTATCCTTGATCCCAGCAGTTTCATATGATGAATGCATTGCAAGCTGAGGTAAACCGATATCTACAAAGATTCATAGAAGCCTGAGCCATAGCGATATTACCTAAAGTACTTCCTCCAGCCTTATCTGAACGGTTAGCGAAATACTGTAGAGGTACATCTGCGCCAGATGCAAGAGACTTTACAACTGCCATTGATACGCCATCACTTGTATATTTCTGACCAGCATGTGACTTAACAACAACGCCTTCGTTCATATAAGTGCAGTTAGTTACATCAGTATGTTCTGGATGATTTGGATACAAAGCATGTGCATTATCTGCAGAAAGCATAAAGCTTGATGCAAGTGCACGATGGTAATCTTCTTCAGTCTTACCTAAAGCATTGTTGATACGAATTAATGTATCTCTTAATAATGTAGAATCAGCACCCTGCTTAGTTCCTGAACCTACTTCTTCGTTATCGAAGCAAGCCATGATATCGATAGATTCATCGTTATAACCAGCAAGTAATGCCTTTAATGAAGCGAAGCCACACTGTAAGTCATCTAAGTGACCTGCAGAAATGAATTCTTCATTAGCACCCCAGATAGATGAGCCATACGGTTATAAAGATATAAGTCATGTCCTAAGATGTCTTCTTTCTTTACACCTAATTCATCCGCAATAATCTGTTTGAAGTCTTTCTGACGATCATCACCACCACTTAATAATGGAAGCATATCTACCTGTAAGTTATACTTGAATCCATCATTAGCCGCATTTGTTCATATGAATAGCTACGTTAGGAATCATTAATAAATCACGATCAATGTTTAATAACTTAGTAACGATGCTGTTACCTTCAGATACTAATACACGACCAGCAATTGATAGAGGACGATCTAACCAAGTAGCACATAACATTCCTCCGTATCCTTCAGTATTTAACTGAGTATACTTATTCTTCACTTCGATTTCAGCATTTTCTTTAACCTTGAAAGTTGGTGAATCAGTGTGTGAAGTCACAATATTGAAACTGTAGTTGTCTAACTTTGTACCTACTTTGAAAGCTAAGATACTTGTATTATTTCTTGTTACATAATACTTACCACCTGGTACGATATCCCAATGTTCACTTTCTAATAATTCTTTAAATCCATCAGCATTTAAGATTGACGATAGTTTTCTACTGCATGGAAAGCAGTAGGACTTTTTGATAAGAAATTTAATAATTCTTTTGAAGTTTCCTTAAACATTTTTATTATCTCCTTAATTTATATAAAAATATCCTTCTGGCCCTGCCAAAGGATATTTTATATCATTTATCTTTTTCCTTCACGGCGTTCTTTTTTTCTGCAAGTTTAGGCATGATTAATCCTAAAGCACAAAGAACTACAGGGGCAATTACGTTTAATGCGAATGTGAATGGATCTTTTGTCATACATACCAAATACACAGCAAGCACCAGTTACGATAAAGCACCAGATACCGAAGAACTTAGCAACAGCCTGATTCTTAACGAAACGATATTCTGCTGGGAACTTGTCCATAGCCTGACGTAAAGCAACATAAGCAAAGCAAATACCCATAAGTAACGCATTGGCATACATACTGAGTTAAGCTTATTTAACTGTTTTAATACAAAGAGCTGCACCAGGAACGAATGACTGGATTAAGATGATTGAACCAGAAAGTACAACAACTAACTTAATACCGTTAATATATGCACCATACTTATTCTTCTTAAATAAAGCAGATGGGATATAATCTCTAGTTTCTTCGTTGTCTAATAACATTCTAAGTGGAGCATCAATACTTAATACTAAAGTAGAGAACTGACCAACCATGTTACATAATGCGTAGATAACTAGTAATGTATCACCCATATGATAGTATTGACCTAATTTCTGGAATGACCAATAAGCACCGTTAGCAACATAGCTTTTCGAATGCCTGTTCAGAAGCATTGATCATCTTAGGATCGAACATCATACCCATTGCGAATGTACCTAAGATAGCACATACACAAACCATGATAGCAAGTGCAATCATACCTTTAGGGAATCCCTTTTCAGGGTTTTCTACCTTGTTTACATATGGTGAAATCTTTTCACATCCACCAACTGCGAATACTAAGATAGATAATGATGTGAAGTACTGTACATTGAACTGTGGCACGACGTTTTTAAAACTAAAGTCCATATGTACATAGCCACCATTAGGGTTGATAGCTGGTGCTGCGTGAACATCATTAAGATATAAAGGATTGACATAACAAACATTGAAGTTCCTGCTAATGTAGCAAGTTTCTTTAGTGGGTTTAATCCACGGCTTGCGATATAGCAGAATAATAAGAATACGACAAGTGTAGCAAGCTGAACATAGATAGTTGGTAAGCTATCATAAACTGTATTGTTTCTGAAGATTACCCAGCTAAGAGCCTTTAATCCACCAGTACCTTTACTTGCGATATAAGTGATGTGACAAGCCCAATAAGTGAACCCTGCATAGTATGCAAGTTTAGGACCCATTGTTTCCACGATCCATGAGCTGACACCCCCACCGGCATTTTTAAATGCTGAACCAAGTTCACCAACCATAAGGGCATACGGTACGAAGTATAGTGCGAACATTAAAATCCAGCTGAATATAACCTGGATACCGTTGAAGTAAACGAAACCGTTAAGTACGTTACCAAAACCCCAAACAGTAGAAAATGCCATGAAAGCCAGGGTATACCATTTCATTTTTGAGTTTTCCATACTCTCCTCCTTAAATATTTTTGTTTTAAAATAAAAACAATCTTTTTTATGCCTCAATAAGTATACCAAATTTTCTGCAAATGTACCATACTTTTATATGTACAAAATACAAAATTAGATAAGATTATGTTGATATTTACGATAAAATAGTGAAATATTGTTTTAAGTAACTGTTTCAATTAAGTGTGCAATAATAAATTATTCTTATTGTTTTAATTTATCAACATTTTCAAATAAATAAAAAAGCTATTCGTTGAGTTCTCAACAAATAGCTAAATTTATTAAGCGTTGATTGCACGTGTGTGATAGCGGGAACAACCTGCTTCTTACGAGAGATAACACCTGGTAAGTTCGCTTCATGTTCAACTAACTGTACATTGAAGGCATTTTCTACATATTCAGGATGGCTGCCTGCAACAAATACTTCACTTGTTGCATTGATGACATCAGTTAATAAAAGAACTGTCTTTGTATCGAATCCATTTTCAACACATAGATTTTCCATATATTCAAGCATTTCAGCCTTAAGTGGTGCAAATCCATCGATATCCATAGTATTAACCTGAGCAATACCAACTTTTTGCATCACCAATATTGAATGCTTTGTAATCCTGGTTATAGATTTCTTCAATTGATTTACCTACTAATGAAGTACCAGCCTTAAACATTGCAAGACCAAATTCTTCAGCATCTACACCTGCAATTTCAGCTAATTCTAACGCAATTTCTTTATCAGTCTTTGTGCAAGTTGGAGATCTGAATAGTAATGTATCAGAAATAATAGCTCCTAACATTAAACCAGCTACATTCTTAGGAATTTCTACACCCTGTTCCTTATACATTTTCGCAATAATTGTACAAGTACAACCAAGTGGTTCAGCTCTGAACTGTAATGGACCTACAGTCTGGAAATCAGCCACTCTGTGGTGATCTACTACTTCTAAGATTTCTGCTTCTTCAATACCTTCTACAAAGCCTGTCCTCTTTCGTTATGGTCAACAAGAATCATCTTCTTTACGATCACCAGTAATAACCTGAAAACGTGAGATAGTACCTACTACCTGATCATTTAAGTCGATAACAGGATATGAATGATATCTTGTTTCACTCATTACTTCCTTTAAGTAATCTACAGTATCATCTGTAGAGAAGCATGTTAAATCACCCTTCTGCATCACATATTCAACAGGTACTGCCTGAATGATCTGCTGAGAAGTCTTGAATGTAGTGAAAGCAGTAGTCACTACACTGACACCTGCATTCTTACATTCTTCAAGAACTGATTCTTCTAAGTGTAATGAGTTAGTAAGGATGATTAAATCAACCTTCTTCTTCAACATTTCACGAATACCTTCAGTTCTGTCACCACCAGTGATGACAACATCATGTTCATTAACATGATCAATAACTTCCTGAGAGTTCATACCTGTGATATGAAGACTACCCTTAATAGTACGTAATTCAGGGTTTAAATAAACGATCTTAGCATCTAATGTATCTACGACGTTTTCAATTGGAGTATGTGCATTCTTTAAGATATCTTTATCCCAATCTTCCATGTAACCTTCAATAATGTTTGTAGAAGATAATAAACCTAAAAAGATGAGAATGATCATCTAATACTGGAGCACTCTTTAAGTTCATCTGGCACATTAATGACCAAGCAGTTCTTAAAGTTAATTCTTTTAGAGAATAGAGTTACCTGATCATAATCAAGATCTTCTACTTTCTGTTTAACTGACTTTAATAACTGTGGTGTATGTGCATTAAATCTCTTTAATACATACTCAGTTTCACGGCTTACTTCACCAAGTCTTACTGGTACTGCCTGTCCGTACTTATGAGTTGCATTTAATAAATATGAATAACTGATGGCCGCACAAATTGAATCTGTATCTGGATTCTTATGACCACTTACGTAAACTAAATCCATGTTTTTCCTCCTATGCTTTCTTTAAATAACGATAAATTGTTGGTTCAGAAACATCTAACTTATCTGCAACTAGGGCAATTGCACCTTTTTACTTTAAATGTTCCTTTGTCCTGTAAGTATTTAACAACTCTGATCTTTTTTCTTCTACTTTTAATCTTTCTGCATGAACATAAGATGGAACTCCCATATTCAGCATACATTCATTGATGTATTTTTCTACCATCTCATCAAGTGGAGAAGATAAGATTTCGATTGGGCTATCATATTTGAATTCTACATTTGTATTATCTTTAATGCCAAGAATTCTTCTCATCGCAGTTTCAATATATTCAAAATCTGTGACGTTAACGTTAATACAAAGCATACCAACAGGGTAAACATTTCCTGGTTCCTCGATCCAGTATGTTGCAGATTTTAACAGTTTACCATCAGGTCCTGCTGTTTTGTAGTTCATGACATAGTCACTTTTTTCATACTGTTTTGTTTCTAAATAATGAACAGATAAATTTGAAAGCTTAGCACCAACTTCTCTGCCAGAAATCTCACCATTTGCAATAGCAACAACTTCCTGTTCAGGAGATGTGAGATCGTGTAAAGCTATTTCAACATTATCCCCTAACGCAACACCCAGGAATGGGACAAGGGCCGCATCTCAATTGTAAAATGAAACTGGAATTAAGGAATTGGGATAAAGGGGCATGCCCCTTTATCCCAATTCGCGTGGTTATAGCCCTATTCTCAATTTTTGTAAAAAAGTCCATAGAAATCGTATTATATAGTTACACACTTTTTATAAGGAGATTTCTATGAACACTGTTAATATATCACAAAAAGCAAAAAATAAACACCTTAATTTTTCTCATTATGAATTCATCATCAATTCTTTGATTCAGTTCAATGCTTCCCATTCTGGCAAGCGTAACACTGGTAAGACTCAATTTATTAAAGAGTTAGCTTCTACTGTAGGTACTACTGTCTCTAATATATATTCTATCATCAAGGATGCCACTATCTCTGTTAGAGATTACAATCTCAAGGTTCATTATGAACTTTCTGCCATGGCTGCATTTGAAAAGAGATCCAAGAATCATAAGATTCCAAATAACTCTAAATTTAAAAAATCAAAAGAGTTCATCTCTCTTGTCGAACAGGAAGTAAAAAATCAAATAGATTATCCTCTATTGATGAGACCATAAACTATTTAAAGCTTCATCAGCCAGATATTATAAAGAATATGGTGATTGTGTCTACTAAAACATTTTACAGACTATGTCCACCAGGGAAGAACATCCATCAAACCTATTGATCTTCCTCGCATGGTCAGAAGAAAGACAAAAAAAGAACTGGAAGTCATACATTCCAAAAAGACAGAAAGGCACTTCCATTACAGAAAGACCCGAATATATCAAGGATAGAGAAGAATTCGGACATTGGGAAGGTGACCTTGTCACTGGACCTAGAGATGGACAGAATGGTGCATATCTTACTCTCATTGAAAGAAAGACACGCTTCTACTATATGATTCCTATCTCTGCTAAATCTTCAAAGCAGGTTTATATGCAAATCAACAAGCTTCACAAGTTTTACGGTGATAGCTTTAAAGATATTTTCAAATCCATCACTTTTGATAACGGTAGTGAATTTTCTAGATGGAAGGATATAGAACAGAAGCCAAAATCAAAAGAGAAAAAGAACCACTGTCTATTTCGGCAGACCCTATCATTCATGTGACAGAGCCTCAAATGAGAACTGCAATGGACTTATAAGATATTTCATTAAGAAAAAACTGATATTAATACAATTGATAAGGAGACAACTATTGATATAAATAACAAAATCAATCAAAAGAAAAGGAAGATACTTGGATATCTTCCTGCTGAAAAATTATTTCTAGATGAATTAGCTAAACTTAATGTAACTGAAAATACGATTTTCTATAAAAATTAGTTTATTTTCTTATTTCCAGTTTCTGCTTGCAATTCGGGAATTTTTTATCAAGCAGAAAAAAAGACACCTTTTTAAAAGGTCTTATATTGTTATTTGAATAGTATTTTTTAATAATATCAAGTGTGAGAGCATTGTTTTCTACTATTTCACCATAGAAATATCCACTTGGTTTTAAGTGTTCTTTCATAAGTTTCATGATTAACTGAAGCTAATCCAAATGTTGGTGTATAAGTCCCCCATTCCCAGTTATCTAATAATGACCAATGAAGATAACCTAATACCTTGACTCCACTATCCATCGCCTGCTTGACAGCCTGTAATGATACCAATGTAAATGACACGATATTTATCATTCTTGCAAGCAATACCATTTTCAGTAATGAGAACTGGTTTATCCTTTAATCTATTGAGACAATGGAATATAACCTCTGGACAAATATCATCACTAAAATATGGAACATCTAAACTATGAATACTGCTTGCTTCATAACGATCAAATCTAAACATTGCTTTTCTACTATTAATCAGCTGTCTTGTATAAACATTCACTGCCCAGAAATCACATGTATCCTTTAATTCAGGCATATAAAGCATCATGGAATGGAACAACAATCTCCCCTGTTCTTATTGCATGTAAGAAGAATTCATTTTCCATATAATCAATATAATCTGCCATGATCGATCTGGTTTATCTGTAACACCTCTCATTGGTTTCTTTTTCAGCATAATTCATAGGAGATGAGACAGGCTTATTAGAATATTTCTTAATGACATGATATGCCTTGGCATGATACTGAAGCAAATTAATACTTTCTTCAATTGTATATTCAAAGACGATATTCATTTCATTGATAATGAGCCAGCATTCTACATATTCATCATATTCTGGTACAACCTTTTCCACATATTTTAAGAAATAGTCAAGATTATCCATAGTTTTAAATGCACCTAACTGGTGAAACCAGACAGGATGTGAATTATGATGAAGTGTTAAACATACTTTAATGTTATTCTTCTTTAATTCTTTCAAGACATCTCTATAATGTTCAATCTCTTTTTTCATCAAACTGCCCTTCTACTGGTTCAATACGTGACCATTCCAAAGACATGCGATATGAGTTTAAATGCATCTTCTTTAGTAATGCGATATCTTCTTTGTACATTTCATAGCTATTACATGCACGTCCTGCCATTTGATAAGGTACACCACCATAAGCAAACTTAGGTGCAATCTCCTTATCATCATAAAATGAATTGTTGTTACCTTCAATCTGTTGTCCTGCAGTAGAAGCACCCCATAAAAAATCTTCTGGGAATGTAATATCTGAATATTCTAGTATATTAATCATTTGCTTTTTTCTTCCTTGATTCTATTTTCTTCTTCTAATGCCTGTTTATCTAACATCTTAAAGAATGGATACCAGATAACACATGATAAAACAACTGCAACAAGTTCATAGATACCTGCACTAATGCTTCCATTGACCATACCATGAATAAATGGTGGAAGAGATCCTGTTCCAAGAATACCAATATAAGGTGCAATGATATGAAGTTTCATGAGTAAGTAACCTACAGATGACACAACAATTGGGCATACAATAAATGGAATGATTGTCATAACATTCAACATAAGTGGTAAGCCGAAGATAACTGGTTCATTGACACTGAAAATTCCACAAGGGAGAGTCACTTTACCAAATGCTTTATATCTTTCACTCTTAGCTGTGAAGAACATCATAATAACTAAACCAATTGTCGCACCACAACCACCAATACAAGCTAAATCCCATAAACCAAAGTTAATAGCATGGACAATCCCATGTCCTGCCGCAAGTGAGGCTGAGTTTTCTGACATATAACCTAACCAAACTGGAATAAGAATTGGTAAAACTGTCTGTGATCCATGAATACCGAAGAACCATAATAATTGGGCAATTACTAATAATAAGATAAATGCAGGGAAACTTCCTACTAGAGACTGTAATGGTGTCTGAATGATTGTATAGATAAAATCATTGAATGTCTTAAAATGAGTAACAGAGAAACCATATTTTACAAGTCCAAACACTAATACAATGACAACTGCTGGGATTAATGAAGTGAATGAGTTGCTGACCATTGGTGGAACACCTTCTGGCATCTTGATTGTAATATTCTTATTCATAAAGAACTTCATGATCTGAATGACAATCAATGAAACAACAATTGCTGAAATAACAGCTTTTGGTCCAAAATAAGTGCATTAAACATATTAGTTGATACCATACCTTGCTTTTGTACAGTAATAGGTGCTAATAGAATGAATGCCACTAAAGAGATTACTCCTGTATTAAATGCATTCTTTTTCAATGCCATAAACCTTACCCCATTATATGCAATAGAGAATGCCATAAATAAGCCAATAAGCTCTGTAGTGACATTAGGTACAAAATTAATGATAGTCAATAAGTGTGTTGCCTTTAAGAAATTCTGATAAGTGCCCATGTGATAGAAGTTAAAACCGAAAAAAATTGCTCCTACCATGATAACACCTAGAAGTGACATAGAACGATATTTTATTTGCAACTGGAATAAATTTTTCTTCCATGAATTGTATAAACTTGTTCATAATCATTCTCCTTTAATCCCATTGTTCTTAATAATATTCTGATACCAATAAAAACTGTTCTTCTTAATACGTGCACATGATTTTACATCTCTATTTGTACGATCCACATAGACAAGGCCATAACGTTTATTAAATCCTTCATGTGAACTAACAACATCTAAAAAATGACCAAGGACAATATCCAAAAAGCGGATAACCTTCTTCAATCAGCTTATAACACTGATTAATATGTTTTGTCAGATAATCAATACGATAAATATCATTTATTGAACCATCTTCTTCTATTTTATCTGTATAAGCCATACCATTTTCAGTAATAATCATTGGTAATTCATATCTGTCATAGAGATTTCTAATTCCAATATATAGACCATCTGGATCAATTCCAAAATGCATCCATTCTGTTGGTTTCAGTTTTTCATTATTCACAACATAGAACTGATCACTGATATAGAACGGTGGCATTCTTGTGCATTCATCTTCAGGATATTTAGCTCTAACTGTGCAGCTTGCATAATAGTTTACACCAATAAAATCTGGATGATTATCTTTAAGATAATGGAGATCTTCTTCATTCATTTCTGGATAAACATCTCTATCCTTCAAATATTTTGTAAAAGTGATGAGAGTAATGTCCCTTAATAGATAAATCAAAGGAAACTCCATTGTACTTCATCTTCTGCATTCTTTGCGACAAACACATCTTCTGGTGCGGATGTTGCTGGATAAATCACCTGCATGGCAACTACATGACCAATTTTCCCATCAGGAACCATTTCTTTAAAATAACTTGTCGCAATCTTTTCAGCTAAAGTCATATGATATGACATCTGATAAAGATTCTTCTGTCTTAAATGTGGATCTTTTTCAAGATTCATATTCATATCATCAGGAGTCGAAAGCACATCTGTTCATTAATAGTTGCCCACATTTTAACCTTTGATCCAAACTCTTTAAAACAGATTCTGGCATATTTTACATATGCATCTACACATTTTCTACTCTTCCATCCTCCATACTTTTCAATCAATGCATAAGGCATTTCAAAATGATAAAGTGTAGGAAATGGCTGAATACCATTTTCAAGAAGCTCATCAATCAACTCATGGTAGAAGTTCAAGCCATTCTGGCTCACATTTTTCACCATCTGGCATAATTCTTGTCCAGAAGAATGAAAAGCGGTATACCTTCATACCAAGTTCTTTCATCAACTGTACATCTTCTTTGACATGGTGATAATGATCCGAGGCTGTTTTATAGTCTGCTAAAGCCATCTGGTATATGACGCATATCACTATTAGCAATACCTCTTTCTTCATTAAAACCACCTTCTACTTGAAAGGCACTTGTAGAAGCACCCCATAAGAAGTCTTTAGGAAATTCTTTGTTTTTGTTTTTCATATTCTTTTTTTCCTCCCTCTGATATCTTAATACAAAGTGAACTCATTTTTTTCGTCAAAAAATGCTGAAGATGTCATATTCTCCAGCATAATTTCAGATTATGAAATTTTTCATATATGTGAGTAGTTAATATAGTAGTAAATGATGATTAACTCAATGGTGTACATCAAAGTAATACGTCCTTCTGTATTACTATTTGTCTTATTACATAAGATGACTTCATCACATGCACT
>VOFC01002013.1_pt1 | contig 43202 bp, 43 predicted proteins | sample 5384161 | NCBI WGS metagenome assembly VOFC01 (sample SAMN12384722, study PRJNA508395) | human gut metagenome | isolation source: healthy gut B | host: Homo sapiens
TCGTACGGTCACCGTAGCGGATACTGACTTTGTTCAGCCGGACCACTTCGTCCGAAGTAAAGTTCGTGTTTTCGTAAGGAAGGCCGGCAATGCGCTGCTGCAATTGCCCAAAGAAGCGGCATCCGCCTCAGCACGAAGGGCATCTTGCTCACGAAAAGCCTGCAAATAGGCTGCACGCGGCATTTTCTCTCCCACTGTTTTATTGTCAACAGGAACTACGTGGGTAATAAAAGACGGTATATCATCCAGCATGGAAAGTACCAGTACGATTTGCAAGGAAGCCAGTTGCGCCAACTTCTCCAAGACAGTATACAACAACAGGTCGCGTGTGGCGGCGTCCAGCCCGATGAAAGGATTATCCATGATAAGGACACGCGGAGCCGTAAGCAGTGTCTTGGTCAACTGGAACTTGCGGGAGTTCTCCGCTGGAAAGGAGAATAACCTTCTTGCCCAGCATCGGTTCGATACGGAAAAGCTCAAACAGTTGCTGTCTGAGAGACTCGTCCTTTATCTCGCCCAGCAGGTCGCGCACCAGCGGAGCATCTTCCTGGTCGTGCATTCCAACGCTGCTGGTAGTAATAATTGGCATCGGCAGAACCGTAGGTGTCACGAAAAGCGATGTACCTGATGTTGTCGTAAGCGGTTTGTGTGGCGGAAGGACGGAAATCGTATGTCAGCGTACCGTCGCGCAAGGGATATTTGCCCGTAAGCAAATCGACCAACAGACTCTTTCCTGCTCCGTTAGGGCCTGCGATAGCGATATGTTCACCGTCGAGAAAATCAAGGGTTACGGGATTCGATAAACGGACAAGCGGGTTGCGTGCCACGCCCCCCGCTATATGTATGGTATGTTGTTGCATCCTGTCAATGGTTTGTGGTTTGAACGGAGCAAAGATAAGAGAAAAAAAGATGATACGGCAAAAGCATCATCAGTTTATCCCCATTAAACTTCAGGTTCATTAGAATAAACTTCAGGTTTATTCCTAATAAACTATCAGTTTAACCTAAGTAATCAGGAATAAACTCCAGCATTCTTGTGCCCAAAGCCCTCTTATTTATAGAAAATAAGCGCAGACTGTGCCGGAACTGCAATCTCCGGTCCGTACATCGTTCCCAATCCCTTCTCACTGATAAATCCGTCTCTTGCAAACAACCGTATATTTGCCTTCGGGCACTGATACTTTAGACGTTTCCTTGCGCGCATTCAACACTACATAGATATCTCCCCCACGCATCACCGCCGGCATGCTCTTTCAACCGATAAGCCACCACGTTGCCGCCCTCAACCGGCAGGAACTCCAGGTGTTTGCGAACCAGTCCGGCATCTCCCAGGCGGAAAGCCGGATGATCTTACGCAGCTGAATCAATCCTTATAATAAGCCAAATACATCGGCATGCTCCGTCTTACGTTTCCAGTCGATGGCGTTGACTGAGTCCGGACTTTGGTAACTGTTATGCACCCCTTTCTTATCGCGCATCACTTCCTCGCCTGCATTTACTATAATTCACCCTTCATTGTTAACCTGCGGATGTTGACAGCGCCGGCAATACCAAATTTGATACTCATTTCGTGTCCCCGGCAGTCCGGCAAGGAAAGCGCCCTTGACGGTTATCGTTGAACGGACCGCGCAAATCCATCACGCATTTCATCTGAGAAAGCGGCGATACGGGGCATCTTTTCCACATTGGCTTTCATCGCCAGCTTGTCTGCTTCTAATTGAGGAGAACTGGCAGCCCATCCTTCACCATACATAAAAATAGACGGATCTATTTTATCAATAGCCGCACGTATCTCATTCATGGTTTCAATATCATGTATCCCCATCAAGTCAAAACGAAAGCCGTCTATGTGATATTCATTAATCCAATATAAAATAGATTCTATCATATATTTACGCATCATGGCGCGGTCGCTTGCCGTTTCATTTCCACATCCCGAACCATTTGCCCATTGCCCGTCCTTCGTCTGGCGATAGAAACGTCATTGCAAGGAACTTGCCTTTGTTCCGAATGCCCGAAGAGGGGTCTATGGAGAAGTCACGGTGGTGCATTACCTGTAGATTATCACATCGGCAGGCGATGCCAGCGGCGGACGTTTATCTTCCGCCCAGCCTTCCGGGTCGGTTTCCCGCATATCGATAACAGCCGCACGCTTACCGTTTACACCTACAGCCTGCGCATTGATACCCGGCGTATCGCCCAGCCATTTTCCGTTGATTTTTACATTGAAAGTATAGAACTTGCCTTTCAAATCCTGCTCCACCTTAGCCGTCCACGTACCGTCTTCGGCGGGCGACATGGCAACCGTTTCGGTACGCATGTCCGCCCTCTCCCGCATCATACAGCATCAGACGCACTTCATCCGCAGTAGGCGACCAAAGCGTAAATTGCGTAGCAGCCGGAGCATATTCCATTTCTGCCAGACTGCCCGTACGGACCGGATAGAGTTCGTACGACGCGTATTCTTTCTTTGAGGGGGCGCAACTGGCAACTGTTGTAGCCGCAACTCCGATAATGACAAGATTGTTCAATTTCATGGTAGTATTTTTAAAAGTATAAAATATTAAGTATAGTATATAAGGTATAGGTCAGCGTTTTACTTTGTCGGGATTCTTGGCTATGAAGTCTTTCCAGCCATGATATCCTTTCTCTGCAACAGGACGCCCCATTTGCAGAAAATGGCAGTAGGCAGCGGCAAGCCCGTCGGTGGCATCCATGAATACGGGCATTTCCTCCTTCGGAAAATGAAGCATGCGCTGCAGCATATCCGCCACCTGCTCTTTTTAGATGCCTGTCCGTTTCCGGTTATCGCCATTTTTATCTTCAAAGGAGCATACTCGGTAATGGGAATATCACGGCTCAAAGCGGCGGCCATGGCTACTCCCCTTGCGCGCGTCCCAGCTTCAGCATGGATTGTACGTTTTTTCAAAGAAAGGCGCTTCAATAGCAAGTTCGTCCGGCAGATAACTAATATATGAAAAAAAACAAATCCCGACTATTGCACATAACGGACCGTACTCCCAGTCCTGCTTTTAACATCGGCCTGTTCTCCTTCTAATAGTATTTCACGGCAGGAGCTGCCGCTCCTTTATATTGTTTATTGACATAAACACGTATCCAATCTATGTACATACAAGGCATGGCGCTGTTGTCCCACAGTTCAGGTTTCACAGCTCCGGCCCATGCTTTGGGATTGGTTGAGATACCGGTACTAAAAATCATAAAGAAACCTTTAGGGTCACTCCACGGCCAATCGGTATTACCATTTTCCCTCGGTTGTGCTCAAAAATAAGTAGCTCCATTTACCCCACCTACTATACGGTCGGGATACCATTCCAACCAATAGATATTCCATTTTGACATATCTCTGATTTCAATAGACGAGGTAACACTTCCTGCCCCCCCAATGACACCGGCATAATGATTTTCCGAGTGCAGGGTGAAATGAGCACGGTTGTTCAATTTCCTTTAGGGTTCTCCAAAAGATCTATCTCACCATTGGCAGGCCAAGGAAGATTATTATTGCCCATAAACCACAACGCATCGTTGAACCCCTCATAGGCATTACGTTTGAATCGCACCTCAATGCGCATATTTTCTGTAAAATTACACCACTCCTCACTACTTCCGGGCAGAGCAGTCCGATAACATCCATGTGAGAATTTCACACGCTTACCGAAACGGTTATCCACCGAATCGGCTTCTTCTATGCTACGAATCTGCAATACACCATTCTTCACTTCCGAACAACGGCTGTTATCTACCCGAGCATCACGACTCATATGCTTGCCTCGATGTTCGATGAATCCCAACGGCAGTCCATTACGGGTATCCCGCTCCAGAAATTCATGTGCTGTGAAAAACTCCATCCATCCACCGACGGATGCGCATCCCCAACTTTTTAAAGTAAGCGGTGCACCGGGAACGGATAGACTGCAGATTCATCATCTTTAGCAGGTAAAGCAACAGCGAATATTCCTATTTCAGCAATCGATGTGCATGGTTTCCCACTTATTTCAGCAAGAGGAACCAGACGGAAGAAACGTCCTCTATAACTTTGTTCAAAGTGTACGAAACAAGTCACAGGGTTATGCATAATGTTACTGAACTCCTCGGATGTGGCACATGTTTTCCAATGCGAGCCATCCATACTGACTTCAAAACGGTATTTATAGATAGTTCCTGCCAGATTATCGTCCTGCGCAGGTGTATAGCTGAATCCGGTGATTTCGGCATCGCGCCCCAAATCTACAGTGAATGTTTTGAGCCCTTCCGTACGCCATACTGTCTGTACATTTTTATCAAAAGCCTTCCGCATAGTCTCATCCGTACCGGAAAGACGCCATTGGCTTACCGGCACATTTCCCAACTGAACTTTAGCGCTATTGTCTGTCAGCGGACGGGCATAAAAAAGTCCTGTACGCAGAATGTGAGCTTCGTTACGCGCAGAGCGTATCGTCAGACGAATTTTCTCCGGTTGGCACTCTGTAAAACGCACCAAACGCTTGTAGCCCACAGTAGTACCTTCGGCAAGTGTCCGCCAATTCCCATCCCAATAGCCTTCTAATAAAAAACTTTCCACACGTTGGCCTTTGGTTATATCCTCCTGAATCATAAATGTGTTTACAAGAGCATCCTTCCGTACCATGTATTCTTTCGATGTACCTGATAGGGCTTCCCACCGTATTCTCCCCTTCTTCAGATAATCTTTTTCAAAAGTATTTTTGAGGTAAGTAGAGAATCCTCTTTAGCCTGCGGCAATCATTTTCATGGATAAGTCCCGACTTATCGGGTGGAATATTGAGCAATAACACCGAATTATATCCTACCGACTTGAAGTAGATATCTGCCAGATGCGCAAGCGATTTTACATGACTATCCTCCTTGGAATGGTAAAACCAGCCCGGACGGATAGATACATCCACCTCCGAAGGAAACCAAAAGCTCTTTTTGCACGTGCCACAATGTCCCGGCTTCCCAAATCTTTTGACTTGCCAAATACGCCCAGCTCCTTATTTTGTCCTATGGCACGGGAATAAATACCAGGAGTCAATACCGTAGCGCTCCATTCCGTCTTACGTCCGATGCCCTCTCGTTGCCTACCCAACGAACATCATCGCCCATGACAGCAGTAACCGCTTTGGGTTGTAAACGCCGGATTGTACTCTCAATAGCCTCCCAATCATAAATTTGCTTTTTACCATTAGGCCCTTCTTCCCCATTTGGCTTCCGTCGAACCACACTTCATGTACTTCTCCATAGTTGGTAAGCAACTCCGTAAGCTGCTCGATGAAGAACCGGTTATAGGCATCGCCTTGTCCGTAACATTCGGCATTGCGATCCCAAGGTGAAAGATATATACCGAACTTCAAGCCATATTTCTTGCAGGCATTGCGTAATTGCGCACCACATCTCCCTTGCCATTCTTCCAAGGTGACGACACTACAGAATGTCGGGTAGTCTTAGTCGGCCATAGACAAAAGCCATCATGATGCTTGGCAGTAATGACAGCCATCTTGAAACCTCCTTCTTTCAAGGCACGCACCCATTGCTCGCAATCCAGTCCGGTTGGATTGAAAAGCGCAGGATCCTCCTTGCCGTCTCCCCATTCACGTTCTGTAAAAGTATTGATACCAAAATGTAAAAAAGCCGTCAGTTCCATCTGTTGCCACTCCAACTGCTGTGGTGTGGGTACTAACCGGGAGGCCATATCTATTTTCTCCTCCACCGTAGCTTGTGGTGGAAATTCCAAATGCTTTTCGTAATATTCCTGTGCATTGGACTGTGTATAACAGCTCAACAACATCAAAGCAGAAAAAAATGTCTTTTTCATGGTTATTCTTTTTCTATTCAATAATTATCTCATCTATGCACACCTTCGTTGTTTGCTCCGGACGAACATGCGTTGGCGGATTCATACCAGCTCCATAGGCAACAATACGCACATAGCGAGACTCATCTTTTTAAATCAAACTGCACATCCTCTGTAAACATACCCTGTCTGAATATTTCCGTCTCTGTAAAGGACTGTTCTTTTATTTTCCGGTATTGACGATCATCCGGCGATACCCAGACCTCCATCCTGCGCGGTTTGTGGATGCCCATGCCGTAACTGTTGTTGAATCCCATTATGAGTTTCTGCATACGGGTTTTCTTGCCTAAGTCAAGGGTGATGCAGATTGTATCGTTATTTTCCCATGACGCCCATTCAAAGTCAGAACTGCGACTGCTCCCTCTGACTCCGTTAACCAGCACATCCTTTGCCGGAGAGTCCGTATATACTGTACAAGCTGTCGCCTTATTCAAACAAACCGGCAACGTCAGCGTTTTCCCCATGCGCCTTCCATTGTAAAAAGTTGCACATTTCAGCAGCGTGCTCTGTTTTACAATCAGAGGTTTTACATAGCGCGAAGAGTTGACCGTTGGTTCACTCCCGTCCAAGGTATAGGCTATCTCCACATCGGGACGAATACAATCCAGGGTGACTTGTAACTTGCCATTGCGAACCGTTACAGAGTGCTGAATATTATACATTGATTGGGCGAAATTCACTCCTTTGACGGCCAATCGTTCCGTAAAATGATCCAGCGCTTTCAGAAAGCGGCCCAGTCTTTCTTTCCTGGTATAGTCCACCCCACTTCAGCCACAGCCGCCAACCGGGGAACAACATATATTCCACATCACTGGTCCGGTTGCAGAACTCTGTCCACATAGAACCTTGCACACCCATCAACAGCGACTTTATCCCATCATTCCAAGTTTCGGTCCCCACAGGTTCATAACTATAAATATCTTTCAATGTATTATTTCCAAAATAGGTATACGGTTCAAACCATTGGGGACCTTGATAACGGATAAGATACATGACACGAGCAGGAGTCATTACAAAGCGATGCCCTTGCCCGGCTGCTTTTAGCGCAGCTTCACCCATACCTCTCCAGCCAAATATAATAGCATCATCAGGTATCTGCGATTGGGTCAGTTCGTCCCATCCCATCACTTCACGCCCCTTGCTTTGTACATACTTGCTCATACGTCGCATAAAATAGCCTTGCAAATCTTCCTCATCCGCCAGTTTTTCCTCTCTGATACGTTTCTGGCAAAGCGGGCATTGCTTCCAATGCGTTTTCCAAGCCTCATCACCCCTAAATGAATATACCGGGAAGGAAAAAAGCGCCATTACCTCATCAAGAACGTCTTGCAGGAAATGATAAACATTTTCATTCCCCGCACAATAAATGATGTCAGCATGATTCCCCCGAGTCCCGGCAACACACCAATAAATTTATCCACTACAGGACAAGCAAGCATCGGATAGGCTGCAAGAGCCGCATTGCTGTGTGCCGGCATATCTATTTCAGGTATAATTTCAATGCACCGTGAGGAAGCATATGCCACAATCTCGCGTATGTCCGTCTGGGTATAGAATCCTTTTTTTCCACGGTAGGCTCACCTTGCCGTTGGTTGTGCCTCTCATGGAAAAGCAAGCCTTCCCGTTCTACGCGACGGAGCCTACAGCCGTAAGCAAAGGATGCTTTTTATCTCAATGCGCCAACCGTTATCATCAGTAAGATGCAAGTGCAATGTATTTATCTTCAACAAAGATATACAATCTATCAGACGTAAAAGGTCTTCTTTAGGAATAAAATATCGGGCTACATCAATCATCACGCCTCTGTACCCGAAACGGGGACTGTCATTCACGGTAGCAGCCGGTACGCTCCAGTCGACATTCATTGCACGCTCTCCTCCCTCCAGCTCTGAAGGCAGAAGTTGGCGCAAACTTTGAAAGGCATAGAACGCCCCCTTCTTTACTCGATGTATACACGTTAATCCGCTTAGGAGTGATGATCAGGCGATAAGCTTCTTTTTTTAAGGAACTGTCAAAACGAAGGCAGACATCACCGGCTTTCGCTGTTGTTTTCACTTGAGGAGTAAAGCCTGCAGGAACATTGAACAGCGAGGCGAACTGTTCTGCTACAGATACCATAGCTGTATCCTCTACGGTGATTACCGTACTGGCTTTTAAATATGAAATTACCCTTTTCAAGCGTAAAAATTCTCCGGTGCAGGTACAATTTCTAATTTTTGCATCTTGCGCTCTTCACCTCTGACATAAAAGAATGCAGACACACAAAAGAAGAAGGTCAAAATGAAGATATTTTTTTCATTTCTATATTTATATGGTGAAAAATCAGTCTCTATCACGTTCCGGCGAGAACCGCACCGGATCGTTATACTGCTCTTGCAGCTCCAGCATGGTTTCTTTCAAACTATCTACAATTGACGCATAGTCGCTGTTTCCGTATAAATTATGCATTTCTGTAGGATCCTCCTTCAGGTCATACAGCTCCCAAGTGTCAATATCATTGTAAAAATGAATAAGTTTGAAACGGTCTGTCCGTACTCCGTAATGACGTTTAACCATACGCTCTGCCGGATATTCATAAAAATGATAGTACAAAGCCTTGCGCCAATCCACCGGATGCTCACCTCTCAATAGCGGCAGCAATGATACTCCGTGCATATCCTCGGGTACTGGAATGCCAGCAAGTTCCAGAAAGGTAGGAGCATAGTCGATGTTCTGTACCATCTCACGGATTTCTCCTTTGCCTTCAGCCCTTTGGGCAGATGCATAAGCAATGGTGTGTGCATAGACTCCTCATACATGAAACGTTTGTCAAACCATCCGTGCTCACCCATGTAGAATCCCTGATCAGAGGTATAAACCACCAATGTATTTTCCAGCATACCTTTGTCTTCCAAATAATCCAGAATTCTTCCGACATTGTCATCCAATGACTTAACCACCTTCATATAGTCTCTCATATACCGCTGATATTTCCATTCCGCCAGTTCCTTGCCTTTCAAGTTGAGCTTATAGAACTCTTCAGTAATAGGTGCGTAAAAATCTTCAAACTGCTTGCGCTCAAGCGAGTCCATACGGTTCAGCATACATTCATATGTCTTTTTCAAACGCGACTCCTGACCGTCTTTCAGCATTTTCAAATCATATATAAGATCCATATCTTCAGCAATGCCCATTTCCTGAGAAGCAGCGGCAATACGTCCTTCGTAATCATCATGGAAATTTTTCCGGCAATGGAAAGACTTTATCTTCGTAAAGTGAAAGATTTTTGATTTCCGGTAACCAATTCCGGTGGATGGCTTTGTGGTGAATGAGCAGACAGAACGGCTTCTTCTTGTCCCGTGAGTTTTCCATCCAATCAATACTCATATCTGTGATAAGATTCGTTATATATCCTTTCTTCCGGATAGTGTCGTTGTTCATGTTAATAAAATCCGGATTGTAGTAATTACCCTGACCGGGAACAATTTCCCAATAATCGAATCCAGTAGGAAGACTTTCCAAGTGCCACTTTCCGATAATTGCTGTCTGATAACCGTTTTCACGCAAGATTTTCGGGAAAGTCTGCTGAGTACCATCAAATACGCAAGTACTATTGTCGTAAAACTTATTACCCGCAACTGTGTTTACCTGTGAGCATGCAGGCACGACTAGGCCCGCTAAGAATTGGCCACAAAACTATTGGTCAAATCGCACTCCATCAGACGCAATACGGTCTAAATTGGGAGTATGAACATAACGACGATCATAGCAACTCATCATCTGTGCCGTATGGTCATCGGTCATGATGTACACAATATTATACGGCTTATATTTCTGTTCCTGCTTTTTGCTGGCAAGAAAAAAGTGAGGAAGATACAATAGTCACCCCTGCTACTAAAAAAAAGTACATGTGTTTTTTTCATTTTATTAGGATTACGAATTATGGATTACACACACTATATTATTAATTCCGTCTGCAAAAATGGCAAGCTCTTATATAGATTACAGCCCTATATTTACTATAAAAACTCCAATAATCGCTATTTTTCATATTATTTTGATTAGTATGGATGAGTGCATCCCGGACTTAGCTTAATAAACAAAAGGAGGCACAGAGCGAACAGCTACTCTATGCCTCCAGCAAATATCTGCAAAACTGCTACTAAGGCAAAAACAGATTAATAACCAAAGTTGTTGTCATCTACCGTAATACCTTCGTTATAATTGATTTCTGACAAAGGTATCGGCAATAGCAGATTCTTCTTCAAGAAGTCCTGAGTCAATGCTCCACCTTCCGCTTCGTTATAAAGACGATCCTGCTTATTATTTTTTGTTTCCTGATACGTTTCTACCGAGGCTCTCGTTATCTCATGATTATTGTGTTTTTCCAAGGCTTTTTTAAAGAGTTCCACACCTTTCAACCGTACCATTTCATACATATTGGGCTCACCTGCAAATTCAAAGATCCGTTCGTAATACAGATGCTCTCTCACTTCATCCTGCGTCAAAGTCTTCGGCCAGTCAGCCGGCTGAGCAGAAGTCCCCTGCAGATGATTGTCGGGCACGTGTCAGTACCTCATTAGCTAAATCAATAGCACGGTCTTTCTGCCCCAATTCATTATATACATCGGCCATCAAAAGCAACATTTCGGCATAACGGTATACAATCAGATTTTTATGACTGCGTGTACCCGTAGCTTTCTTATCGAACATTTTTTTCCGAAATAGGGAGAAGCATGTTCTTTGCCAGAAGCTGCATAATCTGTTTGTACACTTTCTCCAATACGGGCCAAACGTGTGGAGTCTTTTAGAGCCTGACCTGTCAAAGGAACCTTTTTATCAGGGTTCATTGCCTCCGCCATCTTGGTATAGTCAGCAAATTTTGCTATAGAAGGATTCGAAGGGTCTTCCATGTCTGCATAGGGAAGTTCTGCTACAAAATCTTGCTGTAGCGGTATGCCGTTTTCCATTACTGGTTTTCCGTCTTTCATCACATAGACACCTTTCACCTTATATGTGATGTACGGATAAGAGTAAGTAGAGTCGTTGGCACACGGTTGGTCGCCCTTTTGCGGTACATCATCAGCCTGATTATTCTTATGCTGGCCAGCTGGTAAGGAAATTTATTTCCAAACGGGGATCACCGGGATAGGTAGCACGCATCCAGTCGTAAAGCGCTTTGGTTGCCTTGTACGTCCCCCATGCGATACCACTGTTTGAGTGAGCCGGAGCAAAACGGTTACAAGCACGATTGAATACCAAAGTGGACTCTGCGTTATAGTTCAATTGGAAGATTGATTCTTTGCTTCCATTTACATTGTCTACAAACAAGTCGCCAAATTTCGGTTGAAGTTGATATTTTCCGTACACTTCATCAAACATGGCTTTGGCATTGTTCAGATTCGTTTGTTTATCAATGTCCAAGCAAGCCATTTTATGATACACTTTGCCCAAATAAGCCTTGGCTGCCAGACTTGTGGTATAGCCATCATTTTGTGTTTCCGGTAACACCAAAGCAGACTTGAAATCATCGATAATCAATCCGAACACCTGTTCTTTCGGCGTACGGGGCATAGCGATTCCATCGGAAGAAGAGGCTGAAGTTCTCATGGGAACGTCACCAAAATGGGAAACCAAGTTGTAATAGGCAACACCACGCAAGAAACGTGCTTCTGCCCCCAGCTTGTTTTTGATATCATCCGAGAGTTCACTCTTGTTCAAATAGTCAAGGAAAGCATTGACTTCAGCGATTACTTTATACATACCGTTCCAAGCATACTCCACTTGTGTACTGGAAGTCAATACATTTAAACTGACATTAGGGTCTTCACCGGAATTACGGTTTGTCCAAGCAAAGCCAGAAGCGCTGATAGGCAATTCCTGCCATTGCTGACCATATCCGTTGGGAGCAGCCATATAGCCGTAGCATCCCAAAGAGAGCTTGCCTGGCATTGGACTCACTGCTGAAAATCACCAAATTATTTTGGGAATAAAGGGGCTCTTCATCCAAACAACCGGTCAAAACAGCACTGCCGGTAAGCAGGAAAGAAAAAGCAATATATTTAAAATTCTTCATATTATTCAGTCATTTAAGTTGTTAGTGTAATGGAATTAAAAAGTAAGGTTCAAACCGAAGATGTAGGAACGCGGTGTAGGATAAGAGTTCATATCCACGCCCGGACGAAGTCCGTCGAAGGCAAAACTGTTCACTTCAGGGTCATAACCGCTGTAGTCGGTAAGGATGAAGGCATTCTTCACACTGGCGAATACTGACATGTTTTTCATTCCGATTTTGGAAATCAGGCTCTTGGGCAAAACATAGCTCAATGTAATGTCTGAACACCGAAAATAACTTCCATCCTCTACATAACGATCCATCACCATGTTCTGTACCTCAAAGTTGGCCGAGGGGAAGAGATTGCTGGGGTTTTCGGCAGTCCACATTCCCTGATAAGCTTCAGAAGTGATGTTGTTGGACTTCATACCCGGTGTGTTTATGTAACGGTTACCGGTGTTCAATATATCACGACCTTGTACGCCGTTGAAAGCAGCTTTCAGCGTCAGCGACTTCCAGGAAAGGCTGGTCTGGATACCATAAGTAAAGTCCGGATTGGGATTACCGATAATATCCTTATCCTTATCATCTACCACACCGTCTTCGTTTCTGTCGACAAACTTCACGTCACCGGCTTTCAATGTCTGCCCCATGGCAGTCTTATAGTAACCTTCCGTTCCATCAGCCTTAGTATAACGGATGCCCTTATCCTTCTACCACATCGTCAACCTGTACGATACCGTCAGTCACATAACCGTAGAACTGTCCCGGAGCTTCACCTGCCAGGAACACATGGCCTACACCGAAGTGGTCACCCAAAGAATTACCAAAGTAACCGACTCTTTCACCCAATGCACCAAATTGTCCAGGCAACATACCCAAATCACCGATTTTTCCCTTGTTGACACCAATATTTCCGCTTACATTCCATTTCCAGTCTTTATGGTCAATGATGCAGGCATTCAGTGAGAATTCCACACCTTTGTTTGTCAATGATCCTTGGTTATAATAGGTTGTAGAGAAACCTGCCGAACCCGGAAGATCCCGACTGATAAGCAAGTCTGTAGTTTTCTTATTATAAACATCTATAGTACCTGTCAAACGGGAATTCCAAAAGCCGAAGTCTACTCCCACGTTCCAGGAAGCTGTCTTTTCCCATTTTAAGCTATTGTTTGCCAAGTTAGTAATAGTAAGCGTATTCAATGCATTGCCCAGTTTGTCGGCATAGATAATACTACCGCCACCATACATGGCAAAAGTAGAATACGGATCGATACTCTGGTTACCAGTGATACCATAGCTCAAACGAAGCTTCAATTGGCTCAGCCATTTCAAACTCTTCATGAATTCTTCCTGTTCCAAACGCCAGGCGATAGAAGCAGAGGGAAAATACCCCCAACGATTATTCTTGGCAAACTTGCTGGAACCATCGGCACGAATAGAGGCTGTTATCAAATATTTCTCAAAAAGATTGATATTCACGCGTCCCAAGTAAGAAAGCAACTGATAATCTTTCTGAATAGGTGTCTGATATTCACGAGAACCGGCCATGTGCATACCATTTTCGCGCATTTCCATTACAGAAAACTTGGTTCGACAACATTTTTGTTCAAGAAATTGTAATCCTCGTAAGTCATACCGACTGTACCATCCAAATTACCCCAAGAACCCAGCTTTGTATTATACATTACCAGATTCTCTACCGAGTAATTGCTCTTGTCAAGATTGGAAATGGCCAAGTAACCTTGATTATTCATACCCTGATACAGCTCCAGACCATACCAGCGTTTACGTTCATTGGTATTGATGTTACCACCGGTACGGAGATTATAACGCAAAAACTTGCTGATTTTCCATGTCAGGTCCAAACTGGCATTGAAAGTTTTATCATCAGCCAAGTCTACATAATCATTTAACCAACTGAATACCGTTGTTTTAGCTTCTTGGTCGAAAGCAGGGTCGTCCTCCGGCATTTCATATGGAGCATAGTCCAAAGCCGTACGTGAAACGGCACCTGTAGAACCACCCAATGTATTACCACCGGCCATCATATCGTTCTGACGGAGAGAACCAGCCAAGGACAAACGTAGAGAAACAGCCTTGGACAAGTCGGCATTCAAGTTGGCACGTAAGTCACCCTGCTTCAGTCCTGTCTGCTTCTACTTGGTTCCCTCAATATCCTTGAAATTAGCAGAGACGTAGTAGGTAGTCTTACCTGTACCACCATTTACAGATACGGAATAGTTCTGAGAAAAAGCTGTTTGATAAATTTCTTTCTGCCAGTTTCGTTCAGCCAGCACATGATAGGATTCAGGTTTATCAGGATCATAAGAACCTGTAGCATCACCAAATACATAACGTACTTCGTCACCAACCAGGTGGAACTGCCAGTTTTTCTCATCCGTCTGACGCGAATTACGATACAAGGCATGTTCACGCAAACTCATCATATTCAACAGTTCAGAAGGCTCTGCAATGGTGAAGTTAGCCGAAGCACTTACTTTAGCCTTACCTTCCTTACCTTTCTTTGTAGTAATCAAAATGACACCATTAGCACCACGGCTACCATAGATGGCAGTAGAAGAAGCATCCTTCAATATGGTAATATCTTCAATATCGGCCGGATTTAGCGAAGCCAAAGGGTCTTGTGCAATCTGAAAGTCACCCGAAATACCAGAAGAAGCAAATTCACCGGTAGAAGCCTGCGGGATATTATCAATCACATATAAAGGTTGGTTATCGCCACGCAAAGAACTGCGCCACGAATCGTAATAGAGGAAGCAGCGCCCGGAGTAGCAGATGCTGTATTTACCACCAGACCGGCAACTTTACCATCCAGCAGATTGTCTATAGATGTCGCTTTCATAGCCTCATTGCCATCCGGACGCATGGTAGTCAAAGCACCGGTCAAGTCACCCTTGCGAGCCGTACCGTAAGCCACAACGACAACTTCATCCAATTGCTGCAAGTCGTCTTTCAATGTTACATTAATATTGGTACGATTACCTACTTTTATTTCCTGCGTTGTATATCCAATAAAAGAGAATACCAATATAGAATTGGAATTTGGAACAGAAACAGTATAATTACCATTTACATCAGTTATGGTACTCACTGGCAGCACCTTTTACATGTACGTTTACACCAGGCATCGTTTCACCATTACCATCGTACACAATACCTTTCACTTGAATGGCCTGAGCGAGAGCTGTGGTTACAGCCAACAGACATAGCACCATCACAAGCATCGCCTTTTGAAGTCTTTGTCTCATAGAATTAAATTTAAATAAATATTGTCGTTTCAACGCTGCAAAATTGCAAAACAATCCAAAAACCGAAGTACAAAAATCACTATTAATAGGTCTAAAATCACTATATTTTCATTGATAGTATTTTTAAGGACTCCAGCTTCTGAAATAAAGCATTTATGCCCATTTCATCGGTATTACATTCATTTCCAACCAGGAAAAGAATTCATAAACTTCACTATACGAACAAGAAATCTATCGTTTATTCAAAATCAGACATCCATTCTGATAGGTTACACGATAGCTTTTCCCTTTTTGAGTCTTGAAAATCAGCACAGCATCCCGATATCTCAATATGCAAGGTGTTCCCGCATAAGAAATAATGTCAACCTGTCGCAGCTTTCCATCTTTCCAGCATACATCCAATGAAAAATTTCCACGGGCACAAAGTCCGGACACAGAACCGTCACTCCAAGCATCGGGCAAAGCTGGCAACAAGTGAATGAATCCCATGTGACTTTGCAACAACATTTCTGTGATACCGGCAGTTCCGCCAAAGTTACCGTCAATCTGGAAAGGCGGATGCATGTCCCAAAGATTATTCAATGTTCCGTGTTTTAAGAGATTACCAAAAAGTTTATAAGCATGATTACCATCGTGCAGACGCGCCCACTGATTAAGTTTCCAACCCATACTCCAACCGGTTGCTCCATCACCCCGGTGTTCCAGCACCACTCTGGAAGCATCGGAAAGTTCAGGGGTGGTTATCGGTGATACCGTATGCCCGGGATGCAAACCAAAGAGATGGTTCACATGACGATGCTGGTCTTTCGGATCATCCATATCACCGGACCATTCCATCAGCTGACCATAGCGCCCAATTTTATAGAACCAACTTCTCCAATACCTGCTCCCCAGTATTTGCGTTCTTTAGCATCCACCCGCAGCACTTTGCTGGCATCGATAGCATCGAGTAGAATTTCACGGACTACTGCATGTACGAAGGTTGCTCCCTGGTCTACCGGACCATGTTCAGGAGAAGTGGAAGGAGCCGCAGTATAGGTATTCCGTCGGGTTTATGCCATAAGTAATCTACGGCAAAGTTAGCACTACTTTTAATCAGTTCATAACCGATTTCTTTGAGAAACTTCACATCTCTGGTGTAATCATAATACTCCCAAATGTGTGTTGCCAGCCATGGTCCTGCCATAGGGTTGAAATTCCACGACATATTCTCACTCTCCAACGGTGTAGTAAAACCAAAGATATTTCCAGAAATGGAAGCCGTCCAGCCACGAGCCCCAAAATATGCCTGAGCAGTCTTCTCACCAGGTTTTACCAAAGTACGGATGAAATCTATGAGCGGTTTCATGCATTCGCTCAGATTGGTAGAACATGCCGGCCAATAGTTCATCTGCAGATTGATATTGTTGTGATAGTCCACACGCCACGGACCATCTACATTATTATGCCATATACCTTGCAAATTGGCAGGAAGATTGCCGGGACGAGAACTGGCTATCAACAAGTAACGGCCAAACTGATAGTACAATTGTTCTAAATAGAAATCTTTTTTGACCTTCGCGATAACGACTCAAACGTTGAGTAATCGGCATATCACGAAAATCAGATGAATTTGTCAAGTTCAGTTTCACACGGTTGAACAATGCTGTATAATCTGCATAGTGAGCTTGATATAACGCTTCATAGCCTTGTTTTTCTGCCTCATTTATCCAATAAGCTGTCGTTTCTTCCGGATTTACTCCACATACGTTTTCGGATTAGTGAAGTCAGGGTTGAAATTAATCAGATAGTCAGTATCAGCTGTAATCAGAAATACCACCTCATCCGCTCCTGCGATAAGGAGTTGGTCATGAGTATTCGTTACAGTTCCACCTTGCGTTAAAACCCGCATACGCACTACATACTCCATACTATTATTATCTAATCTGGCTCGAAAAACCAATCCATTTTTCCCTTCAGGTTGTAAAGAGCCTGCCGAAACCGGATTAGGAGCATAGCTGAATCTAAGGTTCTGTTTAGCAGGGCGGTCAGCACTATAACGCATCACCAAAACGTTTGCAGGATAAGATATAAATGAAGTACGCTTATATTTTACTCCATCTTTGCAAAATTGTACTATTGTACGGGCTGAATCGAGCGACAGTTCACGGCGATATCCGCTTATCCCAATAGTACTTAGTCCTGTTTCTATGTAAAATTCTCCCATCGTCGTAAAGTTACCGAACCGAAATGGGTCTTCTTTATAAGATTCATATGGAACTGTACTGTTGAAGTTCTGGCAGGTCAGACGTTCGGCCTTTTCTTGATTACCTTCAGTAAAGGCTTTACGAATCTCGTCAAGAAGATAAGCAGACTGCTTATTTACATTCCAATAATACGCCGCTCCCTTAGCGGTATTCGGTCCTCCTCTCCATAAGGTTTTCTCGTTAAAGGTAATACGTTCGGCTTCTATTGATCCTAAAATATTAGCACCTATACTGCCATTGCCCAAAGGCAAGGAAGCTGATTCCCATTCTGCATCCGGATTCTTAGCATGGTCTCCAGCTGAAATAGGTTTCTTATCCTTCCATAATTCCGGATTTCCACCATACCATACAGCATGACCGTTTAACGTCGTGGGAGTATCAAACCAGTAAGACAAGGGTGGTTGTATGCTCCTGACCATAAACGCCAAGGCTCATTAACAATCCTATAAATATAATCCTGTTTCTTTTCATATTATCCATAAAGTACATACCAAGCAGCTCACACAAAAGAGAATCATAGCAATGAGTTGATTCCTGTGATAGCATTTCCGCATCCACTTCTTCCATCTCTGTTATTTCCGGATTTCCTCTACTACTGCACGCTGTAAAGAAAGTGAATTTTCATAATCACAGTCGGTGGCCAAATCCCATGACATCACACCGTGCATGTGCTGGACGAGCGGTTACCCAACTATGAATCGGCAACATACTGAAGAAAGTTTCGTCCAACTTATCTTTCAATTCAGTACCCAAATACATATTAAAATAGGCATTCATAAATGCATGATTTAAATTTCCGAATCAAAGAGACAGGAAAAAACATTAGAAACGTTCCCTCAGAACTGCTTGCACACTACATTTTTAATCTTTCCTTTAAAACCGTTCAAGCTATCCCCTATTTGTTGTAAGGGAAATATCAGTGTCTCCTGATACTCCATATACTCCATACGCTTATACTGCTGACGATAGACTTTCTTGGTGCGGCCTTCCAGACGTTCCTGCAACTTACCGTTCACATAAAGGGAAGTCCCCTTGTAATCACCTTCTATACGAATATCACTCCACACACCTTCGGGCAAATGATAGGAATGAAACACAAATGTATAGCCGTCACGACTGAAAGCCAGGCAGCCTTTGTTTTCCCAATTGGCATACACCACAGAATGAGGTCCTTGAATAGTATGGAACTATTGGGAGCATTCTCATCGGGACAAATTTTGAAAGATACAGCATACGGATACCCCACTTCTTGTAACACAGTAGAAATAGAATCGGTTCGCTTAGCACACAGACTTCCCCGGCAGGGGTAAGTTGCACTTCACCAGAAACAGTCTGACATACACCTGACGGTATCCGACCTAACAGATTCACGCCGGGAGCTTCGGGCATCTGACGACATAAATCCTCAAACTGTTCAAAAGAAACCTGACTATTGCTGCCTTTCCACATTTTTTTCAGCCAATACCTGTAGGGCTGGGAAAGAACGCATATGCACGTCTTGTTCTGATATACCGTTGCCGCACTTATCATTCCACGGCAAACATGCCTCCCAGTACTCCAACAGTACCTTTCGGGCAATGTCAACTTTTTATTAATCAACCATGGTGACCAAGTTTCATACAACCATTGATGATCCAGAAAATCACGGTAATAACCTGCTGAGGGTACGATATAAAGATAAGTGTCACAAGAGTTAATCAACTTATATCCGTCTTTTAAAGATGCTTCCGGGTCTATCCAGTCATACGACCATGCATTGACAGTTACTCCTTCTGCCTGCACAGGTGTCTTTTCCCGGAAGCCATTTCAAGCCACCCCACATACGGGGATTTTTTACCGTATTTCGCAATGTATTTCAAATAACGGTCTGTGAAATAACGATACCGTTCAGCCTCCTTTTTTATTATACTCGTCTGTTCCTATATGTACGTCCGGACCGATAAATACCGGTGAGTCTCCACAAAGATATTCGTCTAACAATGTATCCACAAAACGATAAGTCTCCTCTTTATAAAGGTCAAGATGATCCATACCATATTCTTGACTGGCTATTTCCGGCTTATAATGAGCAAAAGCCAGAGAGTGGGCGGGGGGATGTCTATTTCTGGAATAATGTTTACTCCATAAGCTTTCCCATCTTCTGTAACTCTATAAACTCTTTTTTTGGTGTATGCCCCTGTCCTTGGATGTCAATCCAGGAAAACGTTCACTCTCTAACCGAAAAGCAGCATAGGTTTTATTCCAATCATTCTCAAAAAATTGCGGAAACCCATTATCATTCAAATGTATTTGAAACTCATTCATCTTGTAAAAAAGACAATATCTTTACATATTGCTTCAGATAATCCATCGTGAAGAACTTTCTGGCAACATCCAGCATAAATCCTCGATTAGGGAATTGAGGATAATCGCGTGCAATACCTTTAGGAAGAGTACCTTTGATGATTAAAAAGGATCTGCAGCAAACTGCGCGTACCCCAAAATACACCTTTTACGGCAGGAGCTTTTATACAAGCATAACCGGAAAAGTCAAGCACATACCCCTCTTCTCCCAACTCCTCATCAGGTGGAGTGAGGGACAAGCAAATATCGTTCTTACGAGGTTTTCCTGGTACGCAAAGTATAATCCCACCCCATCAATTCCTTCAAGTCTGATATAAGAATACGAGCTGTAGACTCTAACGCAGCCTCATCGGTTGTGCGAATTACAATGCTGCCTCGTACAGGCAAGGAAAGAGTTCCACCTGTTCCACGCCATTGTTGCAAAGCCGGAATAACTTGCGGACAAGATTCTTGAGCAATAGCAGAAAGGCTTATACAAAACAATATGATAAAAAACAAAATTCTCTTCATAAACAATTGATACTATTTAAAATTCCGATATGTCAAAAGTGCCTCATCATTTTAAAGGACGTATTTCAAAACTAAACAGATACTCTTTTACAGGCACCAAATAAGGCGCCAGTACCCCCGGTCCGCAAGTAGCCGTTCCCACACCGCTTTGCAAAGCGTCAAGATGAACGGTCACTGTGCCATTTCTTTTCAACTCGTTAATGTGCCCGGCAGCATCTATATTCTCATCAGTGAAAGGAGATACACTAAATTCAAATGGCTTCTCCCCCACACAGACAATCCTTTTTCTAATTCATCGCTAACTTGCATCCAACGCACGTCTGTTCGATTACCGGTAGCCTGAGGACGCACATAATAATGAAACATTCGTTCTGCATCAGTATGATAAATACCGATACGCCCCCGAAAGTTTTCGGTCAGCATAAGTCTCATGCTCTCCTCGGCCCAAATAAGTGACACGATTAAAACTGTGGGGCATTTCAAAAACCAGCCCGACACGAGCCAATGAACTGACAAACGTTGTATCCGGAACGAAACGGGTTTGTACAGACAATATTCCATCCTTGCGAATGGTGTATTCAAATGTAGCAGACCCTATTGTCTCATTTTTATCATTCAATAATTTCACTTCACTGTAAGTAGTGTGTCCTGATGTTTTTACAGATAATACACATTGGACCAAATGATTTAGCCCCTAATTTGCGCCAAACCTTTGCGCCTCCCTTCTTTTCACGGTTGTCATTGTCCGTTGCAGGGCGATATAAACTCAGCCGCACAGGCGAGGCAAGATATTCCTGTCCTTCATAGATGTATGATGTTAATGCTCCGGTTTTCGGATCAATCTGAATTTCCGGTTTTTCAGACAGTTTAGCCAATGTCGGACGATACTGACTATTGGCAGGCAAGACAAACTGATCATAAGCAACCTCATCATCAGTTCCGATGAAAGCACTTTTCTTCTTAGGCGTCCAGCTTAAATTCAGATAAGCCTCACGGATATTCCGGGGTAAGCGTACGCCTCCCAATGAAACTTCAGTAGTGGCATGTGGAGCAACTTCTATAGACTGTTCCCCTTTCGCTAACATTTTACCATTATCTCCCATTATGCTCCACTTCAACACATAAGCATTCAGATTGGTAAAGTCATACCAGTTTTTGATAGCGATGGTTAAATTTTTTTAGGATCTTTGAGCGTGCATTTAATATATTGATAAGCTTTTTTACCTCTTTTAAATGAGGATGCGGTTCCCGTACAGCATTCACCAGCCCATTACAGCAAAAGTTACCAAAACTTGGTATATTTTCCGGTCCGTAATCGCCGCCATACGCCCAATACCATTTACCATGAGCATCCACCTCTCTGAATGACTGGTCGACCCAGTCCCAGATACAACCGCCTTGTACGACAGGTTCGCTCTCGAACACTTCCATATATTCCTTCAAACCGCCTCCACTGTTACCCATTGTATGCAAATATTCCGTCATAATGAAAGGGCGGTATACTTTCGGACTTGTCTGATGGGCATAAGCCAACAACTCATCCACACTACGATACATGCGACAGTAAATATCAGTATTATATTGTTGTTCAGCACGTTCATACTGAACTGGACGACTTTGCTCTACCGATTTCATCCAATCGTAAGTGCGTTCAAAATTAATACCATTACCTGCCTCATTTCCTAATGACCAGATTATGATGGCGGGATGATTTTTTGACCTCTCGTACATCCGTTGTACCCGATCCATATGGGCTGGAAGCCATGTGCTATCCTTAGCAAGCGAAGCTGCTCCATACCCCATGCCATGCGACTCGATGTTTGCTTCATCTATCACATAAAGGCCGTAGCGGTCGCAGAGATGATACCAATACGGATGAGTGGGGTAATGCGAATTTCGCACTGTATTCAGATTATTCTGCTTCATCAGACGAATATCCTGTTCCATCAGTTCCTTGCTGACTGTACGTCCCAATTGAGAATGTTCATGACGATTTGCCCCTTTTACCAATATGGGCACACCGTTTTATGCAAAATCGTCCATCTTTGATTTCCGAGGTACGAAACCCTACGTTGCACCCTGTCAGATGTATGATTTCTCCTGAAGTATCTTTTTAGAGAAATAATCAATGTATAAAGATAAGGATGTTCCGCACTCCAACGTTTCACTTTCGGTAAAGTCTCTTTCTCAAAAAAAATGAAATTGCCGCTTTCCTTGCTTTTGAAGCGGACAATCCTTTTCCAGAATCGTTTTTCCGCAAGCATCTTCTAAACGATACGATAATGTGGCAGCACCTTCAGCCTCCCCTCCTATGGTTGTTTCAAGAGCAAAAAGCCCATCCGTATACGTTTCTTTATCTAAAGTGGAAGTCACTTGATAGTCTGCAATATATTGCTTGGGAGTGCTATACAGATAGATATCACGTTCTATGCCGCTCAATCGCCACATATCCTGACATTCCAGGTATGCCCCCGCACTCCAACGATATACTTCCAGGGCAACTGTGTTCTCTCCCTCTTTTACATATGGAGTAATATCCCATTCAGCAGGAGTCTTCGAACCTTGATTATAGCCCAATAAATGCCCATTTACCCAAATATAATAGAATGAGGTAACGCCCTCACAACAGATGACGGTCCGGCGATCTTTCCAATCCAATGGTAAAGTAAAGCTATGCCAATAAGAACCTACCTCATTTTCATCATATGGTACTAGTGGTGGATTCTTCTTAAAGTTAAATAGCGGGTCATCGAATTCGTAGGATTCATTCACATAAATAGCAGTTCCATAACCTTGACGTTCCCAGTTTCCAGGCACTTTGATGTCGGCCCATCCACCCGTATAATATCCAGGCTTATAAAAGTCTTTGGGCCGATTATCAGGATTCTTTACCCAAGAAAATTTCCATCTCCCGTTCAGACTCATATAATAGCGAGAATTTTCATAATCTCCTTGACGGATATTTGTAGCTTTGTCGTATGGCCATACATAAGTATGAGGCCGTAATTTATTTTTTCCAATAGCATATTGACTTTGCCATTCGGGAACAGTAGCCTGAGCAGAAAGTCTACCGACTCCAAAGAATATTCCCACAATGAGGAAGTGTAGAAAAATTTTATAGATGTAATTCATCGTATAACAAAGGTATTAGTTATAATAAATAGTTTTTTTGCAAAAGTATCCGTTCCACAATGAATGGAAGGTATAGAAATATCTTTTTTGCTCCAAAAATGACTATTTCACTCATTATCGTATAATCTTCCTATGCTCTATAAACAGCGTTAATTTATTGGTACAAATCTTGATATACAATAAATTACTGATACCAAACTTGACGACGATTATACTTGTTAAAATAGCGGAATAAATTTATAAGATTATTTGCATTATTGAAGCAAAAACAATATTTTTGTTTTACTTTTTTATACTATGAAGAAAATTTTATTAACTGTACTTGTTTGGATATTGCCAACCGTCTTATGGGGAAAGCAACTAAGTGACAAACAATATATATTTCAACGGATTGACGTACGTGAAGGACTCTCTTATCAAGTCAACTGCATGACAGTCAGCCACCGTACAGGTCATGCCTGGATGGGGACCAAAAACGGTATCGGACGCTTCGACGGATATGAACAAAAGAAATATTTGAATTGCAATATAGACCAATTGGTAGAAGACCGCAATAATAATATTTGGGCACTTGGCAGCGAAAGGAGTTTTTCTGTATGATGCGGTCAATGACACCTTTACCGGGCATGTGACCTAAATGGAAACCTTATATCAGCCTCCTCCATCTGCCTTTGGGATGACGGCGTTTTTTTCGGAGGATTTGACAAATTATACAAATATGATTATAAGACTGGAAAAATCGCTCTTTTCCGTTCGATTACTTCCAATATAAAATTCCAAATCACCGATCTTTACCGTTTTGACAGTCATACTCTGTTGGCTGCCAACCGTTGGGTGGGAGCTTTGCTGATAGATATTCGTACCGGACACACGTGATGTCCCATTTGATTGTCGCGACGTAGTTACGATGCTGCCTGATTCTAAAGGTAATTTTTGGGTGACTCCGTATTGTAAAAAAGGAGTGCAATGCTACAATAAGAATGGTAAACTTCTTCACACCTATCACACAGGCAATTCATCAATGCAGAGTAACATTGTGCTTGCATTGGCTGAATATGATGGCCACATCTGGATAGGTACCGACGGCAAAGGAATTGCCGTTTTAAATCCTGAAAACAATCAAATGGATGTATTAACACATATTCCGGGAGATGCCTATTCTCTCCCCAGCAATTCTATTTTGTCTTTTTATGCAGATCCGGAAAATGGGATTTGGGGCTGGCAGCGTACGCAGTGGAATGTTCAATATTAAGGAAGTGGGCATCAAACTATATGCAGATGCACTCCTTAATGCCGATTATGGACTCAGCGAGAAATCTGTATTAAGCCTTTATCAAGAACAAAACGAAAAGGATATATGGATAGGAACGGATGGTGGGGGACTGAATGTGTTTAATGCCGATACCAATAAATTTCGCCATATTCCATCTACATATGGAGAAAAGGTAGCCTCCATCACGGGTGTTGATAAAAACCACCTTTTGATATCACTCTTTGGCAAGGGGATATTTTTCTATAATAAGCAGACTGAACATTGTACTCCTTTGGTTATTGTAAATGATGATATTAACAACCGATTGTGCCAACAAGGCAAGACAGTCAATCTTATGCAAAAATACACCGGAAAACTATCTTACTGCTTTCCGAGAGTCCATACAGTTACAACTGGAAACGGAAAACATTCACCCCCATTCATATAAACCACCTTAAAGATGCCATAGTAGGTCAGTTGCTCCCTGATATGTGTAAAGGAAACATTTTCTTACCTGCATGATTCCAAAATGTATTTATCGTATAGACCATAATGACAATACCCTTCACGTCCTCTATCACTGTAAACAAGATACCATGATCCATTCGGCTTCAGCTGACGAGAAAGGCATTATCTGGATAGGAGGGAACTACGGGTTGGGCAGTTTCTCGCCCAATGACGGTTCATATACTCATATTTCAAACTCGTTGATTAACGAAGCAATGTCTGTTGCCAGTGACCAGCATGGACGATTATGGATTGGTAATAATGAACGTTTGCTTTCCTGGATGACCACTCAAAAGCGCTTTATCCTTTACGGTGTTCCAGACGGAGTCGCTCCTAACGAGTATCTGCCGAAACCCCGTTTACTTTCATCAGAAGGAGATGTATATTTGGGTAGTGTAAATGGATTATTACGCATTGCTTCCACACTTCCCAAAGAGCACCCGGAATCTCCGGTGCTTGAACTATCTGATGTATTTGTTGGCGGTGATCGCATGGAATATATTTCAGGCAGGAAGCCTGTTTTAAAAATTCGGAGCAAAGCAGAACGATAACGATTAAAGTAAAGGCACACAATAAAGATATATTCCGTAAGCCTGCCTATTGTTACAATCTGCAAGGATATGAAAAAGAGCCTATCTATTCTTATTTGCCGGAACTGACACTGAATACGCTGTCGGCAGGCACCTATCAGATAACTGCTTCATGCACTACCCGTTCCGGCGAATGGACAGATAATTACCCCATTATTGAACTTATCATACTTCCACCTTTGGTACCGTACATGGTGGTTCATATTAACATGCATACTGACTGCCTTGTCAGCAGTGGGCTTATCCGTTTACAGCTTTTTACGCCGCAAAGAGAACCGAATGAAATTAGCAATGAAAGAGCACGAGCAACAGGCGTATGAAGAAAAAGATACGCTTCCTGATAAATATCAATCATGAGCTGCGTACACCTCTTACGCTAATCCATGCTCCTTTAAAACAACTGATAGAACAGTTTCCTGCCAAAGATGCCCGCTATAGGGTTCTACAGAATATTGCCCGACAGTCTGAGCGCATGAAGAATTTATTAAACATGGTACTTGATGTACGCAAAATGGAAGTCAGCCAAAGTACCTTGCATATAGAAAGCATCAATCTGGAAAAATGGCTGGAAGAAGTAGTTGAAGACTTTTATACCCGAGGATACCCAAAAACATATAACACTCACCCGTCAGCTGTCAGCCGGAATAGAATCATTCTATTGTGATAAGGAAAAAAATGTACTACTATAATAACCAATTTATTAATTAATGCAATAAAATACAGTAACGAGGGAGGAGAAATCAATATTATTACTTCATTATCCGAAAAAGAAAGACAGAGTGCGTATTTCTGTTTCAGATCAAGGTCCGGGGCTAAAAGATATTGATGTCTCGAAACTGTTTACACGTTTCTACCAAGGTGAAAACAGTCGTCCCGGATCAGGCATAGGACTTTCGTACTCAAAGATTTTGGCAGAACAGCAAGGCGGCAGTGTCGGCGCACTCAATAATGTTGAATCTGCAGGTTCTACTTTTTGGTTTGAACTGCCACTAAACATCAAGCCTGGCAAGCTTATTTTACAGCCACAACCTTATCTTAACGAATTGCTTGCCTCTGCTGAAAAACATTGAGAGTGTACCAGACGAACCTACTTTCAGATCCGAAACTAAAGATTATACCATTCTGGTGGTGGATGACAATGTGGAGTTGGTAGATTATCTGACTGATGCGATGAGACCCTATTTTAAAGACGTGCGCATTTTAACTTAGAAAATAAATAAGATAACAACGATATGATAGCTAAAATCAATCAGCTTCTGCAGGAAGTAGAGGCGCTGAAAGCCGCCAACGCCGAGGAATTAGAGGCACTCCGCATCAAGTACCTCAGTAAAAAAGGAGCCATCAATGACTTGATGGCAGATTTCCGCAATGTAGCCGCCGAACAGAAAAAAGAGGTGGGTATGCGCTTGAACGAACTGAAAAACAAAGCACAAGAAAAGATTGCCGCTTTGAAAGAACAGTTCGAAAGCCAAGATACCGGCTGTGACGATATTGACTTGACCCGTTCAGCCTACCCGATAGAATTAGGAACCCGCCATCCGCTCTCCATCGTGAGAAACGAAATCATCGATATATTTGCCCGTATGGGATTCAATATCGCCGATGGACCGGAAATGGAAGACGACTGGCACGTATTCTCCTCCATGAATTTTGCCGAAGACCATCCGGCACGCGACATGCAGGATACATTCTTCATCGAAAATGATACAGAAAACGTATCGCACAGCATCATTCTTCGCACACACACATCCAGCGTGCAAAGCCGTGTTATGGAGACTACACAGCCTCCTATCCGCGTGCTTTGTCCGGGACGTGTATACCGTAATGAAGCCATCAGCTACCGTGCACACGCATTCTTCCATCAGGTAGAAGCCTTATACGTAGACCGCAATGTGTCTTTCACTGACTTGAAGCAGGCCTTATTGCTCTTTGCTCAAGAGATGTTCGGCAGTGACACCAAGATTCGTCTGCGTCCTTCCTACTTCCCCTTCACCGAGCCGAGTGCCGAAATGGACATCAGCTGTAACATCTGCGGCGGCAAGGGTTGTCCTTTCTGCAAACATACGGGTTGGGTAGAAATTCTGGGATGCGGTATGGTAGATCCGAATGTATTGGAGCTGAACGGAATAGACAGTAAAGTGTATAGCGGGTATGCCCTGGGTATGGGTATAGAACGCATCACCAACTTGAAATACCAGGTGAAAGACCTTCGTATGTTCTCTGAAAATGACACACGCTTCCTGAAAGAATTCGAGAGCGCTTACTAAATATAGTGAATAACGGCTAGTGATTAGTGATTAATAAGTTGCGCATTTTCAGCATATCATTAATCACTCATCGCTAACCACTCATCGCTAACCACTATTTTTCGCTATGGCAAAAGACAAACTTGTAACTTCCGGCTATTGCCTTATCCTGGCTGCCAATTTCCTTTTGTATTTTGCCTTTTATCTGATACTACCGGTTCTTCCATTCTACCTGACTGAGGTATTCCATACCGGAAATGCAGCAGTAGGTGTCATCTTGTCATGCTACACCATTGCCTCGCTCTGCATACGCCCGTTTTCGGGATACCTGCTCGACACGCTAGCCCGCAAGCCTCTTTATCTGGTGGCATACTTCATCTTTATCACCATTTTCGCAGGTTACATGTTAGCGGGAGTCCTATCTTTATTCATCATGTTGCGGGTTGTCCACGGCCTTGCATTTGGAATGGTGACCGTAGCGGGAAATACAATTGTGATTGACATTACCCCTTCGTCCCGTCGCGGCGAAGCCGTAGGATATTATGGACTGATGAACAATACAGCCATGAGCTTCGGCCCGATGATTGGTCTTTTCATGCATGACATATATTCCTTTGAAACGATTTTTGCCTGCTCGCTCATATCAGGAACTATCGGTTTTGTTGCCGCATGCCTCGTCAAGACCCCACCCAAACAACCAGTCAAACGAGAACCTATCTCATTGGACCGCTTTGTGCTGCTGAAAGGTATCCCGGCAGGAATCGCACTGCTATTGCTCTCCATACCATATGGCATGACAAGCACTTATGTAGCCATGTATGCCAAAGAAATAGGAATTACCTTGAATTCCGGATTGTTTTTTACTTTTATGGCCGTCGGCATGGCAGTGTCCCGTATGTTCTCCGGCAAACAAGTGGATAAAGGACGTATCACCCAAGTCATAACTTTAGGACTATATCTGGTATGTAGCTGTTTCTTCATATTGTCCGCTTGCGGACTACTGATGAAGACCGTCCCGGAACTGACAAACATATTGTTTTTTATGGTTGCCCTCCTATTGGGAGTAGGCTTCGGGACGATGTTCCCCGCCTTCAATACGCTGTTCGTAAACCTGGCCCCCAACAACCAGCGCGGAACAGCCACCTCTACCTACCTGACTTCATGGGATGTAGGCATTGGTATAGGTCTGACAGCAGGAGGTTATATCGCACAGATTACCTCATTCGATATGGCATATTTTTTCGGAGCCTGCCTCACGGTTATCTCCATCTTCTATTTCAATCTGAAAGTATCTCCTCACTATCATAAAAACAAATTAAGATGAGAAAGAAAGAGCGTTATGAAAAAATCCTTGCTTGGTTTAGGGAGAACGTTCCCGTAGCCGAAACAGAGTTGCATTATGACAATCCGTTCGAGCTGTTGATAGCAGTTATTCTCTCTGCACAATGTACGGACAAACGCGTCAATATGATTACCCCCGCCCTTTACCGGGACTTCCCTACTCCCGAAGCACTCGCCGCTACTACTCCCGACGTGGTATACGAGTATATCCGCAGCGTCTCCTATCCCAACAACAAAGCTAAACATCTTGTAGGCATGGCACAGATGTTGGTGAAAGAATTCAACAGTGAGGTACCCGATACCCTTGAAGAACTGGTAAAACTGCCCGGCGTAGGCCGCAAAACAGCCAATGTCATCCAATCCGTTGTTTTCAATAAAGCGGCTATGGCAGTAGACACACACGTGTTCCGCGTCAGCCATCGCCTGGGTCTCGTATCAGATAAATGTACAACTCCGTTCAGTGTCGAAAAAGAATTGGTAAAACATATACCGGAAACAGACATCCCCATAGCTCACCACTGGCTCATCCTGCACGGACGGTATGTATGCCAGGCACGTACCCCTCAATGTGACAACTGCGGTTTGCAATTGATGTGCAAATATTACTGCCGGAAGTATAAAGTTAGTAAAGAGAGCGGCAAAGACAAAGAATAAACAACGGTTTCATAGCAAAAAAAAGAAATAAATGCTAACTTTGCGCTCACTAAAAAGAAATTAGTAACACTTTTAAATAAAAATAGAGTATTATGACAATTGATCAATTTAACTTTGCCGGAAAAAAGGCATTCGTTCGCGTGGACTTCAATGTACCCCTGGACGAAAACTTCAACATTACAGATGACACCCGTATGCGTGCCGCTCTTCCTACATTGAAGAAGATTTTGGCTGACGGCGGTAGTATTATCATCGGTTCTCACCTCGGTCGTCCGAAAGGCCCGGCTGACAAGTTCTCCTTGAAGCACATTCTGAAGCATCTCGAAGAGTTGTTGGGTGTTGAGGTGCAATTTGCTAACGACTGCATGGGCGAAGAAGCTGCCGTTAAGGCTGCTGCTCTGCAACCGGGTGAAGTGCTGTTGCTCGAAAACCTTCGTTTCTATGCTGAAGAAGAAGGCAAACCGCGCGGTTTGGCCGAAGATGCGACAGACGAAGAAAAGAAAGCTGCCAAAGCTGCCGTTAAGGAAAGCCAGAAAGAATTTACCAAGAAATTGGCTTCTTACGCTGACTGCTACGTAAACGACGCATTCGGTACAGCTCACCGTGCACACGCTTCTACGGCATTGATCGCCAAATACTTCGACAAGGACAACAAGATGTTCGGCTACCTGATGGAAAAAGAAGTAAAAGCTGTTGATAAAGTATTGAACGACATCCAACGTCCGTTTACTGCTATCATGGGTGGTTCCAAAGTTTCTTCCAAGATCGAAATCATCGAAAACCTGTTGAACAAGGTAGACAACCTGATTATCACCGGCGGTATGACTTATACTTTCACGAAAGCTATGGGCGGCAAAATCGGTATTTCCATCTGCGAAGATGACAAACTGGATCTGGCTCTCGAACTGTTGAAGAAAGCAAAAGAAAAAGGTGTAAACCTCGTATTGGCTGTTGATGCCAAGATTGCCGACTCTTTCTCCAACGATGCCAACACCAAGTTCTGCCCGGTTGACGAAATTCCTGATGGCTGGGAAGGTCTTGATATCGGTCCTGAGACTGAAAAGATCTTTGCCGAAGTTATCAAGAACTCCAAGACTATCCTTTGGAACGGTCCTACGGGCGTATTCGAGTTCGACAACTTCACTCACGGTTCACGCGCTGTAGGTGAAGCTATCGTTGAAGCAACCAAGAACGGTGCTTTCTCACTCGTAGGTGGTGGCGACTCTGTAGCTTGTGTCAACAAGTTCGGTTTGGCAAGCGGCGTTTCTTACGTTTCTACAGGTGGTGGTGCATTGCTCGAAGCAATCGAAGGAAAAGTTCTTCCGGGTATCGCTGCTATCAACGAATAAAAACAAGCAAAATAACACCCAAAGGCAGCTCTTTGAAAAAAGGGTTGCCTTTTTTACTACTATCCATCCCTATAATGAGACGAATTCTACTATCCTGCATCCTTTTATCAGCCACATGCATCCTGAAAGCACAAGATGCTTGTCTGAATGATGTAGTCAACACTTTAAAAGACCGCATTTCACTCTCCGGCTATGCCCAAGTGGGATATACATACGATGATGCGGGCGAAGGTACCAGCAATACTTTCGATATAAAGAGAGTTATCTTTATGGCGCGCGGTAAAATCACCGATAAATGGTCGGCTTACTTCATGTACAGCTTTGCCAATACCGGAAAAATTCTGGAAGCCTACACGGAATACCGCTTTCTCCCTCAACTCACAGCACGTATCGGACAGTTCAAAACCATGTATACCATTGAGAACCCGATGTCTCCCTGCTTTGTCGAATTAATAAACTGTTATTCTCAAGCCGTCAATTACCTGGCCGGTATCAATGGCAGTGATCCGTTGTATGGCTCTGCAAGCGGTCGTGATATGGGATTGTTAATTTATGGAGACTTGTTCGACTCTTTGATGACTTATAACCTTGCCATCATGAACGGACAAGGCATCAACCTAAAAGATAAAAACAATCAGAAAGATATTGTAGGCAGCCTTATGGTACATCCATTGAAATGGTTGTCCGTCGGCGGTTCCTTTGTTAAAGGGAAAGGATGCGCCGTAGCCGTTTCTTCCATTAATCCAGACATAGCCATAGGAGAGAATTACACCCGAAACCGCTGGTCGGCAGGTGCCACCATCAAAACAAAATCCGTAGATGTACGTACAGAATACTTGGCCGGAAAAGACGGACACGTTAAAAGTGACGGTTACTATGCAACCGTATCTGCCCATGTGCTTCCCAAATTTGACGTAATAGCCTCTTATGACTATTTCAACAAAAATAAAACTATTTCCGATAAACAGACCAATTATGTAGCAGGTGTACAGTATTGGTTCTATCCCAAATGCCGTCTGCAAGCCCAGTATACATACTGTAACCGCCATAAAGGAGAAAACTCAAACCTGCTTCAAGCACAGTTGCAAGTTCGTTTCTGAGCTGGGGAAATGGAAATTTATGAACTTTTTGGCATCCTTTTTGTAGTTTTATAAGATACATACCCAAAAAGAGACTGATTTATGAACGAACAAGCCATACAAGAACAATATCAGCATATCGTTACTCTACTCAAGCAGCAACGGCTGAAGGAAGCACAATCCCAACTGGAAGCCTTTCTTTGGAACAGCGGTGACTGGACACTCCGCAACCGCTTGGAACAAGCTCAGACATCCTATCAGTACATGCTGCAATACATGCGCCAGGGAATCGACGATCCTGAACGACAGAAACTATATCGCCAGATTCTGACCGAAACTTGGGAAGTCGCTGACCAGGCACGTCTGTCTCTCCTTGACGGAGTTTCCACGCACTATTACCATTCCCTGCGCAATAACCGGGAACGCCTCCCCAAAGAATACAATATTGCCGCACTGCAGAAGGTATTGGAATCTTTCCCTGATGACCTGGCCGTTTGTCAGCTGATGCCGGATAACCAAGGCATGGACGCCGTACTGCAACGGCACGAACAAACCGCCCAGGTTCTTTTCCTTTCCACATGGAGTAACAGTGACTGGTCTGCAGAAGACGAACAGCAAGCCAAAGGATTACTGGAATCAGAAATGCTTCCCGTCAATGATTTGTGCCTGTTCACCAGTGCCGTCATGCTCAGTCTGATGGAATGCTTCGATACCCGCAAATTCTCATGGTTGCTAGACGCCGTAACGCATGCAAATACGCAAGTAAACCAACGGGCTTTGGTAGGTATCGCTTTCGCACTTCTTTTTCATCCCACCCGTCTGTCGCTTTATCCCGAATTGACAGCCCGCCTTTCCCTGCTCAACGAAGACAGCAGTTTCGGCAAGCAACTGAACCGTATTTACATCGAGCTGCTCCGTAGCCAGGAAACGGAAAAGATAGACAAGAAGATGCGTGAAGAAATCATTCCGGAGATGATGAGGAATGTGAACATCATGCGTAACATGAAGTTCGGTTTTGAAGAGAACCCTGAGGAAAACGATCTTAATCCGGATTGGGAAAAAGCTTTTGAAAGTTCCGGACTGGGAGACAAGATACGAGAGATGAACGAATTACAGCTGGAAGGCGCTGATGTCTATATGAGTACGTTTGCACAACTCAAGACTTATCCGTTCTTTAAGGAACCGTACAACTGGTTCTATCCGTTCGACATGCATCACTCCAGCATCATCAAGGAATTCGGATTCAAGCCTACCGGAGACAATGCCATCCTCTCCCTTATCCTCCAATCCGGTTTCTTCTGCAATAGTGACAAGTATTCCCTTTGCTTTACAATGGCACATATACCACAGTCACAGCGTACGATGATGCTCAGCCAGATGACTTCTCAGGATCTGGATGCACTCATGGACGAAAGCAAATCCTCCGCTTTGCGGCAGTATGCCGAACGACCGGATGTCATCAGCAACCAGTATGTCCACGACTTATACCGTTTCTTCAAGTTAAGCCAGCGCAGACACGAGTTCCGTGACATCTTCAAGGAAGAGATTGCCCTGCACCGTATCCCGGCACTCAAAGATATTCTGTGCAAACCCGAGCTGCTGATTACCATCGCCGATTTCCACTTCCGCAAAGAACACCCGGCAGAAGCATTGGAGCTTTATAAGGAATTGATAGCCTTGAACCATTTACGCTTTCGGCAGCAACCGTATGGGAACAATCTCCGAAAGCAAATACGGAGATATCTGGTGTCCTACCTACGACGGACAAGCCTGTCTGTTCGATGTGGAAACGGAAAAATTCATCGATGTATTGCAACCTCTTGAAATTACAACCAAGCACTCTAACTATGTCTCACGCATATTGTCATTGAAGAAAGGCATAGCGTGGATTATCTGCAAAAACGGATACACATATAGAGCCGATGAACAACTATGCAAACACGGAGAAGGTATCACACTGTACTCCACATTCACCAAGAATCTGAAAGGAGACCGTATCTATACCGTTTATCAGGATTCCGATGAAGACGAATGGATATTGACCAACAAAGGCGTCACCATTGTCGGAAATAAAAGGGTAGACACCGACTTTCCATTTCAATATATCACACAAATAAAGGAGAATATATATCTGATTGCCGACAAGGGTAAACTGGCTCAATACAATTTCCAAACCCAAAAGCTGAAGTTTATCAATATCCCCTGTTCTCACAACAGAATAACCAATGTTACTGCAATAGGAACAGAAACGCTGGCATTAGGTACGGACAATGGTCTGATACTGTATTCCACTCCCGACAATACATTCCGCCAAATCGATATTCGTACATCCACTCAACCTTCCAATTATGTGGAGCAGGTCTATCAAGACAAGCAACAAAATATTTGGGTATTCTCCCAAAGCTCCGGCATCATCCATATCTTACCTGGCAGTGATGAAAAAGAGCACCTGTTTACTCCCCAGAATGAAGTTATCAGGCACGGGCGCAACAGCCGTAAACTGATATTCGAAGACAAAACCGGTAACCTATGGGTATTACCCACCAACGGTAACCTTTTCTTATTACGACCGGAAAGAAAAAAAACTCAAACCGCTGCTTACCGACACTGACAATCCTAAATCCATATTCAGTCCGTTGGTACGCTTTTACACTCTCGACACACAAGGAAACTGTTGGCTTGCCACTGCACGCGGAATAGACCGGATAAGTTTTTTCCCTCAAAGTTTCCAATTCAACCAAACCGATTACGAAGCAGAAACACGTGCCTTCCTGCGAGACAGCAACAATCGCTTATGGAGCGCATCCAAAGCAAGTTACATCCAGATATATGCTCCCGACGGAAGTTTGAAGGCTACCTTTCGCCACAGGGAAATATTGTCAAAGAGAAACAACTGTTCTACAACGGCGTATACGCCATCATGGAAGACAAAGAAAAGAACATCTGGCTGGGTACGAAAGGCAGCCGGATTATTCCAACTGACTCCCAAAGGAATAAATCGATATTCCGTCACCTGCTTTAAGCACCAACCGAATAATCCTTACAGTATAAGTGACAACAGCATATACTCCATTTTTCAGGATAGTCACAACCGTATCTGGATAGGTTGTTATGGTGGCGGACTAAACCTGCTGATCCGGCGAAATGACCAAACACCCATATTCATCCATAGCAACAATGAACTGAAAAACTATCCCACGGATTATGGAATGAAAGTGCGTAACATCACCGAAGCTCCCGGCGGCGTACTTATGGTAGGTACCACGAACGGACTGCTCACTTTCTCCAATAAGTTTGAATTGCCCGAAGAGGTAAAGTTCTACAGAAACTGTCATCAGCCGGGCGATAAAAACAGTCTTTCCACCAACGACATTACGCACATCTATACAGACAAACGAAAGACGACATACGTTATAAGTTTCACCGGCGGTATCAGTAAAATTATCTCCGATCAATTGCTCAGCGAACAAATACGCTTCAAGAACTACGACCAAAGCAACGGATTAGCCTCCGACCTGACCCTCTCAATGACGGAAGACACCCACAATCACCTTTGGATAGTTTCCGAAATAGCCTTGTCCAGATTTAATCCCGGCAACGAGACTTTGAAAACTACACGCCTTCTGGCTCCACCTATCAGCAACAGTTCAACTTCTCAGAAGCTCTCCCTGTCATTAACGCCCGCAAACAAATCGTATTGGGTACAGACAAAGGTTTTTGGAAATTTCTCCCAATAAGATGCGAAAAAGCACCTATGTACCTCCTATCGTATTTACCGGATTTAAAATACAAGGGCATCCGGCAGACCATCCAATCGACAATCTGAAAGAACTGGAACTGAAAGCATCCCAGCGGAACGTTACTTTCAATTTGCCGCACTCGATTACGTAAACCCCGACAATATACTTTTTATGCCTATCGCCTACAAGGATTGGAAGACGAATGGAATGAAGTCGACAACAACCGTTCCGCCAGCTATATCAATCTGCCTGCAGGACAATACCAATTACAAATCAAATCGACCAACAGCGACGGAGTATGGACCGACAACATACGTACGCTATCCATCCATGTACTCCCCGACATTTTGGGAAACCTATTGGGCATGGCTACTCTATTTCATCCTGTTTATCTTATTCACCGCCACCATTGTATATGTTCTGTTCTATATTTACCGTCTGCGCCACCAAGTAGACATGGGACAACAACTCGCAAATGTCAAGCTACGTTTCTTCACCGATATTTCCCACGAACTGCGTACCCGTTGACTCTGATAGGCAGTCCGGTTGCAGAAGTCCTTGAGAACGAACCTCTGTCTCCCACTGCCCGAGAGCACCTAACCCTTGTACGCAGGAATACAGAACGGATGCTCCGACTAATGAACCAGATACTGGATTTCCGCAAAATACAAAATCAGAAGATGAAGCTGCTAGTGGAAAACACAGACCTTATTCCACTCTTGCAGAAAGTGATGGACAGCTTCCTGCTGATAGCCAAAGAAAAGGAAATTGACTACCGGATGCAATCTGCGACCAAATCCGTTTTCGGTTGGATAGACCGGGACAAATTCGAAAAGATATTCTTTAACCTGCTTTCCAACGCATTCAAATATACTCCCAACGGCAAAGCTATCACAGTCAAAGTTACGCCACATAAAGACACGATAGACATCGAAGTGGCGGACGAAGGAATCGGAATCGCAACGGAAAAATTGCGTACCCTTTTCCAGCGTTTTGAAACACTGGTAAAGGAGAATATTCTCCAGCCCTCATCGGGTATCGGACTATCACTGGTAAAAGAGATGGTAGAGATTCACCACGGTAGCATCAAAGTAGACAGCCAGCCCGGTGTGGGCAGCCGTTTTACCGTAACCCTGCCTCTGCAAAAGCAAGCTTTCGAGAAAGATACACAAGCGGAATTCATATTGAACGATACTCAGTCATCCTCTCCGACTGCCACCGATGAAGATACAAAAGGAACAGATGCAAAAGAGACTTATGACAATAATACCACCGACTGCCACTCCATTCTGGTGGTAGAGGACAACAAAGAACTGCGGACTTTTTTGAAAAACAGCCTGTCGGGGAGACTACACCGTTATCACAGCTTCCAACGGAGAAGAAGGGCTGCAATCTGCCATAGACAATCTCCCGGACTTAATCATCAGCGATGTCATGATGCCCGTCATGGATGGATTGGAAATGGTGAAGCACATCAAAGAAAACAATTCCATTTGCCACATTCCCATCATCATACTATCGGCAAAGGCATCTTTGGACGATCGCATAGCAGGACTGGAGCAGGGAATAGATGACTATATAACCAAGCCTTTCAGCGCCACTTACTTGAAAACCCGTATCGTCACGCTCCTCCGCCAACGCAAATCGTTGCAGGAAATGTACATGGCGCAACTCACTGAAAGCAAGAACGCCATTATCTCCGGCAACCTCACCCCTTCACAACCTCAGATAACTCCTTTTTGACGAACAATTCATGCAAAAGGTTATGGAGTTTATGGAACAGCAAATGGACAACTCGGAGCTGACTATCGACGCATTCGCCGAGCATCTGATGATGAGCCGTACTATCTTTTATCGGAAGTTGAAATCGATTATCGGGCTTACTCCCGTGGATTTCATACGCGAAATCCGCATCAAACGCGCCGTACAACTGATAGACAGCGGAGAGTATAACTTCTCGCAAATTGCTTATATGACCGGATTCAGCGATCCGAAGTACTTCAGCAAATGCTTTAAAAAAAGGTTATGGGGGTCACACCTTCGGAATATAAAAGAGAAAATGAAAAACATCCGAATAAAAAACACACTCTTTTCGACCGGATATTACCCGTTTAAAAACCGGAAAGCGCGTACTATTGCAATCGTTAAACGGAATACCATAAAAAACGATTACTCAAAGATGAAAAAACAATGGATTATCGCCTGCCTTGCCGGTGTACTAACGACTGGTGCCCAGGCCCAACAATCAAACTATGTTTCCGAAGTATGGATAGCCGACCAAGGAAACGGACCTACAAGAACCCTGTTCTCTATGCAGACTACTCCGACCCTGATGTCTGCCGCGTGGGTGATGATTTCTACCTGACGTCATCCAGTTTCGGCTGTCTGCCCGGACTACAGATTCTCCATTCCAAAGACTTGGTGAACTGGTCTATTATCAGCGCCGCCGTACCCGCCGCCCTTCCTCCGGTCACCACTCCCGAACGTCCGGAACACGGCAACCGTGTGGGCTCCCAGTATCCGCCATCATAACGGCGAATTCTATATTTTCTGGGGAGACCCGGACCAAGGCATATTCATGGTAAAGTCGTCCCGGGCAGAAGGTCCGTGGAGCAAGCCCGTACTTGTAAAAGAGATTAAGGGCATTATCGATACCTGCCCCATTTGGGATGAAGACGGCAAAGTCTACCTGGCACGCATACGCCGGCAGCCGCGCCGGGCTGAAAAGCGTCATCGCCATCTGCGAGTTGAGCGCCGACGCTACCCAAGTCATCGGTCCTTCCCGCATCATCTTCGATGGACACGAACATCACGGCACGTGCGAAGGGCCGAAACTGTACAAACGCAACGGTTATTACTACGTTTTCCTCCCCTGCCGGCGGCGTGGCTACCGGCTGGCAGGTGGTGCTTCGCTCCCGTAACATCTATGGTCCTTATGAAAACCGTACCGTACTGGCACAGGGCAACTCACCCGTCAACGGACCTCATCAGGGTGGCTGGATGGACACGCCTACCGGTGAAGACTGGTTCATGCACTTTCAGGATGTAGGTGCCTACGGACGTAGTACATCTACAACCCATGAAGTGGATTGACGACTGGCCTGTAATCGGAACAGATAAAGACGGAGACGGATGCGGCGAACCCGTACTGACCTATCGCAAGCCCGATATAGGTAAGACATACCCCGTATGTACCCCGCAAAGAAAGCGATGAGTTCGACGGCTACACCCTGTCTCCGCAATGGCAGTGGCACGCCAACATCAATGATAAATGGGCATATTACGCCGGCGACCGGAGTATGGTGCGTCTTTACTCCTATCCCGTTCCGGATAATTACAAGAGCTTGTGGGATGTGCCCAACCTGTTGTTGCAGAAAACCCCGTCGGACAACTTCACCGCAACCATGAAACTGACCTTCCGCCCCAACCCGAAGTACAAAGGCGAGCGTACCGGATTGGTAGTCATGGGCATGGATTATGCCGGACTCATACTGGAGAATACGGAACAGGGAACCGTACTTTCGCAAATCGCCTGCCGGAAAGCAGACAGAGGCGGCACCGAAAAAACAAATGACAGCGTTGCCGTAAAAGACTCTACCCTCTACCTGCGAGTGAAGTTCAGCGCCGACGGCAGTAAAGTGAAAGGCACGGACGACCTGTTGGTACGCTGCAACTTCAGTTACAGCCTCGACGGTAAGAAATTCCGTCCGCTCGGCGAAACCTTCCAAGCCCGTGAAGGCAAATGGATAGGAGCCAAAGTAGGAACATTTTGTACCCGCCCCGCTATCCGCACCAACGACGGTGGCTGGACGGATGTAGACTGGTTCGTATCACAAGAAAATAAATGTTGATATCAAAACGTTATCAAAGCATACAGAAAAAAACAACTATATTCATATAATCATGAGAAACAAAATAACCTATTTGCTTACCTGCCTCATTGTTTCGGGTAGCAGCCTTGCACAGTCCGTCTATAAGGACAACAGCTACAGTCCGGCAGAGCGTGCGGAAGATTTAGTGAAACAACTCACACTGGAAGAGAAAGTATCCTTGATGATGGACAACTCAAAACCCGTGGAACGGTTGGGTATCAAACCCTACAACTGGTGGAACGTAGCATTGCACGGGTAGCACGCAGCGGTTTGGCAACCGTTTTTCCGCAACCCATCGGCATGGCGGCTTCTTTCTCTCCCGAAGCTTTACATACAGCTTTCGTTGCCGTATCCGATGAAGCACGCGCCAAGAATGCCGTCTACTCGAAAGAGGGCAGCTACAAACGCTATCAAAAAGGGCTGACCATCTGGACACCCACGGTGAACATCTACCGCGACCCTCGCTGGGGACGGGGTATAGAGACATACGGTGAAGACCCTTATCTGGCAAGCGTTATGGGCGTAAATGTTGTAAAAGGCCTGCAATGCCTGGACGAAAACCGGAAATACGATAAGGTACACGCTTGCGCCAAGCACTTCGCCGTGCACTCCGGTCCCGAATGGAACCGCCACAGCTTCAATGCGGAGAACATCAGCCCGCGCGATTTGTACGAAACCTACCTGCCGCCCTTTGAAGCACTGGTAAAAGAAGGTAAGGTAAAAGAAGTGATGTGTGCCTACAACCGCTTCGAGGGTGAACCTTGCTGCGGCAGCAACCGCCTGCTGACGCATATTCTCCGCGAAGAGTGGGGATACGACGGTATTGTCGTATCCGATTGCAGCGCCATCAGCGACTTCCACAACGCCAAAGGACACAAAACCCACCCCGATGCCGCTGCCGCCTCTTCTGCCGCCGTACTGAGTGGAACAGACCTGGAATGCGGTTCCAATTACCGTTCGCTGATAGAAGGAGTAAAAAAAGAGGACTCATCAATGAAAAAGACATCGACCGCTCCGTAAAACGTCTGTTACAGGCACGCTTCGAATTGGGCGAGATGGACGAACTCAGCCGGGTGGACTGGGCACAGACACCCTATTCCGTAGTCGGCCCGAGCAAGCACGATTCACTGTCGCTGGACATGGCACGCAAGTCCATGACACTGTTACAAAACAAAAACGGCATCCTTCCCCTCGAACGCGGCGGGAAAGTCATCGCCGTAATGGGGCTCAACGCCAACGACTCCGTGATGCAGTGGGGAAACTACAACGGTACTCCCAAACGTACCATCACCATTCTGGACGGTATCCGCTCGGCCATGGGCAAAGACGACAAACTGATTTACGAACAAGGCTGTTCGTGGGTGGAAAGGAAATTGATACACAGCGTATTCAGCCAGTGTAAATCCGAAAACGGCCCCGGCTTCAGCGCCCGTTACTGGAACAATACGGAGTTCAAGGGCGAACCCGCAGCCACGGCACAGCTAAGCACTCCGTTCCATCTCTGTACTTCCGGAGCCACTGTTTTTGCACCGGGCGTAAACCTCACCGATTTCTCTGCCGTTTACCAAAGCGTATTCACTCCCCGGGAGAGCGGCGATGTTGTGTTCGACTTCTACTGCTACGGTTCCGTAAAGCTGCTCGTCGACGGCAAAGAGGTGAAGAACTTCACCAACAAACACGGCAGCCGTCCGCAAGCACACGGCATGCGTGTAGAGGCCGGCAAATCGTATGACATTGAAATCCGCTTCCAATACTTTGCCAGCGATGCCCAGCTCAACTTCGACATCGGCTTCAAGGAAGAGTGCGACATACAACGTTCGGTAACCAAAGTGAAAGATGCCGATATCGTGATTTTTTGCAGGCGGCATATCCCTCAACTGGAAGGAGAAGAGATGGGCGTTGACCTGCCCGGCTTCAAGAGAGGCGACCGCACGGACATCGAACTGCCTGCCGTTCAACGGGAAATGATTAAAGCGCTTCACGATGCAGGCAAGAAGGTTATCTTCGTAAACTGTTCGGGTTCGCCCATTGCCATGGAAGCCGAGACGGAACACTGCCAAGCCATTCTGCAGGCATGGTATCCGGGACAGTCGGGTGGTAAGGCCGTTGCCGAAGTCCTGTTCGGCGACTACAACCCTGCCGGACGTCTGCCGGTTACGTTCTACCGCAGCCTGTCGCAACTGCCCGACTTCGAAGACTACAACATGGCAGGACATACCTACCGCTTCTTCAAAGGCGAACCGCTTTTCTCGTTCGGATACGGTTTGAGTTACACCACATTCAAATACGGTAAAATGAAACTGGATTCATCTGTCAAGGTAGGCGAAACGGCAAAAATCACCGTACCCGTCACCAATACCGGCAGCCGCGACGGCGAGGAAGTAGTACAGGTATATCTCAAGAAGAACGGAGAGACAGACGGTCCTATCAAGACGCTGCGCGCCTTCAAACGCGTACGCATCCCGGCAGGAAAGACCGTGAAAGTGGAACTCGAACTGACTCCCAAACAACTGGAATGGTGGGACAACACCACCAACACGATGCGTACCATGCAAAATACCTTCGATGTATTGGTAGGTGGAAGCTCTCAAGAGAAAGACCTGCAAAAGAAAACACTAAAACTGTTATAAGAAACCGATAGAACTCCCACTCTGTAGCATTCAGAGAAGTAAAGCGATGAAGAATCTCTTCCCGGTATCTGCAAGGAAGAGATTTTTCGTCGCTTTGCTTTTATCCGACAAGGATACCGGCCGTATTCTTTGGCACAACGTCCTGCCGGTCCGTCACACCGGCGGTTACTTCCGTTCCCATGAGGCGAAACGGACGTTTCCACTAGCGAAATGCTCGTTCCCCTTAAAGGAAACTCCAGTTCCCCTTAAGGGAAATTCTTGTTTCCTTTAGGGGAAACGGTTGTTTCTCCCGTGGGAAACGGACCTTTCCATAAAGTATGATAACCGTAAAGAGTTATAGATAAATACCAAACTGTGGATATAGAAGGGGAAAAAAAGCGAATAGAGCACCTCCTGAAAAATACAATAGGCACGGATTGTATGAAGTAGCCGCTTCCGGTTTACCAGTTCCATACAATCCGTGCCTTACCAACACGAAGTTATGTCTAAATTCAATTCTGTGTGAGCAATCTCCTTCCGAGATTTTATCGTAT
>VOFC01005119.1_pt1 | contig 43197 bp, 81 predicted proteins | sample 5384161 | NCBI WGS metagenome assembly VOFC01 (sample SAMN12384722, study PRJNA508395) | human gut metagenome | isolation source: healthy gut B | host: Homo sapiens
TTTATTACCGTCATGAAGGAACTTCATACCTGTAAAAGATCAGTCGATGCGCATCAAGATAGAAATCCTGAGGTGTTGCCATGTTGATGACATCATTACATGCGTTCTTATCAATCAACATCGCCCTAACAAAGCACGTTCTGCCTCTAAGTCATGAGGGAGTTCTCTTGTATCCATAAGTATTCACCTTATTTTTCAGATAGATGAACATTGATAGTCGCAATAACACCTTTATAAAGTTCAATCTTTCAACTTAGTAGTTCCTAAAGCACCTACTGGATATGCATTGATGAACTTTCTCTTATCAATCTTAATACCATGTTCTTCTAATAATTTCTTTGCGATATGTTTTGTAGAAACATGATCAAAGCTCTTACCATCCTTACCAGTCTTTACTTTGAATTCTACCACAATAGTTTCAAGCTTCTTTGCAAGTTCCTGAGCTTCTTCTTTCTTCTTTAAGTCTTCCTGTTTCTTTTTTCTTCTTCCTGCTGAGCAACAATTTTCTTACCTGTTTCTGTTGCCATTAAAGCTTTACCATTCTTAATTAAAAGTTCTGTCCATAACCGTCAGATACATTAACGATTTCACCCTTCTTACCAACTTTTTTCACATCTTCTAATAAAATAACTTTCATATTTATACACCCCTATCTTCCAAATATGCATCTATTGCATGTTCTAATCTCTCTTTGCTTCTTCGATTGTCACATTTTCAATCTGACAGGCACCATAGAGAAATGACCACCACCATTTAGATCTTCCATAATCATCTGGACATTGATCTTTTTAGAACTACGTGCACTGATTGCCACCGTGTTCTTAGATATATATCCTATCGCAAATGCGGCATAAATGCCAGAAACATATACTAATTGGTTTGCGGCCTTTGCGAGAGTAGAACGACTCAGTTCGTCATCTTTGCCTGTCGCAATAAAGGAATCTATCCTTATAACGATAAGCTGATTCTGTGATATCAAATATTTCTTTTCATACATTCAAATGAATCTTCTAATAATTCATATGCAAGTGCTAAGTCAGCCTGTGCTTCTTTGAGTTTAGCCGCTGACTGGAATGTTCTTGTACCCACATGCTGTCTGAAATAGTTTGTATCTACTAGCATCCCTGTATACATAACTGTCGCATCAAGTGATGAAATTTCAATTTCATGTTGCTGGTAGTCAAATAGTTCTACAAGTAATTCTACTGTAGAGGATGCAGATGGTTCTAAGTATGTGAGAACCGGTGAAGAAATAAATTCTTCACTACGACGATGGTGGTCAATAATGACCTTGTTTTTTACTTTATCAAGTACTGAACGGCTAATAGCCAATGAATCCTTATGATTATCTACACAGATTAATAAAGTATCTTTATTAGTTTTTTTCAAGTGCTTCTGAAATAGTCAACATTAAACCCTTATAATCAGGATTACTTCTCAACATTTCTACGACACCTTTTGTTTTTCTTCAAGAGATTCATAGTCAATTACGATATTGGCTCTCTTACCTAAATTCTCTGCAATACGCGTATGCAAAGAGAAGCACCAAATGAATCCAAATCTGAGTTCTTATGTCCCATAACTAAGACATTACGTGAACGACTAATAAGACCGGCAAGAGACTGTGCCATAATACGGGAACGTACTTTAGAAGATGTTTCAAATGCATCTGTTTTACCACCAAAGTAACGTACATGATCTTTTACCACTCTTAATCGCAATCTGGTCACCACCACGTGAATAAGCAAGGCTTAATGCTGAAGAAGCAAGTTCTTCTAATTCTCTTAATACCTTTGTACTTCTACCAATACCAATAGATAATGTCATAAGCACATCTAATTCTTCTATCGCATTCTTGAAATCATCCAAAATAGAGAATTTAGATTCAATAAGTTTCTTATAGATACGTTCATTAAAAGAAGACAATGTATTTACCTGTCTGATAACGTCTAATGATCATACCATTCTTATATGCCCAATCAGTAATTAAGCTACGACATTGGTTTTGAATCTTTACCTTCTGTGATTCATCTACATTCGCAATAATTTCATCATAGTTATCCACAGTAATATAACCCATGCATACCTGCATATCTTCATAGTCCTGTGATAAAAGAGACATATTGTGTCACATCCTTCATATAGATGAGTCTTGTATCCGCACTATTATATACTTCGAATTTCTTTCCTTTGACTTCTATTGTTTTGACATCTTCATCATCAAAAGACTAGCAAGTGTAGGTCGCCATTCTAATAGCTTGATTCCTACAATATTGATATTTAATGCCTTTAAGAAGTCTGAAACCCATGTAATGTTTCTGTTTTCATCATATTGAATCAATCCTACGCCACCATAGATCAAAGCATTCTTTGCATCAATACCTAAAAAGCATCACTGACTGAATAGCTGTTTTTGATCCATTAAGTAGCCCATATAGAATAGTAACGATATGTAGATTACATTCGTAATAACCGCAAATATCGCAAGACGAAGCATCAAGCCTGATGAAATATACCAAAAAGCCAAAAGGTCGCAAAGGTAATAAATACGAGTAAAAGAACAAAGATATTTCTAAGTTGCGCAACTTTTCTCGTCATTGTAGAAGCCCCTCCTTATTGATACTTATTATACAGTATTTGACGTATTTCAACAAATATATCAATAATTCCTAGAATCACTAATAGTGTCTGTAGGAACGGAATGAATACTAAAAATATAAGTAAGTTAGAATAACGTCCATGGTTTCTGATAATAAGATAGAAAGATAAGAAAGAAAGTCCATCCACCATAAATCCTAAGATACTAATAAAATAGATATATTGTACAATAACGACATTTCCAAAAATATTGTCTAGCAATCATACTACCTGCAAGCATGATTGCGAGAATATATCCCATTTTAGGACTGAATCTAAATGTCGCAATATGAATACTCATATCAAAAAGGTATTCTTAAGCGTTTAAAGAATAATGCACATAACATCATGACTAGATAACTCTGTAAGAATGACATAATGAGTATAGAGAGTGGAATGAGATTATAGAAGTCCTGAAAAGTAAAGGCATTAGTTATAGAAGGCACTTTCGCAATAATCTGGTTATACATTTCTTTTGCTTCAGTGAGTAAGTTAATACCTAGTACTCCTGAGAATACATAGAAATATAAAAAGTCAGATAAAAAAGAAGAATGTAGCACCAAGCACCAACATTGTTTCTTTCTTAGCTTTATTTTTTAAACATAGCCCTACAACTGTTCCCATACCAAGTGATGAGAGGACAATTAATACATAACTGAGTGTTCCAAACAGGAAGGCAATGACCATGGAAGCAACGGAAGTCATTAAAAAGCTTCTTTAAGGCCTGTCTTATAGCTATAAATAGCCATAGGAATAGCCATTCCATAGCCAATTAAGCTATCAAACATCGTACCTGTCATTGTATTGAGTACTGCAAGGACACCAAAGAGTGATGCGATGAGTGCACCCTGCACGAGTTTATTTGTTTTCATAATTCATTTCTCCTTGTGGTCATTATACAACAATCACATCGCTTGACGTATACCCCTATAGGGTATATGATTGGAACAGGAGGTGAAATAATGGATAAAAAAGATTGCTGCTTTGCAGTGAACGTCATAAGGATCGTAGTGAAGAAGAAAAAAAAAAACTCATGAACCGCCTCAAACGTATCGAAGGTCAGATTCGAGGAATTGAAGGCATGGTAGAAAAAAAGATGCTTATTGTCCTGATATTCTTGTTCAGGTTTCTGCAGTCAATGCAGACTTTGAATAGTTTTAATAAAGAATTACTTGCAAAGCATATTAAGACATGTGTTGTGGATGATATTAAAGAAGGTCATGATGAAACAATTGATGAATTAGTGAAAGTATTACAGAAGGTGATGAAATGAAACAATATAATATTACTGGTATGAATTGTGCAGCGTGTGCCAATCGTATTGAAAAAACTGTAGCTCATATTAATGGTGTAGATAGCTGTTCTGTTTCTTTACTCACAAATTCTATGGGCGTAGAAGGAACAGCATCTTCTGAATCTATTATTCAGGCAATTGAGAATATTGGATATGGTGCAAGTGAAAAAGGTGTTAAAAAGTAAAAGATGATTCTTTAGTCGATCATGAGACACCAAAATTAAAGAAGAGACTGATTACTTCTCTAGTATTCTTAATACTATTAATGTATTTATCTATGGGTCATATGATGTGGAAATGGCCTGTACCTTCGTTTTTGGAGAATCATGTATCTATTGCAGTAACAGAAATGTTATTGACTATTATTATTTTAGTCATTAATAAAGCATTCTTTGTTAATGGGTATAAGAGTTTATTTCAATTATCCCCTAACATGGATGCTTTGGTCGCATTAGGGTCTAGTCTTTGCTTTTTGGTTATAGCTTAGTTGTTTTATATTTAATGATTGATGCCATGAGCCAGGGACAGATGATGAAGGTGATGAGTTTAGGACATGATCTCTATTTTGAATCTGCAAGCTATGATTCCTACTTTAATTACTGTTGGTAAGATGTTAGAGGCAATGTCTAAAGGACGTACTACAGATGCCTTAAAGAGTTTAATGGATCTTGCACCTCAGATTGCAGTCATTATTAAGGATAATAAAGAAGTCACTGTAAGTATTGATGAAGTGAATAAGGGTGATTTGTTTATTGTCAGACCAGGTGAAAATATTCCTGTTGATGGTGTGATTGTGGAAGGTTCTACGCCTATTGATGAATCTGCCTTAACAGGTGAAAGTATTCCTGTTGATAAAACAGTAAATGATACAGTATCTGGTGCAACACTTAATCAGTCAGGCTTTATTAAAGTACGTGCCACTCGTGTAGGTGAGGATACAACACTTTCACAGATTATTCAGATGGTGAGTGATGCAAAGATCTACTAAAGCACCTATCGCAAAGAAAGCCGATCAAGTCTCTGGTATCTTTTGTACCTGTGATTATCGGTATTGCGTTAGTCACATTTATTGTCTGGATGATTCTTGGAAAGAGTATTGGATTCTCTATTGCTCGCGCTATTTCCGTTTTAGTTATTTCATGTCCATGTGCATTAGGTCTTGCAACACCAGTGGCTATTATGGTAGGTAATGGTATGGGCGCAAAGCATGGTATCTTGTTTAAGACATCTGAATCATTAGAAGTGGCAGGATCTGTTGATATTATTGCGTTAGATAAGACAGGTACAATCACAAAAGGAACTCCTGTAGTCACTGATGTGGTCCTTATAAGATAGAAAAAGAAGTACTATTAAATTATGCTTCTAGTCTAGAAAAAAAAAGAGTGAGCATCCTCTTGGTAAAGCTGTGACTGATTATTATCAAGGTAGTGAAGATGTTGAAGACTTCGAGATATTACCTGGTCATGGGTTAAGAGGGTTAATTCATGGTAAAGAAATATTAGGTGGCAGTATCAAGATGATGGAAAAACATATTCCTGAAGAAATGATGAAACAGGCATCTGACAAGGCAATGGAAGGTAAGACACCTCTATTCTTTAGTTATGATGATACTTATCTTGGTATGATCTGTGTGGCTGATACAATGAAGGAAGATAGCGCTCAGGCTATTAAAGAAATGCAGAACATGGGTATTCAAGTTGTAATGTTGACAGGTGACAACAAGAAGACTGCAGATGCAATTGGTTCAAAAGCAGGTGTAGATGAGGTAATTGCAGGAGTATTGCCTGATGGTAAAAGAGAGTGTTATTAAAGATTTACAAAAGCATGGTAAAGTAGCGATGGTGGGTGATGGAATCAATGATGCACCTGCCCTCACACGTGCGGATATTGGAATTGCGATTGGGGCAGGTACTGATATTGCGATAGATGCAGCGGATGTTGTCTTAATGAATAGTAAGCTGACAGATGTCACTGCCGCTTATTAGACTCTCTCGTGCGACATTAAGAAATATCCATGAAAACTTATTCTGGGCATTTTTCTATAATGCGATTTGTATTCCTGTTCTTTGCTGGTGTATTTATTCACTTAACAGGATGGCAGATGAGTCCTATGTTAGGGGTCGCCGCCATGAGTTTATCTAGTTTCTTTGTATGTATGAACGCGTTGAGACTCAATACTTTCTCTATGCATGATGCATCTAAAGATATAAAAAAGAAAGAAAAAAGGAGAAGAAAACAATGGAAAAGACTTTAGAAATTACTGGTATGATGTGTGGTCATTGTGAAATGGTCAGAAGAAGGCATTAGAAGTCAGTAGATGGTGTAGTAAGTGCTGATGTAAGTCATGAAAAAAGGCACTGCAGTTGTGACTTTAAGTAAAGAAGTATCTAATGATGTCTTAAAGAAAGTCAGAAGATAAAGATTATACAGTTACATCTATTAAAAAAAAAAAGAAGTCCTAAGACTTCTTGAGATCCTCAAATGCATAACTATGCATTTGGGGATTTTTTTTTTCTTTCAAACTCTTCTTTTTGGATTTTAGAACGAGAAATGACATCCTGAAGTAATTCTCTTGATGAGATACGTGTCGCCCCATGGCCTAATACAATTTTCTGTTCAAGATTATCACTTGTGGCTACCACAAGACGATATTGCCCTGCCATCTGTTTTGTGATGCTTTCAATATAAGCATCCGCTGTCTGTCCTTCTTTTGTATAAACGATTTCCATATCATGATACATCTGACTCTTGCCTTTATTCTGTGTAACCTTATAAGCATCAAAGACAAGGATCATATGACAGCCACGATACCCTTTATAGCTCATCAATATATCAATAAGCTTATCTCTTGCACTACCTAGGTTTTCTTTCGCAAGTTCTTTCAATTCATCCCAGGCAAAGATGACATTATATCCATCCACAATCAAATATTCATCTAATACCTGTACTGTATTAGAAGAAACATGATCTTGTTTTTGGTTTATAGTAGTCACTTGAAAGTTTTGTGTTTATTGGACCATAGGTACGTTCATATACTCTTTTAAGTTCTTCATCACTAATATGTACAGGATTATGTGTATAAGTATGTTCCTGTTTCATCGCACTATAAAAAGAGGTAAATGCATCTTCTCTCTTACTTCATCATAAGGGACATAATATCCTGCGCCATGTGAACAGAAAATAGAACCTGTAGGATTATCTAGATCTGATTCACTATCATAATCACATTTAGTTATCACTTCTTCCTGATTTTCTACTGGTGCATAGAATGTATCTAAGAAGAAAAGCTGTCCTTTTTCCTTTTGTGGAAGTCAGAAGTTCTTTTTGGTAGTGAGTCAAGAATAAAACAGGTGCTTCTCCATGAAGTGTTGTAATATCATTATTCTCATTCACTACAGTAGGTGTTGGATAGTCTTCTAAAGCATAGTAAACCTTACTCAAAGCTTCTGTAGGAATGACTAATTCATATTTATAATATGGCTCTAAAATAACTGATTCAGTCATTTTTAACCCTTGTCTAATAGCACGATAAGTGGCTTCTCTGAAGTCTCCTCCTTCTGTATGTTTTAAGTGGGCTTTACCACCTAGAAGTGTGATTTTCATATCTGTAATAGGAGAACCTGTGAGTACACCTAAAGTGTTTTTTTTTCCTGTAAGTGTGTCATGATGAGATTTTGATATCTTTCTTCTAAGTTATTCTGACATTGATTTTCAAAGACAAGTCCTGAACCTTGAGGAAGTGGTTCTAAGTAAAGATGGACTTCACTATAGTGTCGTAATGGTTCAAAGTGTCCTACCCCTTCTACTGGTTCTTTGATTGTTTCTAGATAAGCGACTTCTCCTTCATCTACTGTGATATCTTCATTAAAACGATCTTTCATTAATTGTTTAAGAATATCTATCTGTACTTCACCCATTAAAAGAAACCTGGGCATGATCATCAAAGAGTTTTTAAATAAAGTAATGGTTCTTCTTCACCTAATACCTTTAAAGAAGAAAAGAAATGGTTGATATCTGCTTCTTTAGACGGTTGAATTTGATACAACATAGAAGGTCTCAGTGTTGAATGAATCACATGTCCTAATCCAATATAATCCCCTGCCTGAAGCTTCTTAATACCTGTTAAGGCTACAATATCATTCTGAGATGCTTCTTCTACTAAAGTATAGCAGTTCCCTTTGATATAACCTAATTTGATGAATCTTTTCATCATGAATTGTATCACGTACATGAAGCCTGCCACCAGTGACCTTAATAAAGACAAGACGTTCTCCTCTTTCATCTCTCGTAATCTTAAAGACTTGTGCGGATAATTCTTTCTGTGGTTCTTTTTTCTAAAGTATAACGGTCTAAGGCATCGAGTAATTCATCCACACCTTGATTCTTAAGTGCACTACCAAAATAAAGTGGATAAAGATGTCTATTAGAAATCGCTTTTTGCGATAGATGTATCCTTTAAAGACTCTGTTTCTAAATATTCTTCTATCATCTCTTCATCAAGTCTTTGCAATATCTTCTTCAGAAGCACTCATATCCATAATATGAGGAGATAATTGTGATAAAGAGTCCAATAACTCTTCTTTTTTGTATAATGTGTTAAATCCATCTTATTCACAAAGATGAATGCTGGTACATGATAGTGTCTCAATAAGTTCCAGATTGTTTTAGTATGCGCCTGTACACCATCTAAACCATTGATAATCACTATTGCATAATCAAGAACACTTAATGCACGTTCCATTTCTCCACTAAAATCAGCATGTCCTGGTGTATCAATAAACGTGAAATGGTTATTCTTATAATCAAGAGCAGAAACCTTAGAAAAGATAGTAATGCCTCTTTCTCTTTCCTGTGTATTATAGTCAAGGAATGTATCTTTATGATCAACACGACCCTGATGTTTAATTGTCCCTGTCGTATAGAGTAATGACTCACTTAATGTGGTTTTACCTGCATCAACATGAGCCACCATTCCAAGTGTTAATTGTTTCATCAAATCACCTCTTGATTATTGTATCATAGATCGATCAAAAAACACCTTGGTTTTATCCAAGGTGGAAATACATAAAGTTTACTGCCTGTTTTAACTACAGTTCTATGAATTATGCATTCTTTAAGAACGCTTTATATGCCTGATATGTTTCGTATACGTCTACTTTAGATACGACTTCCATTGGTGCATGCATATTTAATACTGCAATACCTGCATCAATCACATCCATGTTGTAGTTTCCTAGGATATAAGCAATAGTGCCTCCTCCACCTAGGTCTACCTTACCAAGTTCAGCTGTCTGATAATGGATATTTGATTCATCCATCACAGCACGAATTCTCGCAACATATTCAGCAGATGCATCATTACTTCCACTCTTACCTCTTGCACCAGTATATTTATTAAATACAATACCATTACCTAAATAAGCGTTGTTCTTCTTATCATTCACACTTACAAATAATGGATCTACACCAGCAGATACATCACTTGAAAGCATCTTTGATCTAGATAAAGTAAGTCTTGTCTGCACAAAACTATCAATACCCATCTTCACTAACATTTCACCAACTGTATTTTCAAAGAATAAAGATTGAGCACCTGTAGCACCTACTGAACCGATTTCTTCTTTATCTACAAGAATAGTACAGCATGTATAGTCACATACATCCATATCAAGAATTGCAGTTAAAGATGTATAGGCACATACTCTATCATCATGACCATAACCAGCAATCATTGAACGATCTAAACCATAGTCTCTTGCTTTACCACTTGGTACAACTTCAATTTCAGCTGATACAAAATCTTCTTCTTCGATATCATATTTATCTTTTAATAGCTTTAAGATATTGGCCTTCACAGCATCTTTTTTTCTTCACCTACTAAAGGCATATTACCTAAAGTAACATCAAGGTTTTCACCTTCAATCACTTTAGTCGCTTTTTCTTATCTAACTGTTCTGCAGCCTAAGTGAATAAGTAAATCAGAGATACCTACTACTGGATCATTATCATCTTCACCAATGACAACATCTACGACAGTACCATCTTTCTTTGCGACAACACCATATAATGATAGAGGGATAGTCACCCACTGGTATTTCTTTACACCACCATAATAGTGTGTATCAGCTAATACGAATCCTTCTGATTCATATATTGGATTCTGTTTTAAGTCCATTCTAGGAGAGTCAATATGAGCACCTAAGATTCTCATACCTTCTGTAAGTGGTTTATTACCAATCACAAATAATGCGATATTCTTATCTCTGTTGTTGACATAAACCTTGTCTCCTGGCTTAAGTGTTTCAAAAGAGTCTAATGGCTTGAATCCTTTTTCTTTGGCTAAACGAATAGAATCTTTAACACAAGCACGTTCTGTTTTGTTTTTGAAATATAATCTTTATAACCTTCATTATATTCCATGACTTCATTAAGATTGTCCTTATACTTTTCCCATGTATTTTTTTGCGTACATTTTCTAACCTCTTTTCTTTATATCTCTACAACAGTATACCATGATTATGTTTAAAAGATAGTGTTATAAAAATATCGTTTCTTTTCGTTTTCGCTCTTTTTTGCAACGAAAGTTTTTCGTTGCAATTCGTCACAAACGATATATTCATTTTAATAAAAGCTCCTCTTTTTGCAAATGGGTGGTAAGTAGCAATTCATTACGAGAAATGTTATAATCAGAATGCTTGTAGAAAGGCAAGCTCTTGAAGAGCTTCATGAGGTGAATAACCATCAAGAGGAACTTGGCGGTTCTGGTTATTCATCTCGTGAAACTCCGAACCGCCAAACACAAATGAATAAAAAGAACGTAGAAAATATCCATCTTTACGTTCGTTTACTTGGTCTGAAAATTCAGAGAAATCAGAAGGACAGTTGCTTGTTGAAAATACTGTTCAAGAATGGTACAACGCTAAACATGCAACATCATCTGTTTCAGAAATAGAATTTATAAATTCTTTAGACATAAAACAATGTCCATTTTGTGATCTCTTTGATTTTACAAAGTATGGGCATAAGAAAGACGGAACACAAAGATATATTTGTAAAGGATGTGGTAAACGCTTCACGGCTTTGACAAATACAATCTTTGATTCAAAAAAAATTCCTATTTCAGAATGGATTGAGTATTTACTGCATTTGTTTGAATTTCACTCTATAAATTCAACAGCCTATGATAATAGAAATTCACCCACTACAGGTAAATATTGGCTGATAAAAACATTTGAAGTCTTAAAAGGAATACAAGACCATGTTGTACTAGATGGTACAGTATACTTAGATGAAACATATTTCACAAAAGCAAAAAAGTAAACTAGCGACAAAAGATGGAAAGAAACTAAGAGGAATTTCTAGAAATAAAATAGGTGTTGGTGTTGCCTGTAACGAGACAAAATCAATTTTTTATAGTTACAGGAACATCTAAACCTTCAAGAAAATCAACAAAAGAAACATACAGTAAGCATATTGCAAGAGGCTCTATATTAGTACATGATGATGAGCATTCTCACAGTATATTGATTGAAGAATTAGAACTGGAAAGCAAAGTATACTCAACAAGAGAAACAAAAGGTTTATCAGATAAAGACAACCCTTTATATCAGTTAATAATCTTCATTTATTAATGAAACAATTCATAAGAAATCACGGAGCTTATGACAGAGAAACCTCCAAGACTGGCTGAATCTATTTTGGTTCATTATGAATGACCCAAAGGATAAGTATGATAAGGTATTGAAATTTATAGAAATGGCAGTTTTGTCGCCAAAAAAGAGTGCGATATCGAGATGCAATGAGCTCTAAACATAGTAAATAAGGGAATAATCACCACCCATTTGCAAATGAGGAGCTTTAAATAAAAATGACTATATCATCAAGCTCTTAATCTTCCTAAAAAAAAGAGTATTTATGAAATTTCGTAAATACTACTCTGCATGTTCTACAACTTTTTTTTAGACGTTTTTCAAAATCACGTCTAGAAAACATAACAATTGCATTACATCCTAAACATTTAATTTTAATATCAGCACCCATTCTTACAATCTTCCATTGATTTGATTTTTTACATGGATGTTGTTTCTTCATTTCTACAATATCATTTAATTGATAATCCATAATTATTCTCCTTGATGATGATAAAATGCCTCCAAAGTATTATGTAATAACATTAGTAATAGTCATTGGTCCAATTCCTCCTGGAACAGGAGTAATCGCATAAACTTTATCTTTCACATCTTCAAAGTCAACATCTCCACAAAGTTTATTATTTTCATCACGATTAATACCAACATCTAAAACAACGGCGCCTTCTTTAACATAGTCACTATTGATCATTTTAGCACGACCAACAGCTGCAATTAAAACATCTGCTCTTTGACAAACTTCTTTTAAATTTTTGTTTTACTTTGAGCGATTGTTACAGTAGCGTTTTTTTGTAAGCATAAAAGCGCTACTGGTTTTCCTACAATGTTACTTCTTCCCACAACAACAACTTCTTTTCCTGTTAAATCATAATTAATTTCATCTAATAAAACCATTATACCTTTAGGTGTACATGGTACTAAACTTTTTTGTCCTAAAAAAAGTTTAGCAACATTTTCCGGGTGGAAACCATCAACATCTTTTGATGGATCAATGGCTTCTAAAACTTTATCTTCATTAATATGATCTGGTAAAGGTAATTGTACTAAAAATTCCATCAACTGTTTCGTCTTCATTTAATTGTTTGATTTCGTTTAAAAGTTCTTCTTCACTAAATGTTTCATCATGTGTAATTTTTAAAGAATCAATGCCAATATAAGCACATCCTCTTTCTTTATTTCTTACATATACCTGACTTGCTTGATTGTCCCCTACTAAAACAACCGCAAGTTTTGGTAAACGATCATATTTATTTTTCATTTGTTCAACTTCTTCTTTTAATTGATCCTCGATCTTTGTTGAAATCTCTTTTCCACTAATAATCATAATATGTCCCCCTCATATTATCTAGGATTATATAGGAAGAAACAGGTAAATTCAATAAAAAGGTATAAGCCTAAGCCTATACCTCATCATTATTCACCTTCATGTTCTAAAGTGATTTTTTTCATATACCTTAAAGAATGGATAATAAACAACAACTGAAAGTGCTATTAACACGAACATGAAAATAACATTTCTAATATCTAACGCCGATAAGAACCCTTGTGCAAAGAATGGTGTAAACGATGGATCGACAATATAACCTAATGAAACAAGTCCCATACTTTGAACAAGATAACCAAGACCTGCCGAAAGACATGGCATGATTAGAAACGGAATTGATAAAATTGGATTTAGAACGATTGGTGTTCCAAAAAATAATTGGTTCATTAATTCCGCATATACTAGGCAATACACTTAAACGTCCAATTGAACGAATATGTTTTGATTTTGATTTACACATTAATAAAACAAGTCCTAATGTATTTCCTGCCCCACCTAGTAATACATATCTAAACATTTGTAAGTTAATTAAAGCTGTTGGTGCTTTTCCTGCATTAACAAGTTCAGCATTCACTCCGGTATTTGCGATACATAAAGCAAAAACAATTGGAAAAACAATAGAAGAACCATTAATTCCAAATAACCATAAAATATTTGAAAATAAATAAATTCCCATAAACATCCAAATATTATCTACACCTGAAATAGCTGGTGTTAAAATAGACATAATAAAAGCTGGTAAGTTTTTACCTGTAGCTGCCATCAAAGCAACATTTAAACCGTATATAATAATAATGTTTGCAAAGCAAGTGGCAACAAACTATTTACAAAATCAGTAACTGCACTTGGTACACTTCCTGGAAAAGAAATAACAAGTTTTTGACTTACAAAACGCGAAATTTCCACAGAAACTAATGCAATAACAATGGCAACAAATAATCCATCAGCTCCTAAATAACTTGTTGAAATACCACCATCTTTTAATGGTGCTGACACCATTAAGAAAGTACACATAGCAATAATTCCATAAACAGCTGATTTCATTTGATAGCTTTCTGCTAAACAATAAGCAATACCAAAAGCAGAAATTAAGCCAACCAATCCCATTGTGTAATTATATGGTAATGTAAGTACATCATAGTTAGCAACCGCAAATTGTTTCCAACCTATTAAAGCTTTTAAAAAGATGTTTCCTGTATGTAAATCGACTAAATCTAAATTAATTGGTGGATTCGCAACAATCAAAAATAATGATCCTATAACGATTAATCCAAGTGGCATCATCATTCCTGATGAAATTGCTTGTAGGTGTCTTTGTTGTGCGAGCTTATTTGCCAAAGGCTCTAATACCTTCTCTAATTTTTCTATCATTCTATATTCCCTTCAAAATATAATTTATCTATTAAAATTGCCAACCATTAAATGTAAAGGTCAGATATCTACGACATTTTCTGGATCGTATTCTTCTAAAATTTTTGCATAACGTTCTTTATAATCATTATCTACTTCCATTTGTGGAATAACTTTACTTGCTTCATGTAAGAAATGGAAAGAATCACGTCCCATTGCTTTTCCTCTTACTGTATGCTTATCTAAAGCAACATCAGGAATTTCTGGGAATTTACCCATCGCAAATGATTTAATACAAATATTTTTTAATAAATCGCTTGAACGATCTTTTTGACAGCTACATAAGTAACGAATTGCATGAATGAAATACATTGGTTGATCACCATCTGCATATTCAAAGTTTTTAGACATTTGATAGAGATTATTGACTAGAACTGCAGCCATTGGATCTCCCATTCCAATATCTTCTACTGAAATTGTAAGTAAACGTCTCCACATTTTTTCTAATAATTGTGGTGAAGAAATATACATTTCATAAGCAAACATACATGCATCTTCTTCTTTGGCACGTCTAATTGATTTTTGCAAAGCAGAAATAACCTCATCTCCTGCATAGCCATTTTTTGTAACGATTTTTGACCAAGGGTCGTACATTGCTTTTGCCATTTTTCTTGCTCCTTTATTTTTTTCTATGACATAATTATTGTGAGGTGAAACTTATGAATATTGATCATTTAAAAGATAAATTTGATTTAAACGAATTAGAAGTCTCTTTATTGGAATATATTAAGAAAAATCAAAAAACAATTGAAAAATATTACCATTAGACAAATGGCAAAAGATAATTTTACATCAACTTCTGCCATCTATCGTTTATGTAATAAATTAGAATTTAGTGGTTATAGTGATATGATTTATCATCTATCTAGCAACACTCATAATAATGCTCCTGCTCAAAAAATACGAAAACTATTTACCTCATTTTATTCAATTATTAAATAAACATAAAAATAGTAAAATCGTTGTTTTTGGTATGGGATTTTCAGCTCCAATTGCTGATTACATTTCACAAAGATTAACTCTTAATGGCTTTTTGTACCATGAGTGTTGTTCATATGGAAATGTTGAATGCTAGTTTTCAAGACTCAACCTTTCTCATTGTCATCTCCAATTCAGGAATTACAACAAGGCTTTGAAGAAGTTGTTGAAACAGCTAAAAACAATCATATTGATATCATTACTTTCACAGGTAATGAAAAATCAAAAATAAGTCAGTATTCCACTTTACCTATTATCATCGGTCACTATAATCCTTTTTATCATGATAATCTTGTTCCAAACGCTTTCTTTGGACAAGTTCTCATTATTTTTGAATCTCTTCTCTATTCTTTTTTGTCCTCGAAAAAATAATATACTTTCATGTCTTCAATTAAAATAATTTGACAAGACAAAAAAACATGTTTCCATTTTTGAAACATGTTTTTTTTTTTTTACTATTTAATATTTTCAACAATATGTCTTGCGACTAAGATACCATTTGCACCAGCTTGGGCAAGTCCTCTTGTAAGACCAGCACCATCACCAGCAACATATAAATCATCAATTTCAGATTCAAAACCATCTCTTACTTTTTTGGTCTTGCTGAATAGAATTTTGCTTCTACACCATATAATAAAGTATGTTCATTCGCAATCCCTGGTGTTACATTATCTAACGCTTCAATCATTTCAATAATTGATTTCATTGTATTGTATGGTAACACAAGTCCTAAGTCTCCAGGTACTGCTTCTGGTAAAGTAGGCTCTGTATATCCTTCTTTTAATCTCTTATATGTTGTTCTTCTTCCTCGTTTGATATCTCCATATCTTTGAACAATAACTGAACCATTTGATAATTTATTCGCTAATCTTGATATTTCATGGGCAAATTCATTCGGTTCATTGAATGGTTCACTAAATGTATGAGATACAAGTAAAGCAAAGTTTGTATTTTTACTTCCAAGTTTTGGATCATGATAAGCATGACCATTAGCAAGCATTGTTCCACTATGGTTTTCAATAACAACATGACCACTAGGATTTGAACAGAAAGTTCTTACTTTTGTTCCTACTGAAGTATTGTAAACAAATTTACCTTCATATAAGTTCTTATTAATTTCTTCCATAACAATATTGCTTGTTTCTACACGAACACCAATATCTACTTGATTATTATAAAGTTTTAATCCTTGATTTGATAAAACTTTTTGTAAGCCATGCTGAACCATCTCTACCTGGCGCTAAAACAACTTTTTAGCGTGAATTGTTTGTCCATTTTCTAAAACAATTCCTGTTGCATGATGGTCTTCTACAAGAATATCTTGAACAGATGTTTTAAATTGTAAATCCATATGTTGTTTTTAATTCATTAGACATTTCTGTCATAATTCTTAAGTTTTCTTCTGTACCTAAATGTCTTACTTTTTGCTCTTAAAAGTTTTAACCCAACAGCATATCCACGGTGTTCAATTTCTTTTACTTTATCTGTTGTTGGATCTGTAATTTCTTTAGTAGCTCCATGTTTTAAATAAAGGTTATCTACATAATGAATGACATCTTCTACTTCATCATTACTTAAGTAATCAGTTAACCAACCACCGAATTCACTTGTAATATTAAATTTACCATCAGAGTAAGCACCCGCTCCACCAAAACCATCAGTAATAGAACACGCTGGGATACATCCAGGTTCACGATCTTTATGAACTGGACATTGTTTGATCTTTTTATCTTTAATAGGACAATGTCTATTCATAACGTCATGTCCTTTATCTATAAGCAATACTTCTAATTCAGGATTTTTTAAATATAATTCGTAACATGTCATAATTCCTGCTGGACCTGCACCAACAACGATTACATCATAATTTTCTTTCACTTTTTCTCCTTCAATTTTCAAAAATATCCAAACCTTTCACATTATAGACGACTCTTTTTCTTATATCGCAAGTATTTACATGTTTTTTTATTTCGCAAAATGTTTTTATAGTTGATGAAAGATTGGTTTTTTAATTACCCATAATCAACAGGTCGATCCAATTATTGAAATCATTTTTTACACATAAAAGCCAAGAAAATTGAAACTATCATTTCTTATTTTGATAATCACCTGTGGAATGTGGGTATTCAAAATTGGTTTCATTTTTTCAAATGTACAAAAAAAGAATCAAAACCTGTTTCTTTTAATAATTCTTTTGCTTCATCAATATAAGCTCCTAAATGTTCTGGCTTATGACTATCACTACCAATCGTAATAATCTTTCCACCTAATTCTTTATAAAGCTTTAAAATATCTCTCGAAGGTGTTGAATCCTTTAAACCATAACGATGACTTGAAGTATTAATTTCAATACCTTTACCATCTTGAATCACAGTTTTTAATATTTCTGTAATTATTGATTTTATTTTTTCAAAGGATAATTGCCAATTTCATCATAACGTGTCATCAAATCCAAATGACCTAACACACTATAATTTTTATACTTTTTAACCACATTCAACATTTCTTGATAATAACCTTCTATATATTCTTGTTGTGATTTTTCTTTTTGATAATTCTGTGTCCAAAATTCTTGATCATTGACTTGATGGATAGATAAAATGATAAAATCAAAAATCATATTGTTCATAAAGTTTTTGATAACGTGGTATTGTATGAACTTGCACGCCAAATTCCATACCTTGTCTAATTGTAATGTTAGGATATTTTTTTCTTAAACTTTCAATTTCTTTAAAATACTTTTGAATACCCATAATCTACAGGTAACGATTTAAGAGAAGTGTGGAGCAGAAATATTCAGGATATAGACTATTTGTCTATGACTGATAGGAAATGATCTCTGTAGGTATTTCTTGATTTTATCCATGATAGTCTTTCCCATCTTTCTATGGTTAAATCTATACTCCTGTTCATTCAGGAATAAAGGCATCTCTCTTTTGGTTATTCCATGATATATCCCAGTAATATTATTTTTAATATTACCGATTATTATGTTTAACCAGAGTAGTCTATGATCCTTTTCTTCGTAGCTAATCTTCTCATTCTTTACCTGTATTTCTTCATTTAGTGTATTAAAGCCTTTCTCACCATCAGTATTAAGTAATGCATCATGTGATAATACACAACACTTTTCTATGTTTTTCTTAAGTGACAGACCAGTATAATCTGTGATGACTCTCAATTTGATGAACCTGGGATAGTTATTTTCTTTATCTGTAGATAAAATACCAAGAATAGGTTCTTTGCTCACTTGCACGACCTGCTTTATTCTTGGATTTTGCGCCAATATTAAAGACATCTGCCTCATATAAAAGGCTGTTGAGGAGCTTGTCTGAATTGCTTAGTGACATAAGAATTCTACACTTGTTTTCAAGAAGAAGTGCAGTCTTATAGTTAACGTCTAGTATTGAACATAAATCTACTGCACTGATTCCTTTATTTTCATTAAAGAAAAGGAAGATACCTAACAGAAGCTTGTATAGATCAAGCTTGCAACTCTGAAAAATAGTGCCTGAAAGCAGTGAATGTTGCTTATGGCATGAGTCGCATTCAAGAACATATGAAGTCTTGGTCTTTCCTACACGCTTGACTAGGTAATACTTATGACAGCCACAACGGTCACATGAAAAGCCTTCAGGCCATTTCATGGATTTGAAGAATTCAATGCAGTTATCAATATTGTTGGAATATTTCTGAGTGAACTGATAAAGAGAAGCTTTCTTAGGCTTTAATACTTTGTTTGACATATGATTATACCTCCATCTAATTTCTAATCTAATTATAGAACAGATGGGAAATTCATGTGTCTGGTTCAGCTTCATGAACGCCGTTTAATCGGTGCTTATGAAATTTAATTTTCACTAACCTGTGGTTTGTGGGTATTCAAATAATTTTTTTTATTTTCATAATCACCTAAAACCATAGAAACTTTTTCATCTGTAAAGTTTTCAACCATTTGTGCATCATCTGTTGCCTGAAAATTTTGTTGAATAGCTTTGGTATACGCATCTAAAATAAGTTTTGTATCAAATGCCTGTGGTGTTTGAGCTTGCATAAGTTCCTTTCTATTTAAAGTTTCTATCACAACATCATCAACAACTCTTTTAATTGTATCTTTACAAGGCACCATAACTAGACAAGCCTTATGTGTTTTTAAGCACTCTAGTAAATCATCAATCTGTTGTTTTTTCACATAAGGTCTAGCACCATCATGAATGAAAACATATTTACTTTGAACCCGTTGTAAACCTGCATAAACACTATCCTGTCGTTCTTTTCCACCGTCCACAAATTCAATACGTGAATCATGAGATAACTTTATAAAATCCTCCCTTTCTTCTGGTCTAGTCACAACGATAATTTGTTGACAACGTGCATCTTGAATAAAAACTTCCAATGTCATTTCATAAACAGTTTGACCTTGAAAAGTATAAAACATTTTTTGAATACCCATAATCTACAGGTAACTATTTAAGAGAAGTGTGGAGCAGAAATATTCAGGATATAGACTATTTGTCTATGACTGATAGGAAATGATCTCTGTAGGTATTTCTTGATTTTATCCATGATAGTCTTTCCCATCTTTCTATGGTTAAATCTATACTCCTGTTCATTCAGGAATAAAGGCATCTCTCTTTTGGTTATTCCATGATATATCCCAGTAATATTATTTTTAATATTACCGATTATCATGTTTAACCAGAGTAGTCTATGATCCTTTTCTTCGTAGCTAATCTTCTCATTCTTTACCTGTATTTCTTCATTTAGTGTATTAAAGCCTTTCTCACCATCAGTATTAAGTAATGCATCATGTGATAATACACAACACTTTTTCTATGTTTTTCTTAAGTGACAGACCAGTATAATCTGTGATGACTCTCAATTTGATGAACCTGGGATAGTTATTTTCTTTATCTGTAGATAAAATACCAAGAATAGGCTGCTGCTCACTTGCACGACCCGCATTATTCTTGGATTTTGCACCAATATTAAAGACATCCGCCTCATAGAAAAGGCTGTTGAGCAGCTTCTCTGAATTGCTTAGTGACATAAGAATTCTACACTTGTTTTCAAGAAGAAGTGCAGTCTTATAGTTAACGTCTAGTATTGAACATAAATCTACTGCACTGATTCCTTTAGTTTCATTAAAGAAAAGGAAGATACCTAACAGAAGCTTGTATAGATCAATCTTGCAACTCTGAAAAATAGTGCCTGAAAGCAGTGAATGTTGCTTATGGCATGAGTCGCATTCAAGAACATATGAAGTCTTGGTCTTTCCTACACGCTTGACTAGGTAATACTTATGACAGCCACAACGGTCACATGAAAAGCCTTCAGGCCATTTCATGGATTTGAAGAATTCAATGCAGTTATCAATATTGTTGGAATATTTCTGAGTGAACTGATAAAGAGAAGCTTTCTTAGGCTTTAATACTTTGTTTGACATATGATTATACCTCCATCTAATTTCTAATCTAATTATAGAACAGATGGGAAATTCATGTGTCTGGTTCAGCTTCATGAACGCCGTTTAATCGGTGCTTATGAAATTTAATTTTCACTGACCTGTGGTTTGTGGGTATTCAAAAAACATTTTATTATAACTTAAACCTGTTCTTTTCCCTTGTCCTGCACACAGAATAATAACACTATACATAAAAAACCATCCTCTTTTTTTTTCATCCATTGATATTATCATACCATAGATATGTTAAAAGAGCCACCTTAGTAGCTCTTTACAACTTGTACATAATATTCTTGATAATTTTGAGAGTCTTGTCCAATACAAACTGCCATTTTCCCCAGTTCTACAATATTGTCCATATCTATATTCCATATTGCTAAATCTTCATATCCTAGAGTAATTGTTACTGTAGAAAAAGTTTGATGGGGAACAAATACTTTTTGAAAACCTTTTAGTTCTAACACTCTTGAAACGATACTAGATTGAATATGTTTAATATAAACTTGAACTACATCTTCTCCATCCATATGACCAGTATTGTATACATCTAATGATATTGTTAGACCATGTTCTTTTTTAATTCCTGTATAGTTATTTGAGATGGTAATGATATATTTCGGTAATCAAAAGTCGTATAACTCATTCCATAGCCAAAAGGGAAACGAGGTCCTGATGGTAAATCAATATAATCTTTTTGTGCACCATTATGTTTATGATTATAATAACATGGAAGTGCTCCAACATGACAACAACCGATACACTTAAATGTCCACTAGGATTATAATCTCCAAATAATACATCTCCTATCCCATCGCCACCTCTTGATCCAGGATAAAAACTTGATATAACAGCTTTTGAATAACTGAAAACATCTTCAATAACATGAACTCTTCCTTGAATTAATACAGTGACAATGTTTTTATTGACTTTACTTATTTCTTGTATGAGTTTGTTTTGGTATCCTTCCAATTCCAGAGAAGCTAAATCAATATTTTCTCCACAGTTCATTTCATTTTCATTTTGAATCCTCAATGCTCCATTATATTCAAAAGCATTTTGGTATAAACGAGTACTATTGCCACCTAATACCAGTACAACAACATCTGCTTGCTTAGCTATCTTTAATGTTTCTTCTAAGTTTTCAAACTGATTTTTTCGTGTTGTACAACCTAAAGCATAGCTAACATTTTTAGCTTTTTTACAGATACCTTGATAAACTGTCACAATATCTTGTGGATTCTGATAAGTCTGTATAATCACCTAATTGATTTAAATAATGGTGAGCATTAGGTCCAATAACAGCTATTTTAGAAGATTTATCTAATGGTAAAATTTGTTGTTCATTTTTAATAGCACCTGACATTCTCTGGCACTTTGAAGCAACAGTTCATCACTTTGTGGTAAAGAGATTTCTTTTCTTTCTGATTGAAAAAGACCTAGTCTTTCTTTTAATTTTAAAATTCTCTCAACAGCAAAGATCTAATTTTTTTCATCTAAATAGCCTTCTTCAATAGCCTTATCAAGCTTTGTATACACTTGATCCCATAAGCTTAGATCGACACCTGCTTTTAAAGCTAAACTTCCCATTTTTAAAGGATTATCATCTAATAAAAGCAATCTATCCAGTGCACATCCATCAGCCATAACAATACCATCAAAACCATATTCATTTCTTAAAATTTGATTCAGCAAATTCTTATTGATATGACATGGAATACCATCAATTTCATTATAGGCGACCATGACCCCTTTTGCTCCTGCTTTTACATTTGCTTTCACAGGTGGTAAATGGATTTCTCTTAATTCTCTAGGACCAATTTTAGCAAAGCATCTGAATTATGACCACCTTCACAAGCTCCCTGTGCACATAAATGTTTCACAACAACACTCACACCATTATCATCTTTTTCAAAGCCTTTAACAGCACTCTCTGTCATTCTTGAAGTCAAATATGCATCTTCACTAAAGCATTCTTCACTTCTTCCCCAACGTGGATCTCTTAGGACATCAAATCCTGTAAACAATGCAAGATTTCCACCTTTTGCGGCAAGTTCTTGACTCACATGACATGCTATTTTTTCCATCAAATCTGGATTCCATGACATTCCCATTGCTAGCTGGGTAGGAAAAACAGGGCTTTGTAAAGCCATATGACCATGAACACATTCTTCAGTAATCAATGCCGGTATTTGAAAACGAGAATGTTTTTTATATAATCTTGAATCATTTGAATCACTTGATAACTTTCTTCTCTGTTAATTCCATTATTTTCGTCTATCTGTGACCATGCATCTGCCCTCATAATGCCATAGATAGCTCCTATTCCACCATATTCTTTAACATGTTTCTTAAATAAATCAGTTAATTCAAAGTGATCTCCTATTTTTTTATAACATTGCCACCCATATAAATGTTGATTTAATTGACCAACCTTTTCTTTTAAAGTCATTTGTTTAACAATATTTTCTACCATTTTCTTTCCTCATTTAATTATAAATATTTCTTGCTATATAAATGTTGATTGACTAATTCACGTAATAAATACTCAATAGCTAAATGCATATGTAAACGTGAATCTATATCATATCCTTCATCCTTTGATACGGAAACATTCATTGTATAATCAGATAATTTAGACATAGATGAATGAATCTGTTCAGAAATCAGTAACATCTTACAACCATTCATTTTGCAATCTTCATAACATCAATAATATCTTTTGTTTCACCACCACGTGATATCACTATCACAAAGTCTTGAGTTGTTAAATTATTAGCTTCCAAATACAAAAACCAACTATCGTCTGGATAGATTGTTCTAATTCCAAACAGACTTAATTTTGACCAATATTTTAGCAACATATTTATTCATTCCTGAAGAACATATGAGAACACTTTTAGCATGTACAATATCATCAATTGCTTGACTAATATCCAAATGTCGTAACATTGACATTGTATCTTTAATTTCTTTTTCTATACTGTCACAAGTATTTTCACATTTTGAAGTCAACTCATATTGATCTCTACGATGATAGAGAAGATCATAACGAAAATCCATAAAAGTTTTATAATTGAGTTTTTTCACCATTCTAAAAATTGTTGTTGTTGAAACATTTAATGTTTCTGATAATGATGATATTGTTAAGTTATCTTTGTAAATTTTGAAAGCTTAATAGTTTATGAAAGCATTCTACTTCCAACTCAGTTAATTGATTACCAAATTCTTGAAAATTCTTAATAAGACTCATTTTTATCAATCCTTCCATATGAAAATAGAGTAGAAAATCTACTCTATTATAACAGTTATGAAAGTATTTGACATCATGCTTTTAATACAAATTTTGCCATCTTTATTGATAAGTTCTTCCTGCTTTTTCTTCCTGTGCCGTAGCAAGATAACATTTCTTATCTGCATCTATAGAAAGAATAACATTTTCAATATCCTCATTTCTATTATTAAGAATACGAATAACTGAAGCTTGTCCTGACTCTGCTTTTTTATACGCCATCAATTCAACTCTAGAATCTAAATCTATATTTTCATATCTCCAAGCTAAATTTTGATTTTGTTGACGACTAATATCATTAAGATAACGTGATTGTACAGGAGTATTTAAAACTTCGGCATTGCGTACAAGCATTGACATTTGATGACTTTCTCCAAAGAAAAGTGAATATTCACTTGTTATTTTTTTATCTAAAAGTTGTGATGATGGTGTATCCATACGATAACCAGAAGATCTTCCTGGTCTAATTAAAAGATCTGCTTTACCAAATTTTCCAACACTTCTTAAAAGTGTTAAACAAATTTTTGATTATCTTCTACCTCATATTCAAGCGGTCCGCGACTGATCATAGCCATAATAGACTTATCATGATTGAGTTTTACAAATCTTTGCATTGCATAATTGGTAAAACAAATTCAGTTGCTCCATTATCAAGACCTTTTTGGTTTGTTATAACATTATCTCTTATAATTGTTCCAAATTGATCCTGACTGCAGTTTTGATGAGAAGTATAAATATCATCAAAAAGTAACTCTTACAATATGATCACATGAATGATTATCAATTGTTGTTTCAAAATCAATTGTTTGACTATTTGCTTTTAATGAGATATCTGTCACAATACATAAAGCTACCTTTTTCATCACTACGATGATGATTAACAACCTTCTCAGGTACTTTCACATTAAAAGTCAGACGATATTTAGCTTCTATTGAAGATGCTTCAATGAGTTCAACAGTTGGTTTTGTATCATTAATTCTGATTTCTTTATCATCTATACAAGGTGAATAATTATATTCATCACCATCATCACCTTTTTTTCAACAAGGGTATGAAGACGATGATATGTTTCACCTGTTAATTGATTTGTCACTGTTAAAGTTCCATCTTCTTCAATATTCATTGATAAATACTTATTTTTAGCTCCACAATCTGTAATGACAACATCACCTTGTAAAGTTTTTTCTGTCTTTTCTTTAAAACATACTTTTAAGATTTCATACCCCATTGCTGGTAAGAAAGATGTATCAATTTTTAATTGAATTTTAAACTTCGTTCCTTCTAGAACCTCACCAGAATCATGGAAATTTTCCATACCATTATAGTATTCAATATCATGGCATGTTTCTTTTATTTCATTCATTAACTGGTAAGGAACAATTGTTCCATCTTGACGTTTTAATACAAAATCTTTATCTTTAACAATCATGCTCACAAACGCATAATCTTGTCTAGCATATGGTAAAGTATTAAACAATACAAGAATATCTTCATTATCTTGAAGTTCACTTAAATCTACTTTTTCAGCTAAGAATCTAAAGTTCATCCAAATCAATTCGTTTAATCCATGACGTAAATTCAACAAACGATTTTCAACTGTATGATTGATACTATCTGGAGATGAACTATAAATGGAATCATGGAATTGATTTTTAAAGATAATTTTCCAGAAATAATTCACAAGTTCTTGATCACAATACCCACCTAATGATCTTGTAATACTGATCATTGGTTCAACAACTTTTTGCCATCAATGTTTCATAATATCGCATAGCATTTTTTATATCTATACGTGTAGATGTAATTCCAGCATGAATACGACCTAAAGCAAAGCACTTCTAGCTTCACCCTCATAAACAGTTAGTTCATGATTATTTTGTTTTGCAGTTTTTAAAATAGTATCTAAATATTCTTCTGGATTTGTCATTTGACATGGATATTGATCGTTTTTTCAATTTTTCTATCATCTGAGAAGAATGACGTCTAGGAAAAGCATAATCGCTTCCTAACATGAATAGAATTTCCCCATCTTTATAACGTTCTTTTAATTTAGGAAGAAAGTTTTCCATATCCTTTTTAACATCTTCGTAATTTTCAGGAAATCCACGATAATGTCCATATCCTAAGGCAAAGTGAACTGATGGTAAAACAGTATCTCCATTCCCTTTCCATAAAAACAATGAATCTTCTAATGTATCATAATCAAATCCTCGCCATGCAAAGATACCTTTCATTCCAATTTGTTTAAAAAGGTAAGGTGTTACTTTATTTTGACCAAAAGCATCTACACGCCATCCAACTTGCATACAATGACCTAGTGATTTTGCATATTGACTTCCAATAATAAGGTTTCTTAATAATGCTTCGCCAGAAGGTATAATCATATCTGGCTGAACATACCAAGGACCTATAAATAATTTTTTGAGTTTTTAACCAATCTTGCAATACGTTCTTTTTGAAATGGTTTAATTGCAAGATAATCTTCTAATGCAGACTGTTTGTCCATCAAATGTAAAACATTTCATTTGTGGATCATTTTCTAACATATCAATCAATCTATCAAAATAATAACACAATTTAATACGTGAAGCATCAGTTGAACGTAGCCATTCTCTATCCCAATGAACATGGGGAATAAAATGAATATTATTCAAGTGTGACACCTTCATTCTGAGCTTCAATACTATTTTGTTTAATTTGTAGTTTTACAAATGGATAATATAAGATTAAATCAACAATAAACAATACAATACATAAGATAACTGGACTGATTGTAAATGCACCTAATACCCATGCGTTAACAAAGATAGGTTCAACTCCAGAATTTAAAACAACTAAATGATTAACCCATCCCCATGAAGTTGCAAAATAACCAATAATTGCATTGATAACAGGAACAAAAACAAATGGTAAGAACATAATAGGATTTAATACGATTGGTAAACCAAATGTTACTGGTTCATTAATACCAAATAATCCTGGAATAATGGCTACTTTACCAATAGATCTTTCTGCAGAACCTTTTTTACCTAATACCAATAACAAGACAACAAGAGCCAATGTTGAACCAGATCCTCCAATCATGGCATAAACATTACATAGTGTATTTGGAGCAACTTGTGTAATTCCATCAAAAGATCCTGTTTCCACATACATTTGAATGTGTTCATAAAAGATTGGCATCCATAAAACTGAGATTAATCCCCACATAATTGAGAATCCGTGAACACCAAAGAACCATAATAATTGCATAATAATGATAACCAAAATAACAGCTGGTAATCCTGTACCAATACCATTTAATGGTGAAATAATAAATTCAGTAATTAATGCCTGTAATGAAGCATAACCACAAAGTACAACAACTTCTTTAATAACTGAGAAAATAACCATAATTACAAAAAAATGGAATAATAGATAAAAATGAATTTAAAACCATTGGTGGAACTTGTCCTGGTAATTTAATTGTATATTTAGAATTAACTAAATGATAGTATAAGAATGATGAAGCTAAACCAATAATCATCCCTGTAAACATACCTTCATAATTGAAGAAATTAATTTGGAATGTCAGAATTGTTGAATCACCAACATCAATAGCATTTGGAATTGTAGCAATATAAGCAACAAGTGAAACAATACAAGCAACTAGTGGAACACATTTATCACCTGTTTTATTTGCTCTTAACTGATTAGAATAATTGTAAGATGAAGCCAATACAACAACTAAACCAGTCATACCCATAGCGACTGTATTAATATTTGCGAAAGCATTAATAATACTTCCTAAGATTCCATCTAAAGGAATTCCCCATTCACCAAACCAATAATTAGCTTGTTGACTCACTAAACCTGCAAGAGATCCAACAACAGTAAATGGACTCGTTAAGATACATGCGTCTTTAATCGCATTTAATAACTTGTTTGAAGTAACTTTGTCAGATAGTGGCATAAGATACTTCTCTAAAAATGACATAATTAATTTCATATTTTTTCCTCCTCAACAACAATAAGTATACAGAAAGCACTTTCAAATAGAAATTACAAAACCTGTAATATTTTTACAGATTTCCACAAAAAAAAATAAGAGGCTGTTACCTCTTAGAAATACACTTTCATAATCAGTTCTGCAAATAAAGAGTTTGCCCAACAAAACCATGGTCTTGTATATTGGCTATCATCATTGACGTCAAAACTTTCATGACAATATCCTGTATCACCTGTATTATTCACAATCATATCAATAAGTGTTTGAATTTCTTGTTCATCATTTGATGTCAATGCCTGCATTGTTAAAGCGATTGGCCATACATATTCTTTTCCATGTATGTGGTGAACCAATGCCTTTGGCTTTTGTCCCTTCATAATAATAAGGATTATCATGACTTAAAATAAAACGTCTTGTATTTTGATAAATCTCATTATCTTCATTACAGTATCCTAAATATGGTAAAGATAATAAGCTTGGGACATTTGCATCATCCATTAAAACATGATTTCCATATCCATCTGTTTCATAAGCATAGATTTTCCCATATTTTGGATGAACATATGTTCCAAACAATTCAATTCCATAATCAATCTCAAATTTCAAATCTTGAATACGTTCTTCCAAATTCATCATGATAAATATCTTTAACAATTTCTTGTAAGTAAGATAAAATCACACTGCAAAACATATTACCGGGAATATTATAATTCAAGGCACAGGCATCATCACTTGGACGAAATGCACTCCAAATCATCCCTGTATATCTTGTATCAAAACCATGTCCATGATTTTGTAAAGTTTCCGTTTTTCTTAAATTCCATACTTTTTGCCATATCTCTTTCAAAAGTATAACTTGATTTTTGACTATGGTATTGCTCAGTTTCAAAAACATCCAAAATTGTTTGAATAAAATGAAGATATTGTTTATCAAAAATCGTATCATCATTTGTTTCTTTCAAATATAGATAAGCCAACTGAACAGGATAGCACAATGAATCCAATTCAAATTTTCTTTCCCATACATAAGGTTTCATAATTGTTGTATCGTGATATTCTCTTTCAACATCTTCTGTATTTAAAAATGCATTAGCATAAGGATCCAATAATATATAATCAACTTGTGATTTTATCAATCCTTTAACCTTATTTTGTAAATCACTATCATCTTTCATCAATGATAAATAATGATGCACTTGACAACTGGAATCACGTAACCACATGGCATTAATATCACCAGTAATAATATAAGTTTTCTCCCCATCTACTTTTACACTTGTTTCCAATGTAGACATAAAACACTTTTTTAAACATTTCTCTTAATTTTTGATCTTCAATCACTTCATCAGCTTTTTGTAAAACTTCTTTTATATTCATATCAACCACTCCTTATATCCATTTTATAAAAAAATAGTCATTGATTTCTATTTCTAATGATGTATTATTTTTTCTTTATAAACATCTGCATTCCATGACCTGATAAATCATTAGGTATTCTTGCAAATCCTAAGCTTTCATAAAATGCTTCTTTTCCCTTTGCAAACAATTAATTGAATAGAACAACGTTCATTGTTTTGTAAGTGATTTTGGACATATTCAATGATTTTTTCAATAATTCTCGTTCCAATTCCTTGTTTTTGATATTCAGGAATAACAGCTACATCACATATCAAATAATAAATTCCATCACCTATTAATCTCCCCATTGCGATAACATTTTTCATCATCCTTCACAACAATACTATAAACAGTCATATTTAATGTTTGTTGTAATTGATTTTCTGTAAACATAGACCAATGTACTGCTTTTCTTATTGCTTGAATATCTTCAATCTTTAGTATATTTTCTTCGTACTTTATCATTGATATCACTCTCCTATCTTTTTAAACCACATTTTAACATATCAATAATAATTTTTAAACTATCCCTCATAACACAAAAAGCTGTCTTTTCAACAGCTCTTTCATTTATTATAATTCATGAGTCATCGACTGAATATGATATCCAGCTTTTTCTATAACACGATATAAATCATCATCATTGATTTCTCGATCATAACTGACTTCGGCAGTTTGTGTTTTTAAATCTACTTTTGCACTTGCACCATCTATAGAATTAATCGCATTTACATGTTTTACACAATGATCACAATGCATTCCTTCAATTTTAAAACTTTCTTTCCAATGATTGGATATTTTAATTTCTTTTCTTCAACATCAAGATTTTTGTGGCTTCCACCACAACAAGAACCATCACCTTTAAAATGTTTCATACTGCCTTTTAATGCAAACCACAACAAAACAACAACTATCCCAATAATAATTGCATCAACCATGATGATCCCTTTCTTTCCTGAAATTTTAAATCATTGCGTTTATTTAACCATTTTTTAAATTTTTGAAATCCTAAATAAATACACATCCCAGCAATATAAACAACAATTTGAATACCCATAATCTACAGGTAATGATTTAAGAGAAGTGTGGAGCAGAAATATTCAGGATATAGACTATTTGTCTATGACTGATAGGAAACCCATCTCTGTAGGTATTTCTTGATTTTATCCATGATAGTCTTTCCCATCTTTCTATGGTTAAATCTATACTCCTGTTCATTCAGGAATAAAGGCATCTCTCTTTTGGTTATTCCATGATATATCCCAGTAATATTATTTTTAATATTACCGATTATTATGTTTAACCAGAGTAGTCTATGATCCTTTTCTTCGTAGCTAATCTTCTCATTCTTTACCTGTATTTCTTCATTTAGTGTATTAAAGCCTTTCTCACCATCAGTATTAAGTAATGCATCATGTGATAATACACAACACTTTTCTATGTTTTTCTTAAGTGACAGACCAGTATAATCTGTGATGACTCTCAATTTGATGAACCTGGGATAGTTATTTTCTTTATCTGTAGATAAAATACCAAGAATAGGTTCTTTGCTCACTTGCATGACCTGCTTTATTCTTGGATTTTGCGCCAATATTAAAGACATCTGCCTCATAGAAAAGGCTGTTGAGGAGCTTGTCTGAATTGCTTAGTGACATAAGAATTCTACACTTGTTTTCAAGAAGAAGTGCAGTCTTATAGTTAACGTCTAGTATTGAACATAAATCTACTGCACTGATTCCTTTATTTTCATTAAAGAAAAGGAAGATACCTAACAGAAGCTTTATAGATCAATCTTGCAACTCTGAAAAAATAGTGCCTGAAAGCAGTGAATGTTGCTTATGGCATGAGCTGCATTCAAGAACATATGAAGTCTTGGTCTTTCCTACACGCTTGACTAGGTAATACTTATGACAGCCACAACGGTCACATGAAAAGCCTTCAGGCCATTTCATGGATTTGAAGAATTCAATGCAGTTATCAATATTGTTGGAATATTTCTGAGTGAACTGATAAAGAGAAGCTTTCTTAGGCTTTAATACTTTGTTTGACATATGATTATACCTCCATCTAATTTCTAATCTAATTGTAGAACAGATGGGAAATTCATGTGTCTGGTTCAGCTTCATGAACGCCGTTTAATCGGTGCTTATGAAATTTAATTTTCACTGACCTGTGGTTTGTGGGTATTCAAAAAAATTTTTTAATTAATTAACGTTAGTATTATCGCTTCTTGCTAGATCATTCAATTTATTTAATATTAAGTTCTATTTCCTAATAGTACCAAATTAGTACCAGAAACTTCTCAAGAAACAAAAAAACCTTGATTTTATCAAGGTTTTTTAGTATCAATTATTCACCAACGTATGGTAATAAAGCCATCTGTCTTGCTCTCTTGATTGCTCTAGCAAGTTTTCTCTGATACTTAGCGCTTGTACCAGTTACACGTCTTGGGATGATTTTACCGTTAGCTGAGATAAATCTCTTTAAAAGTTCAACATCTTTATAATCGATGTAATCAATCTTGTTTTTTTAGTGAAGTAGCAAACTTTTTTCTTCTACCCATTCTCTGTCTTCTGAAAGCCATTGTTGTTTCCTCCTGTTAGAATTGAATATCGTCATCCATGATATCATATGAATTCACTGAATCATCAAAATCTTTATCTAAATCCACTGTCTTCATATCATAGAAGTCATTGTTGTTTTTGTCTAGGCCGCTGAGTCATTGTAGGTGCTTGCATCATAGGTGCACTCTGCTGAGCTCTTTCTCTCTGTGCTCTTGTTTCCAAGAACTGAACTGAATCAGCCACAACCTCTGTTACATAAACTCTCTGGCCTTTGATTGTTGTCGTAACTACGAGTCTGTATACGACCGTCGACTGACACAAGTGAACCCTTTGCTGCAGTACTGTGCAACATTTTCAGCAGGTTTTCTCCATACAACACAGTTGATGAAATCAGCTTCCTGACCATCTCTTGTTGAGAAGTTACGATCAACTGCTAAAGTAAAACTTGTTACAGCTGTACCATTACCTGTTCTTCTTAATTCAGGATCTCTTGTAAGTCTTCCGACTAATGCGACACGGTTAAGCATTCGCCCTCACCTCTTCTTAGTCTCTTCTTAAAGTTAAGTGACGTAATACGCTTGGGTTGATACGTGATAAACGTTCGAATTCAGCGATTGCTTCTGAGTTGTATGAGTGTCGATTACTACATATAATCCCTTAGTATAATCTTTGATTTCGTAAGCTAATTCACGTAAGCCTAACTTTTCAGTGTCAACGTTATCAACAACACCTTCACCTTCAGTTAAGATTGCTTTAAAACCATCTAATACTGCATTCTTAGCATCATCTTCTAAATCAGGTTTTAAAATCATCATAATTTCATACTTGTTCATTTTTTTACCTCCTCTGGTCTTGACGGTCTAGAATACTTCTAGACAGGCAGTAATATTTTACATGCTCGTTCATACTATCACAAGAAAATCAAAAAAGCAATGATAAATCGAAGTTTTTTAACTATTTTAGATCTTTCTTTCGTAGTGATTTTAATATTGTCATAATCACCTTCTACAACATAGACATCTTTACCCTGTAATTCCAACATAGATGCATCATCTGTTGCCTGAATATTATTTTCAATGGCTTCTTTATAAGCATTTCTAATAAGTACTGTATCAAAAGCCTGTGGTGTCTGTGCCTGCATCAGTTCAGATCTAATAAGTGTTTCTACTACCTTACCGTCCTTGACACGCTTGATTGTATCTTTACATGGTACCATTGCAAGAACTGCCTTATGTTCTTCCATACCTACTACCAAACGGTCTAGAAGGTCTTTTTTCACAAAAGGTCTTGCGCCATCATGAATCATTACATAATCACTTGTGACATGTTTTAATCCTTCATAAACAGAATCCTGTCTTTCTTTTCCACCTTCTACAAACTTCATACATTTCTTATTTAATAGTTTCTTGAAATGTGACTGTTCTTCTTTTACATACAATAATGATTTCTTTTCTTATCATTCACTGTCTTTTCATATACAGTCTCTCTGTAATTGATAGAACATCTTGTTGTAAAAACCACTTCCTGCACATAATACATTGCGCCATACATCATGTGATTATTAAAGTAATCCCTGATCTGTAAACTTCTTAATATTCGCAAACATTGAACCATTCTTCATATTATGACCATAAATAATTGTATTACTATCAGTCAAAGAAGAATTATTATCTTCATCTAAGAAAATACTGCCTGCAAATGAATACTTCTTCTCATAGTTTGTATGAATATATGTATCATTTGTTTTTCCTTTTAATAAAGCATAATCAATGTTTGTATTAGGAATATGATCCATCCTACGATATCTTCATTAATACTCTTTAGTTGGTTAAAATCAACTTTTCTATCCAGTGGTGAATCCTGCTTCACTTCAGTGACGACTTCTTCTTGTAGCTTCTTGTTGTCAGAGTTGACCTTATGATATTTATATCCAATGTTCGCAAGATTACCTGCACTATATAGAAAGACAGCTAAACATACTACAAAGAAGAATACGTCTAATGATTTTCATTATACGTTAAACTTGAAGAACATGATATCACCATCAAGTCCTTTATAGTTTTTTTCCTTCCTGTCTGATCTTACCAGCTTCTTTTTAAAGCCACTTCACTCTTATACTGCATCATATCATCATAAGTATAAGTTTCAGCTTTAATGAAACCTTTCTGGAAGTCTGTATGAATAATACCGGCCATTTCTGGTGCTGTCATACCATTAGTAAATGTCCATGCACGGCATTCATTAGGTCCTACAGTAAAGAAAGTCTTTAAGTCTAATAAAGCATATGTTTTTTTTAATAAGCTTATCTAAACCACTTTCCTTGATACCTAAATCATCCATGAAGATAGCTTTATCTTCTGCATCTAATGCGACTAATTCACTTTCAATTTTAGCGCAGATAGAACAACATCGCATCCTTCTTTTGCAAAGATATTCTTTTAAAGTAATATAGTATGGGTTTGAATCTGGATCTTCGATATCTTCTTCACCCATATTCGCTACATAGATCATAGGCTTAGTAGTTAATAAGTTGAACTGTTTTACATAAACCATTTCTTCCTCATTAAAAAAGTAAGTGTACGAGCCATCTTACCAGCTTCTAATACTTCTTTTAATGGTGCTAATACTTCCATTTCAGCTTTAGCTTCTTTATCACCAGTCTGAGCTTTCTTTTCAATCTTACCAATTCTCTTGTCCACTGTTTCTACGTCAGCCATTACAAGTTCAAGATTGATTGTTTCAACATCACGTACTGGATACACTGAACCATCAACGTGAGTAATATCCTTATATCTAAAAAACATCTTACTACTTCACATATTGCATCTGTTTCTCTGATGTTAGCTAAAATTTATTTCCTAAACCTTCACCTCTAGATGCACCTTTTTACAAGGCCGGCAATATCTGTAAATTCAAATGTTGTATAGATTGTTTTTTTTGGATTAAAGATTGCGAGCAAGATCATCTAATCTATGATCTGGTACTTCAACAACACCTACGTTAGGGTCAATTGTTGCGAATGGGTAGTTGGTCGCTTCTACCTGTGCGTTTGTGATTGCATTAAATAATGTAGATTTACCAACGTTTGGTAAACCAACGATTCCTGCAGTTAATGACATAATTTATATTCACTCCTTTTAATCTACATTATTTTATTATAACTAACATCAAAATGCAATGAATGAATGGTATAATGGGGAAGGTGATAGAATGAATAATATATATGAAAGACTCAATCAATTTTATGGTCTCATCCTACTTATAAAAAGTGGTAGGATTTCTTACAATCGCATTAAAATATATCATGATGGCTTCTTATGTGATGTTATTAATTGGTTTCTATATAACTTATGATGATTATCTCATTTATGCAATTATTAAACCTTGTCTTTGCATTTCTTATTGTGACAGTGATTAGAAAACTGATTAATCAATCACGTCCCTATGACTACTTAGAAGTCACTCCACTCTTTGAACATCGTGAAGGATGTTCTTTCCCTTCTAGACATCTTTAAAGTGCATTTATTATCGCATTTACTGCGATTCATTTTGATTTATATATTGGTATAGTGATGCTTATATTCGCATTTTTAACTGCCATTACAAAAGGGTTTTAAGTGGTCTTCATCATATCAGTGATGTGACTGCTGGTATGGTGCTCAGTCTTATTATTGAACTTTTTTTAGATTACATAACTATTACACAGAGAAGTGTGTATAATGGTATCCGGTAAAGGAGATGTGCTCATGAAAAAGATAAATATTGCGATAGCTTTCATGCTTTTAATCAGTCTTGTTTATAGTCCTGTACATGCTGATGAAGTAAAAAGAGGTTTATCTGACTTTTGATGATGGACCTTCTCATAACACACCTCAAGTATTAGATATTCTCGATAAATATAATGTGAAAGCGACATTCTTTGTGACTGGTGAAAATGCCCGTTACCAGAGCTATATTCGTACGTACAGCTTATTTAAAAGGACATGCCATTGGTGCACATAGTTATACACATAAGTATAGTATTTATCAAAGTGAAGAAACTTATTTTGAGGATTTAGGTAATATTGAGAAAATCATCAAAGAACAAACAGGACGTACCAGCAAATTGATCCGTTTCCCTGGAGGAAGTTCAAATACGGTATCAAGACATTATTCACAGGGAATTATGGCTAAGGTTGCACAAGTTGTAGAAAAAGAAAGGCTATAAGTACTATGACTGGAATGTATCTTCTAATGATGCGACAAGACGTTCAGTAAATCCTGCACGTATTATTGAAAGTTCTAAGTCAAGACTACCACGTGTCTGTATTTTAATGCATGATACAGACCACTAAAACAACTACAGTACAGGCATTACCTGCAATTATTGAATACTATCAAGCAAATGGATATACTTTTTAAAACATTAGAACATACTGACTTTGTCAGTCATCAACGTATCAACAACTAACGAGAGGCATAATGCCTCTCGTTTTTTGTGTAAATAAAAAAGGATAACTGGAGGGGCGGTCGAACCATTTCTAAGAATGGGCATCCCTCATCCGCCGTATATCTAATTTATACGCCGTGTTAGACGAGACCGATTTTTCTACATCAGTTATCCTGTATGATTACATTAAATCATTATTTTTTGATGGAGTCAAATTATTCACTTTCTTTATGTTCAATTACTTTTTTTAATCTCTTTTCAAAATCTCTTCGTGAAAACATGATAATTGCACCGCAACCCATGCATTTCACTTTAATGTCCGCACCCATTCTTACGATTTCCCATTGTGTGGATTTCTTACATGGATGTGGCTTTTTTCATTTCAATAATATCATGTAATCCGTATTCCATCATTATTCTCCTAATCTTTTTAATAATATCTCTTGCAACTAAGATTCCATTAGCACCTGCCTGAGCAAGTCCTCGTGTTAAACCTGCACCATCACCAGCAACATATAAACCATCTACAAGAGTTTCAAATCCTTCTCTTACCTTTGGTCTTGCACTATAGAATTTAGCTTCTACACCATAAAGTAATGTATGTTCATTCGCAATACCTGGTGTTACGTGATCTAATGCTTCAATCATTTCTACGATTGATTTCATTGTATTGTATGGTAATACAAGACCTAAATCACCTGGAACAGCTTCTGGTAATGTAGGCACTGTATAACCTTCTTTTAAACGCTTTTCAGTTGTTCTTCTACCCTTTTTGATATCTCCATATCTCTGTACGATGATAGAACCATTTGATAGTTTGTTTGCTAGTTGAGCCACCTGATGGGCAAATTCATTAGGCTGGTTAAATGGTTCAGAGAATACATGAGATACTAATAATGCAAAGTTAGTATTGTCAGATCCTAATTTAGGATCATGATAAGCATGTCCATTGGCCATCATTGTCCCTTCATGGTTTTCTATTACAACATGTCCACTAGGGTTTGAACAAAATGTTCTTACTCTTGTACCTACAGATGTGTTATAGATGAACTTTCCTTCATATAAGTTCTTATTGATTTCATCCATAACGATATTAGATGTTTCTACACGTACACCAATATCTACCTGGTTGTTATAAAGATCTAAGCCATGTTTCTTAAAGATAGCATCTAGCCATGTCGCACCATCTCTACCTGGTGCAAGTAATACTTTAGATCTTTGTAATGATATCACCCTTTGCAAGCTTGATACCCTTGATTGTATTATCTTCTACAATAATATCTTCTACTTCTGTATTAAACTGGATATCAATATGTTCCTTTAATGTTTCCTGCATCTCAGTCATGATACGTAAGTTTTCTTCTGTACCTAAATGTCTGACCTTAGCACGTAATAACTTTAAACCTACTGCATAGCCTCTGTGTTCGATTTCTTTTACTTTGTCTGTAGTTGGGTCAGTAATATCTTTAGTTGCCCCATGCTTTAAATATAAGCTATCTACATAACGAATTACATCTTCTACTTCATTTGCTGGAAGATAATCAGTAAGCCATCCACCAAATTCACTTGTAATATTAAACTTACCATCAGAATAAGCACCAGCACCACCAAATCCACATGTAATAGAACATGCTGGTAAACAACCTGGTTCATTATCCTTAATTACTGGACACTGTTTGATCTTCTTATCTTTGATAGGACAATGTCTTGCAGTCACTGCTCTTCCTTTATCAATTAATAATACTGATAAGTTAGGATTCTTTAATACGAATTCATAACTTGCCATAATTCCTGCTGGACCAGCTCCTACTACAATTACATCATAATTTTCTCTCATATATACCTCACTTCTTTACCATTCAATAATACCATTCTTTCGACATAAAGAAAAGGTAGTAAAACCACTACCTTTAATCTTCAAATAAGCATGCACCATTTGTTTCAATGACATGTTTGTAATAATCAAATGATTTCTTCTTATAACGTTTATAAGTACCATTACCTAGATCATCACAATCTACATAGATGAAACCATAACGTTTAGACATCTGTTTTGTAGATTCAGAAACAATATCAATACATCCCCAAGATGTATAACCCATGAGATCACACACCATCTTCTACAATCGCATTATACATTTCTTTAAAGTGTGCATCGAAGTAATCAATTCTATACTGATCATCTACAGTACCATTCACTAATTCATCCTTAGCACCTAAACCATTTTCTACTACAAATAATGGCTTTCTATAACGGTCATATAAGTCTACTAAAGAGATTCTTAAACCAATAGGGTCAATCTGCCATCCCCAGTCAGATGATGGAATATATGGGTTCTTAATAGCCACATTAGTATTAGCCGCAGTCTTCTTTAAACCGTTGTCATCTTTTGCAACACAGCTAGATGAATAATAAGAGAATGAAACGAAATCAACTGGATATTCTTTCATAATTTTTAAGTCATCTGGTTCCATCTTGATATTGATGCCTTCATTCTTGAATTTAGATAATAAGTATGCTGGATATTCACCAAATACCTGTGTATCACTATAACAATATGTACTTCTCATATCCTGTTGTGCCTGTAAAAACATCTTCAGGTTTACATGTATATGGGTAGTAAGTAGCTTTGTTAACATACAACCTACTTTAGCATCAGGTCTTGCTTCATGTACGATCTTAGTTGCAAGTGCACTGGCTACAAACTGATGATGCATTGCCTGGAAGATCACTTCATTAAAGTTCTTACCTGGGAAACGATCTTTTAATAAGTGCACCTGTAGTATATGGGTGTCTGATCATAGAGTCTACTTCATTAAAAAGTAAGCCAGTATTTTACTTTATCCTTATATCTATCTACAATCACTTCACAATAACGTACAAACATTTCAATGACTTCTCTTGAATACCATCCATCATAATTTAATACAAGATTAATAGGTGGTTCATAGTGAGAAATAGTGACTAATGGTTCAATGCCATATTTTAAACACTCATCAAATACATCGTCATAAAACTTTAAACCTTCTTCATTAGGTGTTGCATCATCTGCGTTAGGGAAGATTCTTGCCCAGGCAATAGATAAACGGAATACTTTAAATCCCATTTCTGCAAATAGCTTAATGTCTTCTTTATAGTGGTGATATCCATCTGCACCATGTCTTTTGGATAGTATACTTCATCCTGTGTTTTTAATGCTTCTTCGATGTCAGCTGTAGTGACTTCGTTTTGTTTCTTATAGTCCTGTACATCTACATCTAAATGACTTCTAGCACAGTCTGAGACAGTGATACCTTTACCGCCTTCATTCCATCCACCTTCGTACTGATTGGCAAAGAACAGCACCGCCCCATAAAAATCCTTCTGGAAATTGTTTCATATTGTGTGTCCTCTTCTTTTCATATTTATTATACATAGAATATAAATTAAACATTGAGATTTCCCAGAAATGAAAAAAAAGAACAGTTTCCTGTTCTTTAGATATCTTCTATAACACCCATGATTTCTAGAATACGATTTAGGTCTTCTGTATCAGAATACTTAAGAGTAATTGTTTTTCTTCTACCTTTACTTTAGTACGGAACTTCTTTCTTAATAAATCTTCTGCATAAGTATAGGTCGTATTTTTTCTTTCTTAGGCGCATTTTTACGCTTCTGAGCAAGTTTATATCCTCTAACGATATCTTCTACCTGACGTACAGAAAGTTTCTCTTTAATAGCACGATTCGCAATTTTAAGAGCTGTTTCATCATCTAAACCTACTAATGGTCTAACATGTCCCATAGAAAGAATACCTTCTAGAATATACTGCTGAAGTTTCTCATTGATATTAAGAAGTCTTAAAGTATTAGTGACATGAGTTCTTGATTTTCCAATACGTCCAGCTAGTTCTTCCTGAGTCAGATTCATCTTATCCATCATAGCTTTATAAGCCTGTGCTTCTTCAATCGCATTTAAGTCTTCTCTCTGAATGTTTTCAAGAAGCGCAATTTCCATCATCTGATCATCAGTGAAGTCTACGATAATTGCAGGAACTTCTTTTTAACCCTGCAATATTAGCTCCTCTAAATCTTCTTTCACCAGCTACAATATCATAACCATGAATAGACTTCTTTAATAGAATTGGCTGTAGAATACCATGTTCCTTAATAGACTGAGCCAATTCATTCAACTTATCCTGATCAAAATGTTTTCTAGGCTGATAAGGATTAGGTCTGATTAAATCAATAGAAACTTTTTCTTGAGTGAATTCATTAGAATTACTTTCAATCGCAGAAATCATTGATTGAAGATCTCCACCGGTAGATGTTGTATCAAAGATTGCATCTAATCCTTTACTTAAACGTTTTTTCTTATCTGCCATTTCTACTCACCACCTCTTTCGCAAGTCGTGCGTAAGACTTCGCACCTTCACTACGTGAATCATAATCAAAAGATTGAAAGACCTGCAGAAGGTGCTTCTGAGAGCTTTACATTTCTAGGAATAACTGTTTTATAAACCTTATCCTTAAAGTATTTACGTACTTCCTGTGTCACTTCTACACCTAAATTAGTACGTGAATCAAGCATAGTCAATAATACACCTTCAATTGTGAGATTACGGTTAAATACTGACTGTGTTAATAAAATAGTATTTAATAATTGTGTTAAACCTTCTAGCGCATAATATTCACACTGTACTGGTATTAAGACACTATCTGCATTTTGTAAGAGCGTTTGTGTTTAATAAACCTAAAGCTGGTGGACAATCAATAATAATATAATCATATTGATCTCTAACACTATCCATTGCTTTTCTTAAACGTTTTTCTCTTCCCTTTGGTACAAGCTGATAGTTGTACTTCTACACCCGCTAAGTCAATACTAGCAGGTGCCACATCTAGATGTGGGATTTCACTATGTTTGATGATTGATTCAATGGGTACTTCATCAATAAGTACGTCATAAGTTGTTTTTTCTAAACTAGAACGATCGATTCCAATACCCTGCGTCGCATTAGACTGAGCGTCCATATCTACAAGTAATACTTTCTTTTCTTCATAAGTGCGAGTGCTGCACATAAATTAATACTAGTGGTTGTTTTTCCTACACCACCTTTTTGGTTTGTAATTACATAACCTCCTTATTCGCATTCTTAATTATAGCATAAAACTCTTTTAAACAAAACAAAAAGAATGAGAAGGTATTCACCTTCTCACTATTTTAGTGTACCGATACGTTCTCCCCATAAGAACACGTACTTCATCTTCATTTTTAGAAATGTTGAGAATATCCTCATCAATATCTACAATATCTTTTTTTATAAATAAGACAACTGTACTGCCACCAAATTCAAAATAGCCTTTTTCTTCACCACGTTTAAAGGTTTTCTTATTTAAGTTAGTAATTTTACCAACCATCATAGCCCCTACTTCCATCTGAACTACATCACCAAAGTGTTTTGTATGAAGAACTGTATAAGAACGGCTATTAGTCTTATAGATAGGATAATAATCACTTGCGATAGGATTGACTGTATGGAAAACACCTTTAATAAAGTTGATCTTTGTCAGCTGTTCCATCATCAATGAAATGATAGTGATGATAATCATCTACTGTAAGTCTAAATACAAGACATAGACCACCTCTATATTCATCTGCAAGTGAAGGACTCATTAATAAGTCTTCAATTGTATAAACTGAATTCTTAATTTTAAGTCGTAATGTATCCTCAATAGGATAAACAGTGAGTTTACTATCACAAGGCGCAATAAGAACTTTTTCATCCATATCGATATGTCTTACACCATCTTTAATAGTACGTGTAAAGAAATCGTTATAAGAATGATAATCTTGTGATTCATATAGATTCATATCAATATTGTTTTTTTTCTACAAAAGAATTGATTTGTCCTTTAGAGAGAGAAGAATTCATAAAAGCACCACCTAGTTCTGTAATAACAGGCTGAGTGAGTACTTTTAGTAAACATCTTCCTGAAAGTGATCCATATAATTTCCCTAAGAAGAGATCCTGTGACTGATCATATTCTAATTTTTCACCATTACGTTTGAATATTGCCATACTAGATTAAAACAACACCTTTAATAATTAAAACGATTAATAAAATAATACCAAAGCCAATAAGACCTAGGACACCCTTAAAGTCAGGCTTGATTACTTTGATATTAGCTACGAATAGAATACCTACAACTAGTAGTCCAATTAAATAAACAAACTGAACTTGAGGTACTTTTTAAGCCATACTGTTAAACAGTAAATCATTGGAAAAATTAGAGAAGAAGATGTAACAGGTAATCCCTGGTAATATTTTCTTTTTTTAGTAGTCTGTTGCTGTCTCATATCTTCCATAACATTAAAAATATCCTAGTCGAATAACAGCACCAAGAATATATATAATAAAGACGATCAAACAAGGGAAACTATTGAATCCCATTGAGTAGGCAATGATTGCAGGATAAACGCCAAAACTGATTAAGTCTACAAGAGAATCAATCTGAATACCAAACTTCTTTCTTCTTCTGTTCTGTCCTTTTTTTGAACGTGCAACGATACCATCGAAAGAATCAAAAAAGCCACAAAGCATAAGACAGAATAATGCCAAAACATAATTGTGTTCAAATGCGAAATGAGTTCCTACAATCGCACTAATCAAACTACAATATGTTAGAATGACTGTATAGTTGTAATAACCAATCATACAATTCACCTTTTTCCTTTTTTTATAATCGGGTTCATTATAGCATGAATGCATATTGAATGATAGATATTTA
>VOFC01002210.1_pt1 | contig 43189 bp, 67 predicted proteins | sample 5384161 | NCBI WGS metagenome assembly VOFC01 (sample SAMN12384722, study PRJNA508395) | human gut metagenome | isolation source: healthy gut B | host: Homo sapiens
TGCAGCGGGCGGAGCTTTGATGCTGGCGGCGCTGCTGCTTTCCGGGAGGTGGCTGGGATGATCTTCATTACGGGGCCGCTGTACAGCGGCAAGCGGACGTTCGCGCGGAGGCTCGGCGGGCGGCAGATCGCCGACGCGCAGGATCTGGCGGCGGGGGCGGAGAACCTTGAACGGCTGGCCGACGAGCCGGCGGCACAATACGACGTGGTGATGGCGACGGAAATCGGCGGCGGCATTTGTGCCGCTCGAGGCCGAACAGCGGCAGGCGCGGGAGGCGGCCGGTCGTCTGGCCTGCCTGCTGGCCGCGCGCGCGGATACGGTGATCGAGATGTTTTGCGGCATTGCGACGGTGCTCAAGGAGAAATGCCATGCTGATTGTGCTGCTTCGCCACGGGGAGACGGCGTATAACGCGCAGCGCCGCTATCAGGGGAAAAGCGATATCCCGCTTTCTGGGCGCGCGGAAGGGCGCGGCTCAGGGCGGCGGATTTTGCGCCGGACGTCGTCTTTGTGACCGCCCTCTGCCGAACGGCGCAGACGGCGGCGGCGGTTTTCCCGGCGCGCGGCAGGCGGTCGAAGACGACCTGCGGGAGATGGATTTCGGCGACTTCGAGGGGAAAACCTACGGCGAGCTGAAGGATGACCCGGCCTACCGCGCGTGATGGCTGGCCTCCGGCGGGGAGGCCGCCTGCCCGAACGGGGAGGAGCAAAGCGGCGTTCTGCGCGCGGGTCTGCCCGCGTTTGAGCGGCTGGTCGATGAGGCGCTGGCGCGCGGGGCGAAGCGGCTGGTCATCGTCGCGCACGGCGGCACACAGATGGCCGCGCTCAGCCGCTTTGCCGAGCCGCATCGGGATTATTACGACTGGAACGCGCCGCTTGCGGCGGCTTCGTGCTGGATGCGGCGCAGTGGCCGGAGCGGCGGGTGCTGCGCGTGGTGAAAACGGTCTGTTATATGGAGTGAAAAGGCATGAACATCCTGTATGGGATGCTCGGCGGCTTCGCGCTCGATTGTTTTTGGCGACCCGGCATTGGCTGACGCATCCCGTGGTCATCATGGGCAGGGCAATCGCCGCGCTGGAAAGCGGCCTGAGCGCCTGCCAAAACGCCGCGCGGCGAGCGGCTGGGCGGGCTGACGATGGCGATTGTGCTGCCGGTGGGCACGCTGCTGCTGACCGGCGGCGTTCTGCCGGCGCTTGCGGCGGTTCACCCGGCGCTGGGCTTTGCCGCGGAGCTGCTGTGGTGCGCGCAGGCGCTGGCGGCGACGGGGCTGGCGCAGGAGAGCACGAACGTCTATCGCCAACTCCAAAGGACGACCTGCCCGCGGCGCGGCAGGCGGTCGGCCGCATCGTCGGGCGGGGACAATGGAGGCGCTGACGCGCGAGGGCGTGATCCGGGCGGCGGTGGAAACGGTTGCCGAAAACGCGAGCGACGGCGTGATTGCGCCGCTGTTTTATGATGCTCGGCGGCGCCGCTGGCGCTGACCTACAAGGCCGTCAACACGATGGACAGCATGGTGGGCTATAAAAACGAGCGATATCTGCATTTCGGGCGCGCGGCGGCCAAGCTGGACGACGCGGCGAATTACCTGCCCAGCCGAATCGCGGCGCTCCTGTGGGTGGCCGCGGCGGCGCTGACGGGAAACGACGCGAAGGGCGCGTGGCGAATCTGGCGGCGCGACCGGCGCAACCACGCCAGCCCGAACAGCGCGCAGACGGAAAGCGCCTGCGCCGGGGGCGCTGGGCGTTCAGCTGGCCGGACCGGCGACGTACTTTCGGCCAATATTACGACAAGCCGACCATCGGCGACGCGGCGCGGCCGATTGAGCCGGGGACATCCTGCGGGCGAACCGGATGATGCGCGTGACCGGTGTGCTGGGGCTGATGGCGGCGGCGGGAATCAGATGGGTTTTGGGGGCATAAAAAAGCGATGAAGCTGGTGCATGGCGGCGATACCGTCGGCTATCGGGAGAAATACGGGCGGGATGCGCTGGATTTTTTCGGCCAACGTCAGCCCGCTGGGGACGCCGGAGGCGGTGGCGCGCGCCATCGGCGCGGCGGCATATCGGGCGGATCGCTATCCCGACCCGCTCTGCCGCGAGCTTTGCGCGGCGCTCGGCGAGGGCGGAAGGCGTTCCGAAGGATTGGATTCTCTGCGGAAACGGCGCGGCGGATTTGATTTTCCGGCTCGCGCTGGCCAAACGGCCGAGGCATGCGCTGGTTCTCGCGCCGACGTTCGCGGAATACGAGGCGGCGCTGGAAACGGTCGGATGCGACGTTCGCCGTTACGCGCTGGACGAGGCGAACGATTTTGCGATGACCGAGGATGTTTTTGGGCGCGATTCAGCCGCCGGTGGACATGGTATTCCTCTGCCAGCCGAACAACCCGACGGGGCAGGCGGCGGACAGGACGCTGATGCGGCGGATTTTGGCGAAATGCGAGGAGGTCGGCGCGCTGCTGGCGGTGGACGAGTGCTTTTTGGATTTTCTGCCGGACGGCGAGGCGCTGACGATGAAGCCGGAGCTGGCGGCGCACGGCAGCCTGTTCATCCTCAAGGCGTTCACCAAGCTCTACGGCATGGCGGGCGTTCGCTGGGCTACGGCCTTTGCGCGGACGGGGAGCTGCTGGAGCAGATGCGAAGCGCGGGTCAGCCGTGGGCCGTCTCTTCGCTTGCGCAGGCGGCGGGGCTGGCGGCGCGTTCGGCAGGTGCGCGCGCTGATCGAGACGGAAAGGCCGTATCTGCTGGCGGGGCTTGCGGGCGCTGGGCTGCGCGTGATCGAGAGGCGGCCAACTATCTGCTCTTCCGCGCGGATGAGACGCTGGGCGAGCGGCTGGAGGCGCGGCGTGCTCATCCGGCGCTGCGGCAACTATCCGGGGCTGACGACACATGGTACAGGACGGCGGTGCGCACGAGGGCGCGAAAAACGACATATTTGGAGCCGCGCTGCGGGAGGCGATGGCATGAGCAGAGCAAACGGATCATGGTGCAGGGGACGATGAGCGGCGCGGGGAAGAGCCTGCTCTGTGCGGCGCTCTGCCGCATTTTTGCGCAGGACGGCTACCGCGTCGCGCCGTTCAAAGAGCCAGAACATGGCGCTTCAACAGTTTTGTCACCCGCGACGGCTGGAAATGGGGCGCGCAGCAGTGGTGCAGGCGCAGGCCGCGGGCATAGAGCCGGATGTGCGCATGAACCCGATTCTGCTCAAGCCGAGCAGCGACACGGGCAGTCAGGTGATCGTGGGCGGCGAGGCGCGGGCAGATGAGCGCAGCAGACTATTTCAAGATGAAGCGGCAGCTCATTCCCGATATTCTCGCCGCGTTCAACAGCCTGAGCGAGGATGTGGACATCGTCGTCATCGAGGGCGCGGGCAGTCCGGCGGAAATCAACCTCAAGGCGGACGACATCGTAAACATGGGGCTGGCCAGCTGGTAGACGCGCCGGTGCTGCTGGCCGGGGACATCGACCGGGGCGGCGTGTTCGCCCAGCTTTACGGCACGGTGGCGCTGCTTGAACAGGAGGAGCGCGCGCGCATTGCGGGGCTGGTTATCAACAAGTTTCGCGGCGACGTGGAGATTCTGCGGCCCGGCCTGGCGATGCTGGAGGAAAAGACGGGGCTGCCGGTGCTGGGCGTTGTGCCGTATCTGCATGTGGAAATCGAGGATGAGGATTCTCCTCTTTCCGAGCGACTGAACGAAAGGGCGGTGGCCGCTGACGGGCCGTCATCCGCCCGCCGCACATCAGCAATTTCACCGGATTTCATGCCGCTGGAGCAGCACGAGCTGCTCGGCGTTCGCTATGTGCAGCGGGCGCGGAGCTGGGCGCGCCCGATCTGGGATTCGCCGGGCACGAAGAACACGATGGAGGATTTGCTTTGGCTGCGGCAGAGCGGTCTGGAAGCGGCGGTGCGCAAACTGGCGCAGGCGCAAACGCCGGTACGGGGTCGGTGCGGCGGTATCAGATGTCGGCAGTCGCTTGACGATGGCGGGCACGGAGAGCGGAAAGCCCCTGTCGCTTTGCGGGGCTGGGCTTCTGCCGACGCGGACGACGTTTGACGCGCAGAAGCGGCGCACGCAGTGCCGTCGCTGGAGCGCGCCGTTTGCGGGCGCGGCGGATGACAGGGTACGAAATCCACAACGGGCGGACGACGGTGAAGGGGAGCCGTTTTGCCGTCTGGCGGACGGAACGCCGGAGGGCTGCGTCTGCAAAATGTGTTCGGCGACGTATCTGCACGGCCTGTTTGACAGCGGCGAGCTGACACAGGCGCTGGTGAAGGCGTTTGTGCGGCGGGCATCGATTTCGCCCGGGAGACGCGCCCGGCTGTCGATGGAGGGAATATCGGCAGGCGCAGTTTGATCTGCTGGCCGACGGCGTGCGCAAGGCGCTGGATATGGGCGCGGTGTATCGCGCGATTGGAATCAAAAAAGCAGGACGTTGAGCCTGCTTTTTTGCGTATATCCGGGGGTTGATGGTTTGAAACGGATAAGCGTTTTATACGGGAAAAGGACGTGAAAGGGGAAAGAACGCCTGCCGATCTTCAAAAAGAAGATATGGCGCGAAAAAAGGAGCGGTATGATAATAAAAAGTGCGGTTTTTTGTGCGATTATAATAAATACCTTATGAATTCCATTTGAATAAATATATTTGACGAAAAGTCATGGCGGAAAAAATTAAGATAGGAAACAGAATCGGTCCGGAACGATTCTGAGCAAAGGAAACGATTGACGATAAAAAGGAGTGCGAGAGATGAAGAAATGGTTTTGGCACTGCTGACGACGCTGATGGCGCTGATGCTGAGCGTTGCTTCGGCAGAAAACGTTCCGCTGGCCTCCCGAAACGGAAATCAACCCGGTTCTGGAAGCGCAGACGTTGGTTGGACTGAAAATTCCGGTTGAGGCTTTTAAGGAAACGACCAAGGGCGGCGAGGTAATTTCTGCGTGAAATCACGACTTCGGAAACCGACGCAGAGGTGCAGTATGTCAATGTGTTCGGCTACATTTACCCTGTCGATGAAAGCGCGCCGAACATCGAGTGGCGCATGCTGCTGCCGATGAAGTGGAATGGACGTTCTGTTCAGCTGGGCGGCGGCGCGAACAACGGCTCGATTCCCAAACTGACAGGCACGGGTTCTGTTGGCGGAGAAATTGCGATTGACAAGGGCTACGTGGTTTACGGCGACGATTCCGGCCATCAGGCGGAAAGCTCGATGGATGCATCCTTCGCTTCCAACGACGAGGCGCTGAGCAACTATACGCGGCTGCACCTGATCAAGGCGTATGACGCGATGTGCTATGTGACCAACGCGTTCTATGGACAGGAGCCTGTGTTCAAATTCTTTTTGCGGGCGGTTCGACCGGCGGCCGCGAGGCGCTGGAATGCGCGACGACCTACGGCAAATATTACGACGGCATTTTCTGCTGCGAACCGGCTTCCAATTACGTGCTCATTCGCATGTGGGGGCGCGATTCTTTCGCAGGCGGTCTATGAGAGCTATGACGCGGAAAAGTATCCGTATTCCGATGGTTTCATCGACGAGGATACCGTAAAGGCGATTCAGGCGGATGCGGTCGCCTTGTACGACGGTCTGGACGGCATTGAAGACGGCATTGTCAGCAACATCTATGCGGCGCGTGCCAATCGCGACAATTTCCTTAAACAGATCACGGAAAAATACGGCTTGACGAAGGCGCAGCTCAAGACGATCGACGTATACGAAAACGGCTACACCCTTGATTACGCGATGGCTAACGGCATGAACGCCTATCATGGCTATTCCGCGCTGGAGGGCGGCGCGATGGATCTTGGCCCGGATCCCGTCCCGCGTGAGCCGCTGGATACGACGTACAATGTGCATCACGGCGACCGTGCCGACGGCGTATTTAAGTACTTTATCACCAGGATCCGAATTGGGTGCTTTATCGACCACGATTATTATCACCCGGATCAGGAGCTTTACGACATGCTGATGGCCGCGTCGGAGGAATACGATGCGAACAGCCCGGAGTTTGACGATTTCATCGCTAACAACGGCAAGCTGATCTATTTCGCGGGTTGGAACGACATGTCCATGAGCCCGTGGCAGTTGATTCAGCAGTATCGCGGCTATGTGGAAAAAGTATGGCCAGGAGAAGGTGGATTCCTTCTGCAAATTCTATGTGATGCCGGGTGTGACCCATACGAAGGGCATTGCAATGAATTACCTCAGCTGGCTGGATGTCTGGTGCTCCACCGGCGAATATCCGACCGAGACGCTCTATGCGACCATGAGCGCGACCGGCGGCCAGATGCCGATGGCGGAATTCCCTGGTTGGGTGAAGTATGAGGGCGGCGATCCGATGGACGGAGCAAGCTACTCCATCAGCACCGAAATTCCCGACGGGTTTCTGGGGCGTATACGATTAAGAAAGACGCCTGACGCATCCCGTGCAGCGTAAGCTGCGCGGGATGTTTTACTGATACGGATTATGCAGCCTGCCGCTCCGGGCACAGCACCGAACCGACGATGATCGGCATGGCGAGAAACAGCGCGCCGTAATAGCGTAGCAGCACCAGCGGCGTGAAGGCAGAACAGAGAACGTAAATCAGCAACGCAGCAATCGGAAGCAGGAGCGAACGGCGTTTGCGGGCGAGCGCGTAGAACAGGCAGAAGAGCAGCAGCCAGAATTGGAACCCGATGGAAAAGAGCATGGACACGACCGGAATTTTCTCAAACGAGAGCTTCAAACCGATCCACTCGTAAAACGCGAAAACGCCGGGCAGAAGGTTCAGACGGGAGCCGATTCTCCGCGTAGCGGCCGAAATGAAAATAGCTTTTTATCGTAGTAAGGCGACGGGGTCGCGGACGGTGTAGCCGTTTACCACGCTGTCAAGGGGAACCACATTTCCATCGTGTTGGCGAACATGCCGTCCAGATAGCAGGCGGGATGGCGCAGGCCGATTTTGAACCAGAAGGGGATAAACTGGCGGATATTGCGATAGTAAAGCTGCAATTGCCCTTCGCCGGGGCGGCGTTCTGGGGCACGTATTCCAGCGATTCTATCGTGAAGAAGGATTCGAAGGTTTTCGACGTCCTCTTCCGGCCATGTATCGCCGTAGAACGTGTAGGCTCTGACGAGCGGCTGAGCAATCAGGGACATGGAGGCATTCAGCGAGGAGCGGCTGTTATACGGCTGACAGATAGCCACCAGCCCCGCCGAGACGGCGTAGAACAGCGTCAGCGACGTGGCTAGGAACGCCAAGGCGTGTTTCCATGCGGTCGGCCCAGCATCGCGCCGATAATGATGCAGACGATGATGAGCAGAATGGCGGCCAACGGGCCGGAATTGTTGTTGCGTGCCAACAGCGTGAACACGAGTACGGCAGAAAGCAGAAGCAGGTTGCGCCGGCGCGCTGAGAATGCCTCCCTGTCACGGCTGAATTCGAAGAAAAGCTCGATCAGCCATGTGAGCAAAACGCTGAAAAGCACGTCGCGGGTCGTACACGTGATCAGCAGATGAATGACGGGAAACAGCGCATAATATGCGGTCAACAGTCCAAGCGCGACGGGTGGAGCGAATAGCGCGCAAAGCGATACAGAATGTGCGCAAACAGAGCGGCACCAAAGAGCATTTGCAGCAGAGTGAACGCCGCAATACCGCCGTTTACCGAGCCGGTGAGCCGTTCAGACAGGGAGAGCAGCCGCGTGATGATGGCCGAATGCAGCAGCGGAAAGCTCGCGGAAAACCCCAATGTCGTCTGATAATACTCATAGGATGCGTCGTACATGAAATTGCCGGGGAAGGTGGAGATGTAGCAGGGCAGCCAGCAGAGAATCAGCAGCGCGGCCAGCCGGAACCGCCGCGCATACAGAGGCCGAATGCGCGTGGAGAGCGAAATCGGCGCGTCTGCGGAGGCGATGATCCGGTGATCCATGGCATTAAAGAGCAGCGAAACGCCCTGCGCGATGACATGCGCATAGAGCAGGATGGAGAGGATGAACGGCAGGGAGCCGTAGGGAATAGCGCTCCATCCATCCCCAGCGCGTGGCCGAAGGCGATCATCATGGAAAAAAGCAGTCCCAGCGCATGCGAACACACGTTCAGCCGACGGGTGGCGGCGATTTTGCCGCCCGCGCGCAGTAACAGAAAAAGACAGCAATCCACAGGCACAGCGAAAAACACGCTGTTGGAAAAACGAAATCGTCGAATCAGAAATCCACGTCGGGAAGGCGAGCACCGCGAGGAAGGAAAGAAGCAGGTTGAGCATCGAAAATCTCCTTTGGAAGCAAAACAGCGTTTTACCCGAATAATGCTCTTACTATAACACATTTTCCTTTTCAAGGAAAGAGCGTTTTGAAGCCTGCTTTTCGCGTTTTTAGACCTCCAGCGCGTACCCCTGCCCGCGATAGGTGAGGATTTTCGCCTGCGCCTCGATTTGAGCCAGATCATTTTCGGATAAGGGGGAATTCATTATGAAGAAGCCGGTTTTCTTCCTCATGCTTGCGCTCGTGCTTTTTAACCGTTTCCAGCGCATTTGCTTCTGAAATAGTACCTCTACAGTTCAGCTATTCGCCGATTGATTTTCCCAATATTTTTTTTTTGCCAAACGGTTACTACCAAGCAGTTTATTTTACGCCGAATTCATCAGAATTCTGGTTAGAACAGGGACACACGGATGTTTCCAACTGTATCGTTGAGGTTTTTGATGCGTTTGGGCAGAGCGTATGGAATTTTCCCGTGCTCCAAGTAGATATCCTTCAAGAGGATGCGGACGCTTTTTTCTATCAAAACGAAGTTCGTTCTGATCGGATCGTTTTTGAATACTATTGGGATCACGTTTTTCGAACGGTATGTTTCTAAGAGCTGGAGTTTTGGCGGAGAGCGATGCTTCACGTCATTCGACTCAATTCTTTCAGCCGGAGGAAGCCTTTTCGCTATATAGACTCCCAATATCCGTACACGCTTGAAATGTGGCCTTTCGGCGAAGGCCACAATGTACCGGCAAAAGCTGACCTATGTGCCGGACGGTTCCTTCATCGAGCTTCCTTTTGCGTATGGTCTTCAGAGCGACATGCATAGACCTCGATGACCGTTATTATATGATATATGAAGCGGATGATATAATCGAAGGAAAACAGGGCGCGGTGTATCTGCTGTCCTATTCGCCTGATTCGCATGAATTGGCGCAATACAAAACAGATTTATCGTCCTGTGCCGGAAACCTTGCCGTCAGCCATGGCATGCTTTTCTTTCTGCAAAAAAAAACCAGGCAGACACGCTGAGTTATGATTCTATACCGCTGCGCTGGGGGATGCGAAGGAAGATGAAATCAGCTTTTTACGGCGACAGCAGAAATCGCTCTTGCCATGGATGAGGTTGTAGAAAATGTCATCCCGTTCGGGAGAACAACTCCTCTTCCTGAAAAGCAAGGCGATCAATCCGACGCATTACGACAGCGAAATCTGCATATTATCCGAAGATGAAACGCTCATTCCTGTAACGAAATGGAATGGAGAAGCACGCTTTTGAAAAACACCACCGACCCGCTTCAATTTGCTTGCGAGGATGGGAATGGCGGCTGGCAAATCGTCAAACTGTCAGAAGAAGAGGTCTGTTATTTTTTCAAAGGCAGAATACTGGTTTTAAACCTCCAGCGCGTACCCCTGCCCGCGATAGGTGAGGATTTTTCGCCTGCGCCTCGATTTGAGCCAGCTTTCCCCGCAGGGCGGAGGATGTGCACCCAGATCAATTCGCTGCCCGCGTTTTCCTCGCCCCAGACGCGCCGGACGATTTCCTCCGCGGCGATCCGCTGCCCCCGCCCGCGCATGAGCAGCTCGATGATCTGATATTCGCGGTTGCCCAAGTGCACGCGGCCGGCGGCTGTCCGAAGTTCAAATGCCTGCGTGTCCATCGTCGATAGCAAAGCCGCCCGGTTGCCAGCGCGCGCTCTGGCGACGAACTCCGCCATCGACAGCGGCGGCAGGATGAAGTCATCCGCGCCCGCGTTGAGCGCCGCGACCCCGAGCCGCCTTTCGCCGCGCGCCGCCAGCAGCAGCAACGGCGTCGTTACGCCCGCGTCGCGAAGCCCGCCGATCCATTCCGGCGGGTTTCGCAAAACTATTCTCCCCGAAGGGGGGAGAATAGCCCTTTCTCAAATGAAAGAATCGCTGAATCTCTTGATATTGCGATTCAAGCCAAGGCTTATGTCAAAAATAAACGCTCCCCATAAAGGGAGCGCAGACAATAGATTGCTTACAGGTTACGAAGCTGGGCGAGGGTCGGCTGTAATCGCGCGCCATGTGATATTCCGTGTGCAGGTAGCTCGTCACTTCGCGAAGCGCGCCGACCGTCCAGCAGGGAGATCGCGCCGACAGAAGCCGCAAGGAAAACAACAACCACAAAAGGACAGTCAGCATAATGTTGCTCTCTTTCAAACATTCAAAACCATGAAGGATTGTGACGGCTCGGACGGGTGCGCCAAGCCCTGAAATCGAGGATATTATAGCATGGAAAAAAGCGATTTGTACACTGTTTTTTCTGAAAATATCAAGAAAAATTTGCGTATCTCCAAAATCACGGCGGTCAGTCGGAAAACCAAAACGACCGAAAATTTGCAGGAAATAAGAAATAAAAATGCAGGAAAATGGTTAAAACCGCCGCGCGGGCGTTTGAGGCCGACTGAAACAAAAAGATACGTGCGCGGCATAAATTGTGCTATAATGTGAAAAAAGGGAGGCGCAATGAATGAAGAAAACATCAAACATGAAAGAAAATTCCCCCCTATCAAAAATAAGACGACGCTGACGGTGTATCTCGTGCTCCGCGCGCTGGTGATTTTCGTGCTCGTCCGCGCGGCGCTGCGCCGTGATTTTGAGAGCGTGTTCATGTGCAGCCTGACGCTGGTGCTGATGATTCTGCCGAGCTTTTTTCCCGCAAGCTGAACGTCGAATTGCCCACCACGCTGGAAGTGATTATCCTGCTGTTCATCTTCGCGGCTGAAATACTGGGCGAGTTGAACAGCCTTCTATATCCGCGTGCCGCATTGGGACACGATGCTGCATACCATCAACGGCTTCCTGTGCGCGGCCATCGGCTTCGCGCTGGTCGATTTAACTCAACGAGCGAGAGCATTTCTCCTTCAAGCTGTCGCCGGTCTATTTGGCGATTGTCGCGTTCTGCTTCTCGATGACGGTCGGCGTGTTGTGGAATTTTTTGAATACACCGGCGACCGCGTGATGAAGCTGGATATGCAGAAGGACACGGTCGTCAGCAACATTTCCACACCGTCGAACTCGATGAGACGCGGAGCAACAAGGTTGTGGCGGTCAAGGATATCGCGGATGTGATCATCGTCCATTCCGACGGCTCGCAGGAGGCGCTGGGGCTGGGCGGTTATCTGGATATCGGCCTGATCGACACGATGAAGGATTTGATGGTGAATTTCCTCGGCGCGGTCGTGTTCTCCATCATCGGGTATTTCTACGTCAAGGAGAAGGGCAAGGGCGATTTTGCCGCGCAGTTTATCCCGCGCGTGGCACGGGCAGAAGGCAGAGGAGTAAATGGGGCAGATCACCACAAACGCCATCGTGCTGCGGCGTGCCGATTACCGCGAAAACGACCGCATGCTCACGCTGTTTTCCCGACGCTGGGGGCGGATTGACGCGCTCTGCCGGGGATGCAGTGGCAGAAAAGCCCGCTGATGGCGGCCAGCGAATTGTTTTGCTCGGGGAGTATGTGCTCTATCAGGCGCGGGAGAGAACGACGGTGATCTCCTGCCAGATTGGTGGACAACTATTATCCCCTGCGGGCGGATTACGAGCGGCTTTCGCACGGCGTTTACGCGCTGGAGCTTTGCGGCGCGGCGGTGCAGCCCGCGCAGGAGAACGAGCGGCTGTTCTGTTGCTGCTCAAGTCGCTGGCATATCTGTGTTATGACACGGATTTGCGCCGCGGCGGGTGACGGCGGTTTTTCTGATGGGCAGGACCTCGCTGTTGGGGTTCAGGTTCAGGTCGGGCGATGCGCGCAATGCGGCGCGCCGATCGCGCTGGACGGACGGGCGGACGACGATTACGCGGGCGTATTTCGGCGCGCAGGCGGGCGGCGGTGTGCTCTGCGAGCACTGCGGCGCGGGCGGCGGCGTTCGGCCGACGGGCCGGCGAGGTGCGCTATTTGCAGGCAATCATGCGGCGCGGGCTGGATACGCTCTCGGGAGGCGGGCGAGTGTTCGGATGCGCTCTTCGGGGCGCTGCGGCAGATGCGCAGGAGCGGCTCGGCGTGCAGATTCGCTCGGAAAAGCTGCTGTAACGCTTCGGCCTTTCGAGAAGACGAATACGCAAAGGGGCTGATAAGCCACTGCCGATATTTCAAGAGCAAAACGAAGTATTTGCGGCCGAAAGGATTTTCAAAGCGGCGACCGGAAAGCCCTTTGTGGGGATGGGGGCAAAAGCCCCATATCTAAAAAATGCTTAAATATTTGTTTTGGAATGTTTGGGTTAAGACAGTCCGTGGCACGACGAAGCCGTAACGGAAGGGAGTTTAGCCGTATGGATGAGCAGAAGCTGGAAAAATTGCAGACATGGGTGAAGGAATCGAGCCGGATTGTGTTTTTCGGCGGCGCGGGTGTGTCCACGGAAAGCGGTATTCCGGATTTTCGCGGCGAGGACGGGCTGTATCGCCAGCGGTACGCCTATCCGCCGGAAACCATCATTTCGCACTCGTTCTATGTGCGTCACCCGGAAATCTTCTTCGATTTTTACCGAAACCGCATGCTCTATCCGAACGCAAAGCCCAATGTCGTCCATCAAAGAACTCGCTCAGTGGGAACGGGATGGAAAGCTGCTGGCCGTCGTCACCCAGAACATCGACGGCCTGCACCAGAAGGCGGGCAGCCGGAATGTTTTTGAGCTGCACGGCAGCGTGCATCGCAACACCTGCCAGAAGTGCGGCGCGCGGTATACGCTGGCGCAGATGCTGACGCTCGGCGACGTGCCCAAATGCCCCAAGTGCGGCGGGCGGGTGAAGCCGGACGTCGTGCTCTATGAAGAGGGGCTTGACCCGCTGACGATCAGCAGGGGCGCTCGACGCGATTCGCCGCGCGGATCTGCTGATCGTCGCCGGAACGTCGCTGACGGTGTACCCGCCGCCGCGTTCCTCGACGAATACCCCGGCAATCGGCTTGTGCTCATCAACAAGACCGCCACCCCGCGGGACGATATCGCGAATCTGGCGCTGCATGAAAAATTGGGCGAGGTTTTGAAAGACTATAAAAATCGGCCGTCGTGCTTAACGTGCGACGGTCGATTTTTCTTATTTGCAGTAATTGAGCAAAAAGTCAAATTCCGTACAAAAACGCGGGCGCGCAATGCGCGCCCCTTACGGATACGACGCAACTTATTGCTTAGATGGGAAATAACCTGATAGAGGAGCCCTCTTCGAGGGAGCTGGCACGGCGTAGCCGTGACTGAGGGAGTCAGTAGGCAAATGGGGAAGTGCAGGAACCTCAGGTTTCCTGCCGAGAGTTTGAGGTGGAACCCTCAACGTTTCCCAACGTCTCCCCTTAGTACGTGTAGTTCTCCCACGTCCACCTTGTCCGGGTTCGTGTAGGGCGCGAGGGTGGAAATCATCTTCATCGGCGCGCCGGGTTGTTGACGACATAGTGAATCTCGCCCGGCTCGATGTGGATCATCTGACCCGGACGCAGGTGGTTGACCACGCCGTCCACGACGATATCCACCTCGCCCTCGAGAATGTAGAAATTTCTCTTCCATGACGTTGTGATAGTGCGCCTTGAAACCTGACCGGCCTGAAACTGTACGAGCGCAAAGTTCATGCGCGGGCCCTTCATCAGGTACTTGGGGCCGCTGTCGCCAAAGCGATACTCTTTATCCTCTTCGTTTACGATATACATATTGTTTTCTCCCTTTCGTGTGATTGATGATATGGGTCAGACGCCCGGCGCCGCCACATGTAGCGGGTGATGCGGTCGTCCGCGATTTGCAGCTCGCGCGCGTACATCTTCCGCCAGTCCTCGTAGAGTTTCATGTAGGTCGCGTGGTTCTCCATGTTCGGCTCAAAGCGGCGCTCGATGTGCACGAGCTTCTTCGCCGTCGCGGAAATATCCGGGAACAGGCCGACGCCGTGACCCGCCATGATGGCCGCGCCCAGCGCCGTCGCCTCCTTGACGTTCGGCACATTCACCGGAATGCCCAGCACGTCGCAGAGAATCTGGCACCAGAGCTCGCTCTTGGACGCGCCGCTGGCGAATACGACTTCCTTGGGAATGTTGCCGGTGGATTCGCGGACGAGCTGCATATGGCCGTAGGTGACCATCGCGGTGTTTTCCATGATGGCGCGGTAGAAGGTATAGCGGTTGAACTTGTCCGGGTCGAAATCGAAATTGATGAACATCGGGCTGGCATGCCGCCAGGAGATGAAGTTCATCACGTCCGAGAAGGTGCACATCATGCCATAGCACCCGGCGGGGATATCCTTGGCCTTTTTCGTTCATGAGGTCATACGGATCGCGGCCGGTGGTCTTGAAAGCTCCTTTTCATACTGGCAGAACGCGTCGCGGTACCAGCGCATGACCATGCCGGGCTTAAAGGCGAGGGCTTCATACTGCCAGATGCCGGGGACGCTGCTGTGGCAGTTGACGCGGACGCGGCAATGCTCGTCGGTCTTGGCCTCGTCGGTGTTGAACTCATACTGCCAGAAGCTGCCGCCAAACACGGCCGCCTGGTTGGGGGCCACAACGCCAACGCCAACACAGCCCAGCTGTGCGTCGCCGCCGCCCGCGACAACCGGCGTGCCTCGGCGAGCCGGTTTCAGCGCGGCGCCCTTCGCGCCGACCTGCGCGACGACCGTGCCGCACTCCCGGAAATCTTCGGGGAAGATACCCGTCTTCAGACCGATGGAAGCGGCGATCTTGTCGTCCCAGTCGCGCGCTTTCAGGTCGAAAATGCCCGTCGTGCAGGCGTTGGACGGCTCGGAGGAGAACACGCCGGTCATTTTGTAGATGAGCCAGTCGTTGAACATGGTGCACATCGCGGTCTTTTCATAGACCTCGGGCATCTTGTTCTTGACCCAGAAGAGGCAGGGGGAGCGCCCAGCGCGTAGGTCTGGCCGGATTCGCGGTAGATCTGCTTTTCAAGCTCCGGGTTCATGTGCACGAGCTGGCGCCACTTTCGTCGCTCGCTGCGCGCATCGACGTTGGCGCAGGCCCAGATTTCCTGGCCGTCCTTGTCGTAGAGGACGATGCCCTCGCGCATGCAGGTGGTGGAGACGGCGGCGATGTCGTGCGGATCGACGCCGGTCTGCTCGATCACGCCGCGGATGCAGCCGCGGGCGAGATCCCAGTTGTGCACCCAGTCAAAATCCATGCTGCCGGGGTAGCGGGGGGTCTTCGCGGTGCGTCCATTCCTGCTGGACGCAGCCAAGCTGCTCGCCCTCGAGGCTGAACAGCACGGCGCGGACGCTGCCGGTGCCCGCATCGACGGCCATAAGCGTTTTGCCATTGAAATCATCCTTTCAAATGCGTTGGTTTGTCGTTATATCAGGGGCGGTCACTCGCCCTTGAGAAGCAAGCTGCCGGTCGGCTCATCGGTGATGAGCACGTCGAGGTAGCCGCCGCGCAGGACGGCGCGAATCGCTTCCGCCTTCTGCGTGCCTGCGGCAAGCCCGACGACGTTATCCATCGAGCGGAGCTTGCTCAAGCGGGGTGGAGATGAGCCTGTCCTCGATGTCGCTGGGGATCAATTCGCCGTTTTTCATCGACGAAGTGGCAGAGCACGTCGCCGACCGCGCCGGACATCTTGAGCCGGAAAAGCTCGTTTTGGGTGATGATGCCGGAACGGACGATGGTTGCCGTTTCATGCATCGCGCCGATGCCCACCAGCGTGAAGGAGGAGAGCGCCGCCATGCGGATGATTTCGCTGACGGAGGCCTCCGCGCGCATCGCCGCCGCCATCTCGTGCGAGGAGGCAGCGGCGCGGGCATCAGGTAAAGCCGCGCGTTAAAGATGTTGCTGCGCGCATTGGGCAGGTAATAGGGAAACGCCGCCCGTCAGCGAGGACATGCAGGTGACGGGGGTTTACGATCGTCGCCAGATGGTTCAGCGTTCGGCTGAGGCGTGTCGCCGTAGCCGACGTTGATGGGCGTTTTCGCCGAGGCGGTCGGCGACGACATCGCGCCCGCGCGGGCGATGGATTCGTTGAGCTTCCCTTCCTGCTCGGCCTCCGGAATGATGAAGACGTCGTTCAGATGATATTTCTGCATCAGCTCGCGGCTCTGCTGCATCATCCCCACGCTGTCCGACCGGAGGCGGAACTGGATGACGCCGCTTTGCCGGCGGTCTCCAACAGCTTGATGACGCGCATGCGGCTGATGGAAAACCGGTCGGCGATGGCCTGCTGGGTCATATTTTCAAAATAATACCATGCGGCCTTGACCATCAGCGCATCCTCGTAATGAACGGCGTTATTCATAAAACGGCTGCTCCGTTTTCCCACCGAAAAACGATGAAACAAATTTCAAAATGCAAAACAAAAGTTTACAAAAAAGTATAGCACCGAATAAAGCGGATGTCAATTCTTTTGCAAAATAAACGACGGTTTTGAAAAAGGCGCGCCGCTTTCAAAAACTGAAAAATATATTGACAAAAGTGCACAGATGCGTCTACAATGGAGGCAACAAAAGATTGTGCAACGAGCAAACCTTTGTAATCGCAAAACGCAGGAGTATATGATATGGCCACAAAAAGAATACGACGGCCCCGCGCCTTGAGGTCAGGGGGATTCGCAAAACGTTTGGGCAGAACGCCGTGCTCAAGGGGATCAACCTGAGCGTGGATGCAGGCGAGGTTGTCGCGCTGATCGGCGGCAACGGCGCGGGCAAAAGCACGCTGATGAAGATCATCATGGGCATTTACATTCATGCGACGAGGGCGATATCCTGATCGACGGTCAGGCGGTCAAGCTGGGCAAACCGGCCGCTTCTCTGGCGCAAGGCATCTATCTGGTGCCGCAGGAGCCGATGCTGTTTCCCAACATGACGGTGCTGGAAAACGTGCTGATGGGCTTCAGCGAGAACGAGGGCGAGCTGAAAAAGCGCCTGAATGATGCATGAAGGAGCTCAACTTCGATTTGAACCTTCAGCGCAAGGCGAACACGCTCTCCATCGCCAGCAGCAGCTTGTCGAGCTTCTGCGCGGCATGATGCGCAACGCGCGCATCCTGATTCTGGATGAGCCGACCAGCTCGCTGACCTTCAACGAGGTGCAATCCCTGTTCAAGACGGTGGAGGATCTCAAAAAAAGAAGGGCATCGCGATCATCTATATCACGCACCGCCTCACCGAGGTCTTTGAAATCGCGACCACGTCGCCATCATGCGCGACGGCGTGATTACGCTGGAAGGCCCGGTTGGGAACTTCACCAAGGGAGATGCTGATTCAGGGGTCTGCTGCCCAACGACGCGCAGGGCGCTCAGCAGACGGAAAAAGGCGTATGTGCCGGTGGATTACGCGCACCTCAAGCCGGTCATGCAGGTGAAGGATTTCAGCGGCTACGGCTTCAGCAACATCACCTTCGACCTGTATCCGGGCGAAATCCTCCGGCATTGCGGGCGTCGTCGGCGCGGGCCGAACGGGCTCATCAGCACCATCTTCGGCCGCGACAAGACGCTCGGCGGCAAGGTCATTCTGGACGGCCGGACATCACGGGGCGCGCCCACCAAGGAAGGTTTTGGAGGCCGGCATCAACTTCGTGCCGGAAGACCGTCACTACCACGGCATTTTCAAAATCCGCTCGATTTCTTCAAACACGACCTCTGCGCTGCTCAACGCAGTAAGGAACGTCGGCGCGGTGAACATGAATCGCCGCCGTCAGGGGGCGAAATCGCGCAGAAATACGTCAACGATTTTAGAACGAAGATCGTTTCGCTGGAGGATCAGATCGGCAGCCTCTCCGGCGGCAACCAGCAGAAGGTGGTTATCGCCCGCGCGCTGTCCACCATCCGAAAGTCGTCATTCTCGATGAGCCGACCCGCGGCATTGACGCGGCGGCGCGCGGCGACGTTACAACATCATTCGCCAGCTCAAGGACGCGGGCGTGGCCGTGCTGATGGTTTCCTCCGACATGGAAGAGGTCGTCGAGCTGGCCGACCGCGCGATTACGGTGGTTCCAGGGACGGATCAACGGCGAGTTCAGCCGCGAGGAAATCACGCAGGATGCTCTCACCAGCGCCTCCTTCGGCATTGCGCATGAGAGGAAGGTGTGAGGAAAATGAAGAACCTGTTTCAAAGCCCGGTGGATGACCAGCCTGATCTTTTTGATGCGCTGTTTGTCATCACCGGCATCGCGGCCCCGGATTCTTAACCTACGACAACATCGTTACCTGCTTTAACACGGCGACGATGTACACGCTGCTGGCCGTCGGCATTGCGTTCGTCATTATGACGGGCGAGATCGTCGTTTCCATCGGCGCAACCCTCGGCCTGACCGCCGGTATGACGGGTCTCATCGCCCAGCAGGACGGAAGCATCCTGAAGATCTGCTGCTGTGTCTGGTGACAGGCGCGGCCATCGGTCTGGTCAACGGCGTCGGCGTTTCGTATTTCGGCGTGCCGTCGCTGATTTTCACCCTCGGCACAAACAGCGTGGTTCGCGGCCTGATCTACATCATGTCCGGCGGACGCACGATTGAAAAACTTCGGCGGCGCGATTTCCAGCTACGGCAACAAGACCGTGTTCGCTGGGCGTGACGCTCTACTATGCGATTGCGGTGGTGCTGGTTGCGATTTCGCATCTGGCGCTGACGAAGACCCGAAAGGGCAAGTATTTCATCGCGGTCGGCGACAACGCGGGCGGCGCAAAATCTGGTCGGCATTTCCGTGCTGGGCACGAAGATTCTGGCGTATGTGCTCTGCGGCCTGTTCGCGGGTCTGGGCGGCTTCGTGTTCGCCTCAAGTACGGTCAGGATGACCGTGGCCGGAAATGGCTACGAGATGACCGCCATCGCGGCCTGTGTGCTCGGCGGCATTTCGCTCTCCGGCGGCTTGGGCAACGTGGTCGGCGCGCGGCCATCGGCGCGGTCATCATGTCCTCCATCGGCCGACTGCTGGTCTTCATCGGCCTGCCGTCCACCTACAACAACACCATCACCGGCACGATGCTGATCGTCATCGTCGTCATCGACGCGCTGGCGCAGCGCCGCTCCATTGAAATGACTCGCAGAAAGCGCCTTCTGTCCAGAACGGCGGATCAAGAAGGAGGCGCGAAGGCATGAAGGACATGCTGAAAAAAGGTTTTTAAGCACTGGGAAATGTTTCTGGTGATCTTCCTGATTCTGGAATTTGTGGTGTTCGGCGCGGCCAACCCGAAGTTCCTGCGTCCGCAGTCCATTATGAACAGCATCGTCAACTACATCAGCGTCTGCATCATTTCGCTGTTTGTCACGATGGTTATGATTACCGGCGGCATTGACATTCAGGCGCCGGCGATCATCGGTCTGAGCAGTATCATCATCGGCGTGCTCTGGAGCGACGCCGGGCTGAACATCTGGGCGACTGTGGCGATCGCCATGGTGGTCGCCGCGCTGTGCGGCGCGCTCTCCGGTTTCTTCGTCGCCTACTGCGGCGTTCAGCCGATGGTCGTTACCCTCGGCGGCAGCTTCCTGTATTCCGGCATTGCGCTGATGGTTTCCGGTATGTCTGCGACTCCGGCGTATCAGGGCATCGGCGGCTTCCCTGCGAAAAACGAAGCGGGCAAGTTTGTTGACTTCCGTTTCCTCGGCAAGGGCAATATTTGCGGCATTCCGACGCAGATCGTCATTTATGTCGTGCTCATCCTGCTGTGCATGTGGATTCTCCACCGCACCAAGTACGGCGAGCGCCTGTTCTGATCGGCGTAAACCCGCAGGCCGCGGAATACTCCGGCATCAACACCCGCGCGACCATTATGAGCACCTACGTCCTCTCGGCGGTGAGCGCCGCGATTGCGGGCACGCTGCTGACTGCGAACGTCAACTCCGCGAAATACGACCTCGGCTCCGGCTATACGCTGGCCATCATCACCGCCGTCGTGCTCGGCGGCACGCTGAACACGGGCGGCAAAGGGCAGCATCATCGGCACGGTGCTCGCGTCGCTGATTATCTGCATCCTGCGCTACGGCCTGCCGCTCTGCTTCGGCGTGAGCACGCAGAACCTCGATCTGCCGATCGGCCTGATTCTGGTTGTGGTCGTTCTGGGGCGCGAAATCGCCGGTCAGCACATGCTTTCTCACCTGTTCAAAAGGAAGAAAGGCTGAATGTCACGCATTTCAGGGGGCGCCGTCGAGCACCTCTTTGAGATAAATAAAAAACGTAGGAGGAACCTAAACATGAAAAAGATCCTGTCTATGCTTCTCGTGCTGTGCATGGCTCTGACGCTGTGCTCCGCCGCTTTTTGCCGAAGGCAAGAGCCCGGTGGACGGCATGACCGTCGCCTTCATCCCGAAGGTTTCCGGCAACTCGTTCTTCGAGGCCGCGAATGACGGCGCGCAGAAGTACGCGAAAGAGTGGGGCCTGACCGTTGATTGCCATCGGCGCCCCGACCGCTGACGTCACCACCCAGCTGGAGCTGATCCAGCAGGCGATCGACAAAGATTGTGGACGCGATCTGCATCTCTTCCGTCGATGCGACCGGCCTTGACGAAGCTCCAGGAAGCTCAGGACGCTGGCATCTACGTCAGCACCTGGGACTCTGACGTCTCCCCGAACGCCCGTGCGCTGATGGTTTCCCAGGGCACTGCCGATGTCCCTCGGCCCGATGCTGGTGGAAATGGCGGTTGACTCCCTGAAGGAGCGCGGCGTGGACGTGAACGGCGAAGTCAAGTACGTCTGGCACTTCTCCAACCCGTCCGTGTCTGACCAGAACTCCTGGTACGTCGCCGGCGACGTACATCAGGAAAAGTATCCGTCTTGGGTTTGCTGTCCAATCCGTACTACTCACCCAGGATCCGGCTCAGTCCGTCAGCGTTGGCGAAGTCCATCCTCGACGCGTATGCTGATGTGGGATGCATCATCTGCAACGACTCCACCGCTCTGTAGGGACCAGTGCAAGGCCGCGGAGAACAAAGGGTCTGACCGCGAAGGACATCACCATCACCGGCTGCACCCCGTCAGCTGACCTCTTACCTGGAGAAGCGGCATCTGCACCCGCTGGGGTCTGTGGGATTACGGCATCAGGGCGCGATGGGCTGCTACCTCGCCGCTTACATCTCCGCAGGCAACACCGTGAAGGTTGGCGATAAGATCGACATCCCGTCCATCGGCACCGTCGAAGTGCTGACCAACGACGCGCTCGTCGCCGGTCAGGAAGACTGCTTTGCGGAACAACGGCGTCGTGCTGCTGCCGGAGCGCGTTGTCTTCACGGCGGAGAACGTGGCGGATTACAACTTCTAATCCAAACAATGGCTTCTCCAAGGAAGGAACCCTTCAGGGGCTCCTCCCTTTGTGAAATGGAGAAGCTGCGGCATGACGCGGCGTTCGCCTCTGTTAAACTCACAAATGGACCGTTTTTCAGAAAGGAAGATTGATTCCAATGGCAGATAAGGACGGACTGAAGGTCGCGAAGGATTATCATACGGATGTTCCGTTTGGCAATCAGGGCAGCTTCCACGTGAAGGGGCGCGAATAACACGGACTGGGGCATGAAGCGTCACCTTTCCAATATCTTTGACCCGGTCAGCAGCAACACTGTGATGTTCGCGTTTGACCATGGCTACTTCATGGGCTCGACCGCCGGTCTGGGCGTCTGAATCTGGTGATCCCGAAGCTTCAGGAGCAGGTGGATGTGTTCTTGGGCACCCGCAGCACGCGATTCGCACCTGCGTGTCCCCGACCTTCAAGAAGGGCATTGCGCTGCGCGTGACCAGCGGCTCCTCCATGATTAACGACGACCTGAGCCACGAGTGCCTGGCCGTGGACGTGGAAGACGCGATCCGCATGAACGCGGACTGCATGGCGGTTCAGACCTTCATCGGCGCGGACGGCCAGCTCTCCTCCATCGACAACCTGAGCCGCTGCATCAACGCGGGCATGCGCTACAGCATCCGACGCTGGGCGTTGTGGCCGTCGGCAAGGACATGGAGCGCACTGACCGCTTCTTCAAGCTCGCAACCCGCATCGTGGCCGAGATGGGCGTGCAGCTCGTCAAGACCTACTACTGCGACAACTTCGAGGAAGTCGTCGCGGCCTGCCGGTGCCGATCGTCGTCGCCGGTGGCAGAAGCTCCCGGAGGATGAGGCGCTGACGCTGGCGTATCGCTCCATTCAGGGGCGGCGCGCGCGGTCTGGATATGGGCCGCAACATCTTCAGAGCAATCACCCGGTCGAGATGGCGAAGGCGATCGCATGATCGTTCTGAAAGGCGACCGATAAAGGAAGCGTTCGAGTTTCACCGACGCGATCCCACCAAAGTAATTTATACCAAGGGAGGCTGTCAAGCTAAGAACTGATATTTCAAGAATAAAAAACTAGGTGTTTTGCCCGAAGGTTTCCAAAAAGAGGTTTTCGGTTGTTGCTGCCGGTGGCAGAAACAAACAATCGAAAACGGAAGCCCTCTGGAGGTGGGGCGATGGGGCAAAACCCCATATCCAAAATGCTTAGATATTTGTTTCTTGAAGTGTCCAGTTTAAGCCTGACAGCCCTTTTCAGGAGGGAAGGGGGCGGAGTCCCTAAAAGGGAGCTGTACACATGATTACGCAAATCCTCGCCAAAGGTTCTGCCCGTGCTGGTGATGATTGCGCTCGGCCGTCTGCCGCGACAAAGGAGGCATTTTAGCGACGACCAGCATGCTGGGCTGAAAAACATCATCGGCGACATTTTGCTGCCGGTTGCTGTTTCAGGCGTTTTTCACCGCCGAATACGGCAGGCGGATGCTGCTGGTGTTCGTGCTGGTGTTGCCGGATACGGCGCGGCGCTGGCGGCGGGCTACGGCCTGCGCCGGTTCGTGACCGGCAAATATGACCGCTTCATGCCCGCTGCTGATGACCAGCGCGGAGGGCGGCATGCTCGCGCGCTATGCGCTCTATGCGCGCTGCTCTGCGGCGCGGATCAGAAAAACTACAAGACATACGCCATGGTCGATATCGGCCGAAAGACGTGTTCGCCTACACTGTCTTTTGACGGCGCTCAAGGCGGCGGGCGGCGAAAATGACGCCCCAGTTCATCGTCAAAAACATGCTGACCAACAAGCCTGCATCGGCATGCTGCTGCTGGGCATTGTTCTGGGCGCGCTGGGCGTGCATAAGGCCATCGACGCAGCACGGCGGCGGGGAATCGTGACCTCGCTGCTGAAGGCTTTATCACTGCGCCGACCTCGCGCTGATTCACAGATTGTCATGGGCTATCAGCTTCACGTCAGCCGCGCGCTTCTCCGCCGGTGCTGACGACGATGGGGCTTCGGCTGGGCGTGCTGGCCGTCGTCTGCGCGGCGGTTTCGGGAATTCTGTTCGCCGTGATTCCGTTTGACAAGGGCTGCTTTGCTGGCGCTGATCACGCAATATACGCTGCCCCGCCGTTCATCATCCCTGTTCGCCGACCTTGGCGACGACGCGGAATATGTTTCCACCACGCTGTCGTTGGGCACGTTGCTGGCCGTCGTGCTGTTCTTCTTCCTCGCGGCGTTTAGTCTGGCATAAAGCCTTGGCAAAGGGGCTTGCGAAATCGTATGGCCGAAGCGCCGGAAAGCCGAAAGGATCAAATCAATTTGAGCATAGCGAAAAAAGTCGGACAGAAAACTGTTCGGGCTTTTTTCGCGTTCCCGCTTTATGGTATAATTCGGAGGTGAAGATGAACGATAAATCGGAATTTGATGAAGGAGATGGTGAATATGTTGTGGCCTATTTGGCGGAATCATAATTTTTGCATTAGGTATGTTTATCTTTTTGAAGCCAGACTTAGTATGGAAATTGACGAAAAAGTCTCAAAATCTGGTATCTTATCGGGCAGATGAACCGTCTGAATTCTACATTTCAAAAAAGTCACCCTGCGTTTTGCGCTCTGTCGGTAAAAAATTGGTGGTTATTTCATTTGCCCTGTTTGGAATTATTATGGATTACGCTCCCATTTATTTTAGAGTGATAAATTCCGGTTTATCGAACCGATCAAACCCCTTAATTGAGGTTGTATTTTTAGAAACAAAGGAACGTATTTCAAAACTTCGAGCGGGGGACGGCATGCACCCTGCGGCGTTTCGTTCTTTGTCAGCCGAACCGAAAAAGAAACAAAAAAACCGACCGAATGATCATCGGTCGGTTTTGCTGTTTTATCGCGCCGCCAATTCCTCGGCGTATAGCGCGGCCGGATTTTTCTTTTCCAAAGCACCGCGAAGATCACCACCAGTACGAGGAAGGTCAGCGCCCACGAAACGGGGTAGGAAATCATCAGGCAATCCATCGTGCGGTTGGCCGCGAATATCGTCATCACCCAGAAAATGCGGAACACGCACGCGCCCATCAGCAGGAGACGATCATCGGCAGCAGCGAATAGCCGACGCCGCGCAGAACGCCGGTCATCACATCCATGATGCCGCAGAGGAAATACGGGCCGCAGACGATGTACATGCGGTTCAGGCCGACCTGAATCACCGCCGGATCCGGCGAATAGAGCCCAGAAGCTGCGTGCCGAAGACGCGCGGGAGAGCACGCCGAAGACCACGCCGAAGGAAAGCGCCCAGAACAGACTGACATACATCGAGCTGAGCACGCGGCGCGGGGCTTGCGCGCCGATGTTCTGCCCGGCAAAGCAGGTGACGGCCTGCTGGAACGTGTTCATCGCCTGATAGACGAAGTTGCCGACGTTCGCGCCCGCGGCGTTGCCCGCAATGACGATCGAGCCGAAGCTGTTCACCGGAAGACTGGATGACGACATTGGAGAGCGAGTAAAACATGCAGCTCTGAATGCCCGCAGGCAGGCCGATCTGGATGATCATGCGCATGATGTGCGGCTTGATGGAAAAGGCGGTTGAGGTGAAGCGCGTCGGGCCGTCCATCAGCATCAGCGAGCGCGTGACCAGCACCGCCGAAACGGCCTGCGAGATGATCGTCGCCAGCGCGACGCCCGCCACGCTCGCATTTAAACCCGATGACGAACACCAGATTCAGCCCGGCGTTAATCACGCCCGCGATGGTCAGAAAATACAGCGGGCGCTTGGTGTCGCCGACGGCGCGAAGCACGGCCGCGCAGAAGTTATAGAGCATCTGCACGGGCATGCCGATAAAGATGATGCGGATATACAGCTCGGCGAGGTCGATCACGTCTTCCGGCGAACCATGATTTCAGCAGCGGGCGCGCGGCCGCAAAGCCGACGACTGCCAGCACTGCGCCGCCCACAAGGGACAGGAGCACGGCGGTGTGAACCGTTCGGAGACGCGTTCCGCGTCCTTCGCGCCGGTGAAGCGCGCGACCAGCACGTTGACGCCGATGGAAGGCCGACAAACAGGCTGATATCATGTTGTTCAGCGAGCCGACGAGCCGACCGCCGCCAGCGCCTCGTTGCCCGCAAAGCGGCCGACCACGATGGTATCCGCCGCGTTGAAGAGGAGCTGCAAAATGCCGGACAGCATGATCGGCAGCGAAAAAAACAGCACCTTGGTCAGAAGGGAGCCTTCCGTCATATCCATGGTGCGGTGTGCGTGGGTTTAAACATAAGCATTCTCCTGTACATCAAAACCCAAAAAAAAAAACATACACAATCTATTATAGCACAGATTCGGAAAAAGTTAAGAGAAGTTTGGAAAATTGTAAAAAATACGAAAAAAAAGCCCCGCGCGGGACGGCGAACAAAAACGATTCTTCCCCGCAGAGGGAAGAATCGCCCCAGACTATTTGAACAAAAGCTATTCTCCCCCCAAAGGGGAGAATAGAAAGAGTTGAAAAATACGAAAGGCCGGAGAAGATCAGCCGATGAAACCGGGGATGAAGAGCGGCAGATACACAATCGCGAGGAAGACGACGATCAGGCCGATGAGGTAGGGAACGACGGCCTTGGATATCTTTTCCAGCGACAGCCCCGTAATGCCCGAAGCGCCTGAACAGGTTGATGGCGACCGGCGGGGCAATCATGCCGATGGCGATGCCGACCACAAAGAGGATGCCGAAGTGCAGGGTGGAAATGCCCAGCGCGCGCACCAGCGGCAGGAAAACCGGGGTCAGGATGATGATCGCGGAGGACGTCTCCATGAACACGCCCGCAACCAGAATAATCAGGGAAATCAGGAAGAGGATGAACGTATTTGTTGGTGGAAACGCTCAGCACGGCGGAGGAGATGGCTTCGGAATCTTCCAGTTTGCCAGCGCCCAGCCAAACGGACCCGCTGCACGCGATGATAATCATGATGACCGCGCTCGTCTTGGCAGAGCCGAGCATCGTCGTATAGAGCTTTTTGAGGGCTCATGTCGCGATAACGAACGTGGACACCAGCAGCGCGTAGACCACGGCCGGCCGCCGCCTCGGAGGGTGAAGTAGCCGGGAAGATGCCGCCCAGAATGATCGCGGGCATCAGGATGCCGGGGATGGCCTTCAAAAAGGTTTTGCCCACGTTTTTGAGGGAGAACGGCGCGCCCTTTGGGATAGTTGTTTTGATACGCCTGATAGGGCGAGATGGCGATGAGCATCAGGCCCATGATGACGCCCGGCATGAAACCGGCGCTGAACAGGCGGCTGACGCTTTCCTCCGCGATGACGGCGTAGAGCACCATTGGCACGGACGGCGGAATAACCACGCCGATGGTGCCGGCGGCGGCGACGAGCGCGGCGGCGGAATCCTCGCGGTAGCCGCGCTTTTTCAGCTCGGGCACGAGCGTCGCGCCGACGGCGGCTGTGGTGGCCGCGCCCGAACCGGAGATCGCGGCGAAGAACATGCCCGCCAGCACGGAGACCACGGACAGGCCGCCCTTAATCATGCCCAGCAGGAGATTCGCAGAACTCGACGAGCACCTTGAAATTTTACCGCCCGCGAGCAGATCGCCCGCAAAGATGAAAGAACGGCACGGCAATCAGGCTGAAGGAATCGCAGCTGGCGAACATGCGCTGCACCACGATCATCATTTGGCGGTGCCGAAGCCCGCAAACATCGTCGCGCGGCGGCGGAACAGATGGCGAACGCGACCGGCACGCCCAGCAGCAGAAGGGCGATAAACACGCCGAAGAGAATGACTGCCATTAGCCCTTGACCTCCTTCTTCATGGTTTCAACCTCGCCCAGAACCATGACAAGCGCGTGCAGCATCAATGAATGCCCATGCTGATGGGGATGCACAGATAGATGTACTTCATCTTAATGGGCAGCGCGGTGGCCGTCTTGACCAGCTTGCCGCAGTATTTTGCAGCTGTAAAACAGCAGCACGGCGAAGAGCGCGCAGCAGATCGCATGCACCGCGATGCATGACGGGAGCCGAGCTTTTTGGGCACCATATCCTGAATGAAGGTGATGGCGATGTTGCCGCCGTGGCGATAGACGCAGGTTGCGCCCAGGAAGGTGGACCAGATGAGCAGGTAGCGTGTCACCTCGTCCGACCAGCTCAGGGAGGTGAAGAACGTGCGGCAGACGATCTGCGCGGTGGTGATGACGACCATCAGGCCGAGCATAACCACGATGAGCACGCTGCACACCCTGATCGAGGCGCGTCGCTGACGGGCGAAAGAATTTTCTTGAGTATCATAGGGGGTGCCTCCGTTTTTTCCCGTAATTTCAAAGGGTAAAAAAACGTTTTTCCCTCGCGGGAGAGGAAACGCGGGAGCGGCTGAATTACTCAGCCAGCAGAGCCTGAATGCGGGCAATGTAGTCCGCAAACTGCGGATAAGCGTCGTGGGACGCTCTGCACCGCGGCGCGGAGAGAATCGACGTCCGGGTTCTCGACGACTTCAACGCCGTGTGCTCTTGATGGTCGCGAGCTGATCGGCTTCCTGTCTCGGCGACCCAGGCGCGCTCATACTCGGCGGCTTCCTGCGCGCTCTGCAGGAAGATTGCCTGCGTGGCTTCGTCCAGGCTGTTGAACACATCCAGGCTCATGGTGATGATGGCGGTGGAGTAGCTGTGGCGGTCGAGGGTCACGTACTTCTGGCCGTAATCCCACAGGCTGTAGGAATAGATGACGTTAATCGGGTTTTCTTCGCGCCCTCGATGGTGCCCTGCTGCATGGCAGTCAGTGCTTCTGACCAAGCCATCGGAACCGCATTGACCTTCAGCGCGGAGAATGTCGCGGTGTAAACCTCGTTTTCCATCACGCGCAGCTTGAGGCCGGCGAGATCGTCGGCGCACGTCACCGGGCGAACGGAGTTGGTCACGTTGCGGAAGCCGCTTCGGCGTCGGCCAGACCCTTCAGCCCCGCGTCCTCCAGCGTATCCAGCAACTCGCGGCCGATTTCGCCGTCAAGCACCTTATAGGCTTCCTCGTTGTTGGCGAACAGGTACGGCATATCCAGAACGCCCATCATCTCCGGAAAAGTTGACGAACGGGCCGCTGGTGATGATGCCCATATCCAGCATGCCGGTGCTCATGGAATCGAGCATGTCGCTCTCGCCGCCCAGCGTGCCGTTCGGATAAATCTCAATCTTATATTCGCCGTTCGTGCGCTCGTCCCACAAGCTCGGCGAATTTTATGGCCGCCACGTGGAAAGCTTGTCCTGCTCGTTGACCGTGGTGCCCAACTGCAAAGTCGTTTCGGCCAGCGCGCCCACGCCGGTCATCGCCAGCCAGAGCCGCGGCGGCAAGTGTCGTCAGTTTCTTCATGGTTTTTCTCCTCCGAAAAAAGTGTTGCTCTCGGTCGCCGCAACGGGCGATAGAACAGATTGTACTCGTTTTGAAAAGAATGTCAATACTTTTCATGCGCAAGATGAAAAACGTTCATGTTTCAAAAAAAGGAAAAACGAAAACGCACCCCCGACTTCATAAAAAGGCAGAGCCGCGTATCCTGCCGATTGCGCGACCCTCCGCTTATCAAAGAGAGGGAGGCGGTGCTTGGCGCATCACGCCCGACGGGTCTTCCCTTCCGGGCGGATGCGCGGCCATGACGACGGCGAATCTCGCCGCGGCGGACCAGACGGTTCGGGTCTGAGCTGCTTGCTCAGCTCCTCGCCCCTCTATGATGTCCGGCGCGCGGCGATTTATGCGCGCGGAAGAGAAAAATGTGATGAAACGGTCAGACGGCCGGTTTGGCGCAGGACAGCGCGCGGGAAAGCGCGCCTCGTCCGAGCGTCGCGCCCGCGGTTTGAACCACCTGCGCGCTGACGCGATTGCCCAGCGCGACCGCATCCGGAAGCGAAAAGGCCGCGCGAGAGCCCCAGCAAAACGGCGCCCGCGTGCGCGCGTCCCCGCGCCGATGGTATCCGCCACGCGCTCGACCGGCTGACCCGGCACGGTGAGCAGCGCGCCGTCCTCGGCCAAACCCGCGCGCCGTGCCTGCCCAGCGTGGCGATAACCGGCGCCTGCGTCTTTGGTTGCAGGGCGCGCATCGCCTCATCAGATCGGAGTGCCCGGAAAGTGCGCGCCTCCGAAGCGTTCAGATGGAGCATCGGTGCAGGGCGAAAGAGCGCCGCCGTCCTTTCTGTGGCGCGATTTGCGCGCCGCGGCTGGCGTACAATTCGATCAATCGGGGCGGTTTTGAGATAATCCACCAGCAGGCCGCCGGTCTTTCCTCGATCTCAAGCCCGCAGACATAGCCGTAGGCGTAGCGCTCTGCGGCGTAAGGCGCCATCCATGCGGGATTGAAGCTGTATTCCGCGCCGTGGATGGAAAGGGAACGTCCGCTCGCCCCCGGCCTCGACGAGGCAGTAGCAGCAGCCGTTCGCCGCGTCCGGCAGATAGACGGGCTGCGCGAAGGGAGCGTTTGAGTCGATTTGACGAAAGTGCCGAACACGCCCTGAAGGCCGACCGGGGTGACGAACGTGACCGGCGCGCCGCCGCCCCAGAATGTTGGCGGCGTTGTAGGCGCAGCCGCCGATGGCGAACTGCTGGCCGTCGGGATGAGGTTTTCCTCGGTATGGGGAAGGTGATCGACGCGGATGATGACGTCCACGCAGGTCGAGCCGATGACGAGCACTTGATTTTCCATAATGTCCTCCGCTGGCAGCAAGAATAATATCAGTATACGCCCCTTGAAGCCGCGCGTCAATTATGATATATTTTTGAGTATGGAAGCGCGAGAAGAGGGAACGTTTGGGGCGCCGCCCCAAACCCCGGCAGGAACCTGAGGTTCCTGCACCTCCCAATTGGGGAACGGAGGAATATGAAGATGAGAACCGGTTTTACGGAAGTTCGGAAAAGAGATCGACGCGATGCAGCCGGAGCTGGTGCGCATCCGCCGCGATCTGCACCGCTGCCCGGAGACGGGCTGGCTGGAAATGCGGACGACGGCGATTCTGGCGAAGGCGCTTCGGGCGATGGGGTATGAAACATACACGGGGCGCGCGGTCTGCAGGGAGGGCGCGCGGCTGGGTCTGCCGGAAGAGGCGATTTTGGCGGCGCACGCGGGCAGGCGCTGGCGCAGGGCGCGCCGGAGGACGAGCTGACGGCAGGACGTCCGCGCGGGCTACACAGGCGTGGTCGCTGTTCTGCGCTGCGGCGAAGGGGGCGACGCTCGCGATGCGGTTTGACATCGACGCGCTGCCGATGGCGGAATGTCCGCAGGAGACGCACAGGCCGACGCGGGAGGGGTTTGCAAGTGTGAACCCCGGCGTGATGCACGCCTGCGGCCACGACGGCCACGCGGCCATCGGTCTGGGCGTCGCACACATTCTGGCAGCGCACAGGGACGCGCTGCACGGCACGGTGAAGCTGATCTTCCAGCCGGCGGAGGAGGGGGCGTGCGCGGCGCGTATGCCATCGTGGAAAACGGCTGGCTGGACGATGCGGACGCGCTGCTGGCCTCGCATGTCGCGCCGACGGGCAAAGCGGATGACGGCGATGTGACGGTCGGCACGTGGGGCAGCCTGGCGACGACGAAATACGACGCGGTCTTCACCGGGCGCGCGGCGCACGCGGGCGGCTTCCCGGAGCAGGGGAAAAACGCGCTGCTGGCGGCGGCCTCTGCGGCGCTGGCGCTGCATGCGATTCCGCGTCACGGCGGGGGACAGAGCTTCATCAACGTCGGCACACTGCGCGCGGGTTCGGGGCGGAATGTCGTGCCGGATCACGCGCTGATGCAGGTGGAGGTGCGCGGCGAAACGACGGAGATCAACCGGTTTATGATGGCGCGGACGGAGGAAATCTGCCGGGGCGCGGCGGCGATGCAGGGCTGCGCGTGCAGCCTGACCGTGATGGGCACGGCAGAGGGGCAGCACAGCGATTTGGCGCTGATCGAGCGCATCGGCGCGGTCATCCGCCGCGATCTGCCGGGGCTGACGCTTTCCACCGAGCAGAACGCCAAAAACTGGGGGAGCGACGATGTTTCCGTGATGATGAACCGGTGCAGGCGCACGGCGGGCAGGCGACCTATATGCGCGCGATGGCGGATATGGCGGGGGCGCAGCACACGGTCACGTTTGACTTTGACGAGGCCGTGCTGGGCAAAAGCGTTGCGGTGTTCTGCGCGGCGGCGATGGATTTGATGGGGAAGACGCATGAAAACAGTGATTGAAAACGCCATCGTTTTGACGATGGACGACGACTGATGCGCGTACTGGACAGGGGCTATGTGCTGACGGACGGAAAAAAACATCGCCGAGGTGGGCGAGGGGGCGTTTTGCAGGGCGAGGCGGACGAGCGGATCGACGCGCGCGGGGCATCCTGCTCCCGGGATTTGTGAACACGCACTGCCATGTGTCGATGGTGCCGTTCCGCACGATGGGCGACGACTGCCCGGACAGGCTGCGCCGTTTCCTGTTTCCGCTGGAAAACGAGGCGATGACGCGTGAGCTGGTCTATCGCGGCGCGGTGTTCGGCATCGGTGAAATGCTGCTGGCAGGGCGTGACGACGTTTGCGGACATGTATTATTTTGAGGACGAGGTGGCGCGCGCCTGTGCAGACGGGCATGCGCGGCTATCTCGGCGAAACGCTGATTTCTCAGCCGACGTGCGACAGCGCCCGCAGCCGGGCGGCGGGCTGGCGATTGCCAAGGCGATGTTTGACACGTGGCGCGGGGAGGCGCTGGTGCGCCCGATTGTCGCGCCGCACGGCACGACGACCTGCGACGAGGCGCTCCTGCGCGCGGGCGCGGAGCTGGCCGCCGAGCATGACACGCTGTTTACGCTGCACGCCAGCGAAATGGACTACGAGATGAAGTTCTTCGCGGAACGGGGAAACGCCGACGCGCTATCTGGCAAAAAATCGGCGCGGTGAACGAGCGGCTGCTGGCGGGGCACTGCATCCACATGACGCAGGCGGACATCGAGATTCTGGCGGAAGGGAACGCGGCCATCGCCCACTGCATCGGCAGCAACACGAAGGCGGGCAAGGGGCGTTGCGCCGATGGCGGCGGCGGCGCGCGCGGGCGTTCGCTTCGGGCTGGGCACGGACGGCCGTCCTCCGGCAACACACTGAGCCTGTTTGACCAGATGCGCCTGTTTGCCGACTGCCACAAGACGGCGAACCACGACCGCGCGCTTTTCCCGGCAAAAGAAATTGTGCGCGCGGCGACGCGGGGCGGCGCGGAGGCGCTGCGCGCGGGAGGCGGAATTCGGCCGGCTTCAGCCGGGAATGCGGGCGGATCTGGTGCTGGTGAGCGTGGACGCGCCGCACCTTTCCCGGTCTACAACCCCTATTCGGCGCTGGTTTACGGCGCAAATAGTTCGGATGTGAGTCTGGTGATGGTTTCGGGCGAGGTGCTGGTGCGCGGCGGAAAGCTGACGCGGCTGGATATGGAGGAGGCGAAGGCGCGGCTGCTGGAGCAGATGGGGCCGTTTATGCAGAGTGCGGCAAAATACGCGGACATCATTTGACAACCGAGGAAACACGAACATTCCGACACATAAAGCGGCGAAATGATTATTTTTTCAAAAAAAAGAGGAAGAAGAATTGACACATTCCGCGCTTTATGTTAAAATAAAATGCATTTTTACCGAACATTGTGTCTGCGGAAAGGGTGAAACCTTCGGTGAATCGAAAAAATCGTTGGATTGCGGCGGCGCTGGTGCTGCCCGGTGTGCTGTTTATCGTGTTTTTTCATGCTCGTTCCGCTGTTTTCGCTTTGCATGACCTCGTTTTTCCCGGACGAGCGCTTTTCGCTCTCCTCGTATTTCTCGCTCTTTGGGGATGTGTACTTCCAGCAGGTGTTTGTCCGCAGCCTGCGGCTCAGCCTGCTGAGCACGGCGCTCTGCGCGCTGCTCGGCTTCCCGACGGCGTATTACATCGCCAAACATTCCCGGCACAAGGGCATGATGATGGCGCTGGCCGTCTTCCCGATGTTCACCAGCCCGGTCATCCGCTCCTTTAGCTGGATGGTCATTCTCGGCAAAAAGGGCATCGTCAACAGCGCGCTGGTGTCGCTGGGCATTTTCGCCAAGCCGCAGAGCCTGCTGTACAACGAGTTTTCCATGACGGTCGGCTTTGTGCAGCTCTTCCTGCCGCTCATGATCCTCTCGCTCATCGGCGTGATGGATCACATCCCGGACGACCTGAGCGAGGCGGCCGGAAGCCTCGGCGCGACGAAGCTCGGCGCGTTCTTCCACGTCGTTTTCCCGCTGAGCATCTCCGGCCTGGTCACGGGCAGCGTGCTCGTGTTCACCGGCTGCATGACGGCCCTATACCACCCGCAGCTTCTCGGCGGCACGGATACCCGCGTGCTGGCGACGATGATCTATCAATACGCGATGAGCCTTCGCGACTGGGCGCAGGCCTCCGTCGTGGCGGTTGTGATGATCGTGGTGACGATGATGATTTCCGGCGTGTTCAACGCCCTGAGCCGAATTAACCCGATGGCGTAAGGAGGAGAAGCGAACATGGCGCTGCTTGAATTGAAAAGGATTACCGCCGGATACGGCAGAACGTGATTCTGCGCGACTTCAACCTGAATGTGGAGCGCGGCGAGTTTGTCAGCCTGCTCGGCTCTTCCGGCTGCGGCAAGACGACGACCCTGCGCCTGATCGCGGGCTTTTCCGAGCCGATGCAGGGCACGATCAGCTTCGACGGCAGGATTATACCCATGTGCCGCTGCACAAGCGCAATTTCGGTTTCGTATTCCAGAGCTATGCGCTCTTTCCGCACATGACCGTGTTTGACAACGTGGCTTTCGGCCTTAAAATGCGCAAAGCTGGATAAGGCGGTAATCCAGCGCGACGTGATGCAGATGCTGAAACTTGTCGATCTGGAGGGTTTGAAAACCGCTATCCGCGCGAGATGAGCGGCGGCCAGCGTCAGCGCGTGGCGCTTGCGCGCGCCATGGTCATCAAGCCGGATCTGATGCTCTTTGACGAGCCGCTCTCCAACCTCGACGCGAAGCTGCGCGTCAAGATGCGCGTGGAGATCCGCCGGATTCAGCAGGAGCTGGGCTTCACGGCGATTTACGTCACGCACGATCAGGAGGAGTGCTTTGCCATCAGCGATAAGGTGGCCATTATGAACAAGGGCGTCATCGAGCAGATGGACGCGCCGAGCACGATTACAACAGCCCGAACACCGAGTTCATCGCCCGGTTTGTCGGCTTTGAAAACTTCTTTGAACTTACGCGCATGCAAAGCGGCGGTTTCGCCGCAGCAGACGGCACGGCGATCCGCGTGGCGGATCAGAAGCCGGGCGAGCGCTTCAAAGGGCTGCATCCGCCGGAGGACGTGCAGGTTCGACCGGCGGGGAGAAAGGGGAACAACGCCATCCCGGCGAGGTGATGGTCAGCACGTTCCTCGGCCGCCACAATCAGCTCAACGTCAAGACCGCAATCGGCGAATTTGTCGTCAGCGCGGATCAAACTCAAGCCTTCCCAGTCGGCACGGCGGTGACGCTCGTGCTGACGGAGAATAAAATCAAACTCATTGGCTAACAGGAGAGGGAAAAATCATGAAAAAGTTTGTCACCCTGCTTGTTACCCTGCTCGTGATCGCGAGCCTGTCGTTCTGCGCCGTTGCTGAGGAAAAGCCCTTTGCCGGCCAGACGCTGACCATCAGCACCTTCAGCTTCAATGCTGAGCTGCTCCAGAAGAACGTTTACGATCCGTTCGAGGCGGCTACCGGCGCGAAGCTCGTCGTGGATACGGGCCGCAACCCGGGCGCGTGACCAAGATCGTCGAATCCCCGGAGGATTACGACGTGGTGATCATCGGCGATATGTTCGTCGATCAGCTCCGCGAGGCGGGCGTGCTGGAGACCTTCGATTCCAGCAAGCTCAGCAACATCAGCGGCATCTACGAGAACGCCCGCGCGCCGATGGGCGAGGGTTACGGCCCGGCCTACACCTTCAACCGCCTCGGCATCGTCTATGACAGCGCGTTCTGCGACGTGGAGATCAAAGAGCATTGCCGACCTGTGGAACCCGGAGCTGGCGGGCAGCATCGCCGTGCCGGAAATGACCACGACCTCCGGCCCGCTGTTCTACTATGCGACTGCCGCTGCCTTCGGCCTTGAGCCGGGCAAGGACGACGAGGCCATCTTCGCCAAGCTGGCTGAGCTGAGACCGAACGTTGTCAAGACCTGGACGAGCGCCAACGACACCATCACCATGCTCAACCAGGGCGAAATCAGCGTCGCCGTGCTGCTGGATTACAGCTACACCACCGCCAAGAACGCCAACCCGGATTACATCTGGGTCGATCCGGCCGAGGGCTCCTTCTCCGGCTACAACATGCTCAACATCGTCAAGGGCTGCGAGAACAAGGAACTGGCCGAGGCGTTCATCGACTACTACCTCAGCTACGATGTGCAGCTCGCCGAGGCGCTGGATGGCGTGGACGCGCCGGTTCGCCCGGACGTTGAGCTGACCGCCGAGCAGGCTGCCAACTTCACCTATGGCGAGGACATGATTGCGAACCTCAAGCTGCCGGACTGGAACGTGATCGCCGCCAATCAGGCGAACTGGATTGCAAGCTGGAACGCCATCTTCTCTGTGAAGTAAGCGAAAACTCTTTGGATCGCGAAGGAGGCTTTTCCCCGATGAAAAGAACAAACTGCTGTTTCTGGTGACGATACTGGTCTATCTGTGCGCGCAACGCCGATGCGCTGCCGCTGCCCGCCGGAAAACTCGTGCGGATAGCGCGTGTAGACCTCTTCGCGCAGGCCGACGTCGTGCATGAGCTGCAGCACGCGGGCGCGGCGCTCCTCCTTGTTGCCCATGTGGTGGACAATCAGCGGCTCTTCGATGCAGCGTCCAACCGTGAAGCGCGGGTCAAGGGAGGAATACGGGTCTTGGTAGATAATCTGAATTTTCTGGGTCAAATCCATGTTCTGCTGACGGTTCATCTTCGCGAACAGGTCATGCCCCTCGAAGGTGACACTGCCCGCCGTAGGCTTGTTCAGCCGGACGACCGTGCGCCCCGTTGTGGATTTGCCGCAGCCGCTTTCGCCGACCAGACCGAACGTCTCGTTCTCGTACACGTCGAACGTCACGCCGTCTACCGCCTTGACGTACGCGGGTTTGCCCTCCGCGTCGCGCTTCCCCTTGATGGGATAATAGATTTTCAGATCTTTAATTTCCAGCAGCTTCTTCTTTTCGTTCTCGCTCATCCCTCAACGCCTCCTTCGTACAGGAAGCACCGCACCTTGCGCCCATCTTCGAGCGTCACCAAGTCCGGCATTTCCTTCTTGCAGCGTGCGCCGCACTTCTCGCACCGCGGCGCAAACCGGCAGCCCTGCAGCTTCTCGCTGGGCGACGGCACCATGCCGGGAATGCTGGGCAGTTCCTCCATATCGTCATCCGTCAGCTTCGGAATCGAGCGCAGCAGACCAGCCGTGTAGGGGTGCAGCGGATTCTTGTAGATGGAGCGCACATCGCTGTACTCCACCGCCTGTCCGCAGTACATGACCATGACGTGCTTGGCGATCTGCGCCACAATGCCGAGGTCATGCGTGATGAGAATGATGGATGTGCCCATCTTCTCCTGCAATTGCTTCAGCAGGCGCATAATCTGCGCCTGAATCGTCACGTCCAGCGCGGTCGTTGGTTCGTCCGCAATCAGGATTTTCGGGTTGCACGCCAACGCCATGGCAATCATAACGCGCTGGCGCATACCGCCGGAGAGCTGGTTTGGATAATCGTTGATGACGTGTTCCGGCTCCGGGATGCCGACAAGCCGCAGCATTTCGATGGACTTTTTGAGCATTTCCGCCTTGCCCATCTGCTGATGGAAGCGGAACGATTCGCCAATCTGCTGTCCGACGGTAAAGACGGGGTTCAGGCTGGTCATTGGCTCTTGGAAAATCATCGAGATGTCATTGCCGCGGATGCTGCGCATTTCGCGCTCCGACTTTTTCACCAAGTCCTGACCGTGGTAGATGATTTCGCCGTCAATAATTTTGCCGGGCGGCGAGGGAATCAGATGACCATGTTGACCAGCGCGGCGACTACGCCGATGGAAGGCTGATGCGCGCGCCGTAGAGCACGCGGACATACAGATCGCGGCCGAGTGCGTCCGTGCCGAACCAATGCGCCTTGGAAGGCCACTGGGCGATGGAGAGAAAATCGGCCTCGTCATACGCATACGGGCAAAACATCGGCCCGAAGATGGCGAACAGGGAGACCATGAGGATCATCACCAGACCGAACACGGCCAGCTTTATCCTTGCGGAAGCGCCGCCATGCGTCCAATAGGAAACGGAAGGGCGGGGAAATCTGGTCGGCGGAGATGCTGGCCTTGTCCAGCGGCTGATAACGGGTATCTTTTTTCCATAATATCCTCCCGGTCACTCGTCGCTTCACGCGCGGGTCGATGACGCCGTAAACCACGTCCACCAGCAGGTTGCAGGCCACGACGAACACGCCGAGGAAGATGGTGACGCCCATGATGATGTTGTAGTCGCGCGCGGTGATGGAATCCACAAAGTATTTGCCGAGCCCCGGAATCGCGAACAGGCGCTCGACGATGAACGAGCCGGTCAGCAGATTGGCGATGAGCGTACCCAGATAGGTGACGACCGGCAGAATCGCATTGCGCAGGCCGTGCTTGAGGATGACCATGCGCTCGGCCACGCCCTTGGCGCGCGCGGTTCGGATATAATCCTGCTGCATGACCTCGAGCATCGAGGAACGGGTCATGCGCGCGATGTACGCGATGGGGGAGAAGGAGAGGCACGTCACCGGCAGGATGTAAGTGCTTCCATGTGCTCAGGCCGTAGGTCGGCAGCCACTTGAGCACGCCCGGCGAACAGATACAGCAGCAGAACGGAGATGACGAACAGCGGCACGCACACGCCGATAGTCGCGATCACCATGGATATGCCGTCAAACAAGCTGCCACGCTTGACCGCGGAGGTCACGCCCAGCAGCACGCCGACCACCAGCGAAAGCAGCACCGCCAGAATACCGATGCGCGCGCGGAAATCGGGAAGCCGCGCTCGATCAGGTCGTTGACCTGCACGCTGGAGTTCTTATAGGAAATGCCGAAGTCGCCGTGCAGAATCTGGTTCAGATAGGTGAAATACTGCTTGTAGAGCGGCTGATCCAGACCGTATTTTCGTTGAGGCGCTGCATGACGGCCTCGGGCACGCCCCTGCTCACCTTTGGCAAACGGGCTGCCGGGAATGGCATGCATTAAAAAAAAAGAAGCAGGCGGTAATCAAAATGACAATGGTGATGACACCAGATAAAATCCGTTTGGCGATATACTTGCCCACGAGGCGTCCCCTTTTGAAAAAAAAATATGAAGGCGAAAGCCGGTTTTGAGCGTTCATCAAAAAACGCTCAGAATCATTCGCATCCCAAATCATATGGGATTATTATAAGGCGAAACTCTCAGGATTTCAATATGTTTCGCTGACTTCGAATTTTTTAGCGATTTCGTCTATGAAAATTCAAAAACAGAGTATTTTGGGCGCTGCATATTGACAAAAAACGGATAGTTTTGCTATGCTTAACACATATTCGGCCGCGCTTGCCTCGCGCAGGGGTCGAAAAAACAAACAAGGGAGGATTTCAACATGAAGAAACTGCTTGCGCTGGCTCTTTGCGCCCTGACGCTGGTTTTCGCTTGCGCCGCCGCGATGGCGGACGCATCCATCACATTCCAGATGGGCGGCGAACCGGAATGCATGGATCCGACGATCAACGACTATTCCTCCGGCTCCTACGCGCTGCAAAGCCTGTTCCGCGGCCTCTATAAATATGATGCGGACGGCGCGCTCTCGTTCCGGCGATGGCCGAGAGCTACGAGGTCTCCGAGGACGGCTCGCACCTACACCTTCAAATTGAAGGAAGGCCTCAAGGGAGCGACGGCAGCCCGCCGACCGCGCACGACTTTGAATACAGCTGGAAGCGCGTGCTCAACCCGGACGTGGGCAGCGAGACGGCCTACACGCTCTACAGCGTGATTAAGGACGGCTACGAGTGCTTTGTGAGCAAGACCGTCTCCGCAGACGATCTGCCGATCCGCGCGCTGGACGACACCACCTTTCAGGTGGAGCTGAAAGCCCCGGCCAGCTACTTCATCACCCTGACGGCCTCCACCGCGTTCATGCCGGTTTGCAAGGCGAACGTGGAGAAATACGGCGAGGATTGGTCGAGCAGCCGGAAACCTACGTCTGCAACGGCCCGTTCATGCTGGCGGACATGAAGAAGGACGAGAGCTTCACCTTCGTCAAGAACCCGAACTACTACAACGCGGACGAAGTGAAGATCGACACCGTGAAGTACGTCTTCCTCAACGCGCCGGAGACGGTGCGGATGGCGTTTGACAACGGCGAGCTGGATATCGCCACCTCCCGTCAACAGCGACGCGATGAAGGCCTACACCGGCACGGATAAGCTCGTGAGCTCATCCGACCGCATCGGCTACCGCTACTATGAGTTCAACTGCTCCAAGGCGCCGTTCAACGATGCTGCGCGTGCGCGCGCGCTGACGCTGGCGCTGAACCGCAAGATCATCACCGAGGGAATTCTTCAGGATGCGACGCTGCCGCAGCTCTACGGCTGGGTGCCTTACGGCATCAAGGACGTTCTCGATCCGAGCAAGGATTGGCGCGACGTCGTCGGCAATGCGTTTGACGAGGACATCGAGGAGGCGAAGGCGCTGCTGGCCGAGGGGGCGGGCTATCCGAACGGCGAGGGCTTCCCGACCTTCTCCATCAAGTATACCCCGAGCACCGAACTTGAGAACGTCGCGCAGGCGATGGCCGCGATGTGGAAGCAGTACCGGCCTGAACTGCGAAGTGACTGCCGTGGAGAGCGGGGTATATGGGCGGACGAGGGCACCCGCGCGACGGGCGACTTCGAAATCGCCTACATGGGCCACACGCTGGACCACGCTGAGCCGAGCGCCGCGTTCACCGTGCTGGAGAACGCCGAGGGCAAGGCCAAGACCCGCTGGGATTGCTCGGCCTACCTCGAGCTCTGCAACAAGATGCGCAGCAGCATCTCCGACGAGAGGAGCGCGAGGAACTGTATATAAGGAAGCCGAGGCGCTGCTGGCGCAGGAGTGCCCGGTCATGCCGATTTACAACTATGTCGCGACGGCGCGGTCTCCGAGCGCGAAGGGCTTCACCCGTAACGCCAACGGCCACCCGAACTTCCGAATACTGCACCATCGCGGAATAAGCGAAAAAAAGCTGATTAGGGCGCAGGGCAAAGGCTCTGCGCCCCTTTATCATGCACGGAATCATCAGACCACTTTGGCAATCACGTACAGAAAAAATGAAGAATTTCGAACGAAAATACTTGAAAGCCTCCTATGCGATTGAACTATAATAAACATAGTTATTGCCTGAAAATTTACTTTTGAGGTTCACATGGGAAATAATGCAATCGTCGGTCAGAGCGGCGGCCCTACGTGCCTGTCATCAACGCGAGCCTTGCAGGCGTGTTTCAAGCCTGTGTGATGCGCGGCGCAAACCGCGTTTACGGCATGCTCAACGGCGTGGCGGAGGGCTGCTCGACGATCGCGTGACCGATTTGACCGCGACGCTCGGCTCGTCCCTTGAAATCGAGCTGCTCAAGCGCACGCCGTCCATATCTGGGAAGCTGCCGCTACAAAACTGCCGGACAGCCCTGACGCACCGGACGTATGAAAAGCTGTTCGCCATTCTGAAAAAGATGGATATCGGCTATTTCTTCTATATCGGCGGCAACGACAGCATGGATACCATCTGCAAGCTGAGCGATTACGCCAAGCGGATCGGCAGCGACATCCGCTTTATGGGCGTGCCGAAGACCATCGACAACGACCTGATGCACACCGACCACGCCGGGCTACGGCTCGGCGGCAAAGTATATCGGCGTGGTGATGAAGGAAATCATCCGGGATGACGGTATACGGCACGAACTACGTCACCATTGTGGAAATCATGGGGCGCAACGCGGGCTGGCTGACCGCGGCGGCGGCTGGCGGCGCGCGGCGAGGATCTGCGAGGGCGTGAACATGATCTTCGCCTGCCGGAGGTGCCGTTCAACATCGAGCATTTTATGGACAAGGTGGAGCGGATGCAGCGGGGAGAGCAGATCCGTCGTCATCGCCGTCAGCGAGGGCGTGAAGCTGGCGGACGGGCGCTATGTCTGCGAGCTTTCCGATGACGCAGCACTTCGTGGACGCATTCGGCCACAAGAGTCGGATCGGCACGGCGCGCTATCTGGCCAATCAGTGGCGGGCAAGCTGAAAACCAAGACGCGCTCCATCGCTCCAGCGTGCGCGGCGCACGTTTCCAGCCGCACGGACATCACCGAGGCCTATCAGGTCGGCGGCGCGGCGGCCAAGGGGCGGCGTTTGAGGGACACACGGGCGAGATGGTCGCGATTGAGCGCATTTCCAAACGACCCGTATCAGTGCACGACGCGGCTGGTCGATATCCATCAGATCGCCAACTTTCGAAAAGAAGGTGCCGCTGGCGGGCGGAACAGCTATCGAACGGACATGGAAACCGGCGTTCCTGCAATATGCGCGACCGCTGATTCAGGCGGAGCTGACCCCGGTGTATATCGACGGCCTGCCGAGACATATTTTTATGAAATAGCAACAATTGTGCAAAAAGCAAACCCTGCACAAAATGCGGGCGCGGCAATGCACGCCCCTACGGGTACGGCGATACAATACACGGTTACTTTTTTTCCTACACAGGGCGCGCATTGCGCGCCCGTCGAACTCCCTCAGTCAGCTTCGCTGCCAGCTCCCTCGAAGAGGGAGCTTTTTTTAGCATAAAGAAGTAGTTATACAAGAAATAAGACCTTCCTCTTTGAGGAACGTTTGAATCGGTGCCGCCTGTGGCGAATCAAGCCGATGAAAAACGCCGAAGGTTGTCTGCCGAAGGCAGACGGAAGGAGTTCCGCACAGCGGGCGGCAAGCCCACGCCCTCGAAGAGGGAGCTTTTGGCGCTTTTTCTCGTCTGGGCGATAAGTCGCGGGCACGTTAGTCGGGATAGGGAACAAATATTCCGGATGATACTCATTTTCGGGTGCGTTTTGAATCTGAGAGGCGAAAGGGGAGTAAACCTTTCACACCTCCGCGATTCAAAAACGCCGTTTATTTTTGTTAAAACCGATGAAACCCATCAAAAAACGCTCAACATTGCTAGGCAAGCAAGCCCCGTTCGCATAAAATAAAAATAGAGAAAGGCCAACGGAAAGGGCCGAACAAAGGAGGAAAGGCGCTATGCAAACGGGTCAGGGGAAAGGGAGTGAATGCCCATGAACCAGAAGCAAGGCTAATGCTGCTGGTGAAGCTCAAACCACATTACACAATAAAATCAGTGCTGTTCATTGCGCAGGCTTCCATTTGGCGATGGTCGCGATTGTGACGCTGACGGTTATTTTGCGCTACCGTTTCAATACGGGCTGTCGTGGGCGGAGGAAGTGTCGGTGCTCGCTGGTAACGGTGTTCGCCTTTCATCGCCTGCGCTATCGGCGTTCGCGATCACATGCATGTCGCGGTGAATGCGATTTACAACAAATCTCCCGGTCGGGGGCAAGGTGAGTAGTGCGCTGGACGTGCTGACGGACGTGGTGGTGCTGCTGTGCGGCCTGTTCATGCTCAGCGGCGGCGCGCACGCACGATCAAGCTGTTCTGCCCGGCGTGCTGCCGATCACCGGCATTTCCACCGCGTGGCGGTATCTGCCGATCCCGGTGGCGGGTTTTTGCGGATGAGCTTTGGACAGTACTGATGTAACTGAACGAAGTACAATGAG
>VOFC01003864.1_pt1 | contig 43188 bp, 53 predicted proteins | sample 5384161 | NCBI WGS metagenome assembly VOFC01 (sample SAMN12384722, study PRJNA508395) | human gut metagenome | isolation source: healthy gut B | host: Homo sapiens
GTCAATGCGGATGCGGTAATTGATATCGCCGCCGAGCATATTGACCAGTCCAAGCTCCGCGAGCTTCGAGAGGACGATGCCGAGCGCGAGACCGAGCACGAGCGAGAGCACGGCGGTAATGAGGCTCTCCCAGGTAACGATGCGCGCAAGATTGCGCTTATTCATGCCGAGGACGTTATAGAGTCGAATTCCCGCTCGCGGCGGCGGACAAGGAACGAATTGGTATAGTAGAGAAAGATCGCGGAGAACACAAAGATCACAAAGCTGCCGAGATTGAGGATCAATCCGGTGCTGTTGGAGCCGCGCGGCAGCAGCGCGCACGTCTCCGGCGAGCCGAGGAACGAGAGGATATAGAACATCATCACCATGCACACGCAGGTGAGCAGATACGGGGTAAAAAGCCGCTTGTTCTTGCGCAGGCCGTCCCACGCGAGACGCGGGTAGAGAGCGGTTTTCATCGCGCCTCACCGCCTCCCGCGAGCATCGTGAGCGTTTCGGAGATGCGCTGGTAGAAGAGCTCGTTCGTGGCGTCGCCGCGGTAGAGCTGGTGATAGACCTCGCCGTCGCGGATGAAGAGGACGCGCCCGGCGCAGCTCGCGGCCTTGACCGAGTGCGTCACCATCAGGATGGTCTGCCCGCGGCGGTTCACCTCGCCGAAGAGACGGAGCAGCTCGTCCGTGGATTTGCTGTCGAGCGCGCCGGTCGGCTCGTCGGCGAGGATGAGGCGCGGGTTCGTGATGAGCGCGCGGGCCACAGCGGCGCGCTGCTTCTGCCCGCCGGAGACCTCGTAGGGATATTTTTCAAAAGCTCGCGGATGCCGAGCGTTTTCCGCAATATCGATGAGGCGGGTGCGCATCTCATCGTAGCTCTTGCCCGCGAGGACGAGCGGAAGATAGATATTATCTTCGACCGTGAAAGTATCGAGAAGGTTGAAATCCTGGAACACGAAGCCGAGATGGTCGCGGCGAAACGTGGCGGCCTCGCTCTCGCGGATCTTGGTAAAGTCCCGCCCGTCGAGCAGCACCGTGCCGGCGGTGGGCTTGTCAAGCGCGGCGAGAATGTTCAGAAGCGTCGTTTTGCCGCTGCCGCTCTCGCCCATAATGGCGACATACTCGCCCTCGTTCACGGAGAAATTGACGTTGCGGAGCGCCTCGACCGCATTGCCGCCGAAGCGGGTCTTATATACTTTTTTCAGCCCGGAAACTTCCAGTAAACTCATGAGAAATGGACTCCTTTCGTTTTCTGGCATCAGTATAAGCGAAAAAGCCGACCCGTTCCATCGGATCGGCTTACACTCGCGCGGCAAATCCAACATTTCTGTCACATTTACTCTACCGTGATCTTCTTTTCTTCCAATTTGATCCGGACTGTCGTCCCCTCGCCGGGGCGCGACTCCGCCGTGATCGTGTGGCCGAGATTCCGGCAGATGCGGCGGCAGAGATAGAGCCCGATCCCGCTCGCGCGTTTGTCCGCGCGCCCCTGCAAGCCGGTGTAGCCGCGCTCAAAGATGCGCGGCAGATCCTCCGGCGCAATGCCGATGCCGGTATCGCGGATGCAGAGCGTTTTCGGCTCTTCAACGTACACGGAAACGCCGCCCTGCGGCGTATACTTCAAAAAGCGTTCGAGAGCACCTGCTCAATGACGAACGAGAGCCACTTCTCGTCTGTGAACACGCGCACGTCCGTGGGCGTATAGTCGAGCGTCAGGCGGCGCGCGATGAACTCCCCGGCGAAACGCCGGAGCGCCGGACGGACGATATCATCGAGCTTCGCTTCGCGGAATACATAGTCCGTCCCCTCGCCCTCCAGCCGGAGGTACGTGAGCACCATCTCCACATACTGCTCGATGCGTCCGAGATCGGCGAGAAGGCGGCGGGAGGAGTCGCTGTCCTCGCTCTGAAGCCGGAGACGCATGGAGGCGATGGGCGTTTTGATCTGGTGCGCCCAGAGCGTAGTATTCAAGCATATCGGCGCGGTCGGCGGCGGCCTTTGCCGCGGCATCCGCGCTCTGGCGGCAGAGACTCTGCACGATCGCCTGATAGTCTGCCTCCGGCACGCTTGCCGCCGCCGGCAGCACGCCGATGAGCTCCGCCGCCGTGGTCTCCAGCTGGGAAAGCTCCCGGTGGAGCTTATATACGCGCCGGAAATCGAGCGCGAGCGCCGCGAGACCGAGCAGCAGCGCGAGCGCGCACGGATACGCCACGGCGCGCAGCGGCAGATGGAAGAGGGGCGAAGGATACGCCGAGCAGCGCCGCCGCCAGCGCAAAGAACAGCAGCACCCCGCGGCGGCTTTTCAGATAATCTCCGAACAGCTTCATTTGTCCCCCACGGCGTAGCCCACGCCGAACTTCGTCGTGATAAAATCGTGCAGCCCTGCGTTTTCGAGCTTTTTGCGGAGGCGGCCGACGTTCACAGTGAGCGTGTTCTCGTCCACAAAAGAGTCCGTCTGCCAGAGCGCTTCCATGAGCTTTTCGCGGCTGACGATCTTCCCCCTTGTTCTGCATCAGCGTGAGAAGGATGCGGTATTCATTTTGGTAAGAGCGATGTGCTCGTCGGCATAGGTGAGCGTATTGTCGCCGGTATTGAGGATCGCTCCGGCGTGCTCAAGCACGGGCGCTGCCGCGCCGAACTCATACGTCCGGCGGAGAAGGGCCTGCACCTTCGCAATAAGCACGTTCGTATCAAAGGGCTTGGCGATGAAATCGTCGCCGCCCATGTTCATGGCCATGACGATGTTCATATTATCGCTCGCCGAGGAGATGAATATGACCGGCACGGAGCTTACTTTTCGTATCTCCGCGCACCAGTGATACCCGCTCATATACGGAAGCGACACGTCCATCAGCACGAGATGCGGCTGCACGCGCGCGAACTCCGCCATGACCGCGCGGAAATCGGCAGCGCAGGTGCACTCCAGCGCCCAGAGCTTCATCTGCGCGCAGATGGCGTCGGCGAGGCTGCGGTCATCCTCTACGAGCAAAATGCGGTGTTCCATATCCTTCCTTTTCGATGCTCCGTCTATAAATGCCGTTCGGCGCGTCCCGCCATTTCGTGCGTCACCATCGTGAGTCCGTCTCCGGCGAGAGCGCATAACATCGAGCAAACCTGCGCCGACCATCTGGGGGTCGAGTGCGCTCGTCGGCTCGTCGAAAGCAGAACTTCTGGCTCCATCGCAAGCGCGCGGGCTATTGCGACGCGCTGCTTCTGACCGCCCGAGAGCTGCGAGGGGCGTGCGTTTATGTACGGAGCCATGCCGACGCGCTCGAGATATTCCATGGCAATTTCTCCGCCTCGGCCCGGCTGCGCCGGAGCACCGACATCTGACCGGTGACGCAGTTTTGCAGCGCGGTCATGTTGTTAAACAGGTTAAAGCTCTGGAACACCATGCCGACCTTGGCTCTGTACTGCGAGAGATTCATATCCCGCCCGGTGATGTCCTTGCCGTGATACAGGATCTGGCCGGAGGTCGGGGTCTCGAGCAGATTTATGCATCTGAGCATCGTGCTCTTGCCCGAGCCGGACGCGCCGATGATGCTGAGCACTTCACCCTTTTCCACGCTGAGATGGATATCGCGCAGCACGGTATGATCGCCGAACTGCTTTTGCAGATGCACAAGCTCTATGACCTTTTTTCACCCATGGCTCAGCCCTCCCTCGCGGTTTTGATGCGGATCTCGGCGGCGCTGTCGCTCTGCGAGCCGAAGATCACATAGCTGTCGTTCCCGTCGAGTTTACGCTCCACGAAGCGCAGCAGCCGCGTGACCGTGAAAGTCAGAATGAAGTACAGCACACACACGACCAGATAGGTCTGGAAGGTCTCAAAGCTCTGGCGCTTTATGATGCCTGCAAAGTAGTACAGCTCCGTAACGCCGATGACGTTGAGCACCGAGGTGTCCTTAATGTTAATGACGAACTCGTTGCTGACCGAGGGAAGTATATTGCGCATGACCTGGGGGATGATGACCTTGAGCATGGTCTGCGAATGGGTCATGCCGATGCTCATTGCGCCCTCAAACTGGCCCTTGTCGATGGAGATGATGCCGCCGCGGACGATCTCAGCCATGTATGCGCCGGTGTTGACCGAAACGATCAGGATACCGGACGGAATGAGCGGCAGCGTATTGCCGCCGGAGGCAAAGGCATAACCCCAGTAGATGACCATCGCCTGCACCATCATGGGCGTGCCGCGGAAGATCTCCACATAAACGGCGATGACGGCGTTCAGGATCTTATGGAGCACGCGCACAAAGCCGTTGCGGGAGAATGGCGCCGTGCGGACGATGCCGGTCAGAAGGCCGATGGCGAGACCGGCCACGGTGCCGGTAAGCGCAATGAGCATCGTGTTTCCCACGCCGCTGAGCAGCTGGGGATAATATTTGGCGACTATGTTGATTACGTCCTGAAAAAAGCTCATGGCTGTTTACCGGCCCTTTCGGTCAGATTACTTGCGGATGATAACGACGAGGTTGGATTCGTAATAGGTATCGGTGAAGTCGATCTGCGCAGCGCGCTCGGCCGTGGGGCTCATGCCGGCGGCAATGGCGTCGATCGCGCCGGATTCCAGCGCGGGCAGCAGCGAATCCCATTCGATGGAGTAAATTTCCAGATTCATGCCGAGACGCGCCGCGACATACTTTGCGATCTGCACGTCGTAGCCGTTGGCGTAAAGGCCGTCCTTGCCCTCGCCGGAGATGGGCACCGCGCCGAAGGAGGTGCCGGAGATGTCGGTCCAGTTATACGGCTCATACGCGCACTCCATGCCGACGCGGAGCGTGCCCGTCGGGTTTTCCGGCTCTTCGGCACTCACGGCAAACTCGGTCACTTCCCCGCCGGAGCTGAGAGTCACGATCTGCTCCATGAGCGCGCTGCGCTGCTCGGGTGTGATCTCCGCGAGAACGGCGTTGATCTGCTCGCGCAGCTCCCGAGCCCCTTCTTCAGACCGATGGCGATGCCGACATCGGACGCCGTGGCGGTAAAGCCGGTCTCATTGTTCATAAACGGGAGGAACGTAAGAGTATCGTCGCTCTGGCAGACGGAGAAGGCCGTCGGTTCCTCGGCGATGTAGCCGTCGATCGCGCCGCTCTTGAGTGCGGTCAGAAGATCGGCAAACTCAGGGATATGTCGATCCCTGCACGTTTTCGATCTGGTTGAGTGCGTCGGCGTGGAACGTTCCGGCCTGCGCCGCGATCTTCATGCCCTTGAGATCGGCGATCGTCGCGGCTTCCGCGATGCTCGTTCCGGTGCTGTCGGTCGTTTCTGCACTGCCGCACCCGGCGAGCAGGCAAAAGGCAGAGGGCGGCTGCCATCAGCAGCGCAAGGATGTTTCTTCTTCTCATTTTTCTGTCTCCTTTTCGGAAAAATTAAATAAGCCTGCGACCCGATGTGGTATCGCAGGCTTTCCGAAAAATGAGATTCAAAAAGAAAATCAAAAACCGGTTTCCTTTGATAGCTCTCCACAGTAACTGTGACAGTCCGGCGCTTATTGGGCGTCGGCCCAGCAGCAGCACGGCGGCAGCCATGCGGTGCTTCGGCGGAATTGCCTTTCTCCTGCAGCCGCCTGCCGGCGTGTGCTGCAAGATACTCTTCGTTTCCGCGACCTCTATCAGGTGCTTTCTTATTTTATGCACGGATTATACGGCGGAGGGTCCCTTCTGTCAATACCCTCGCGCCATTTTCCGCATTTTATCTCTTTGCATCGATAAAATCATTGGCATAATTATGCATTTATAACAGACGCAGGAAGCGCCGCCGGGGTTCCGGCGGCGCTTTGCTGCTTTCTTCACTTTTTCCCATTGTGAGAGCATGGTGCGCATCCAGTCGGCAACATCCATGCGGTAAACGGCGTTGAGCGTTTCCGGCGCGAACACGTCCGCGGCCTCCCCCGCGGCGGCGATTCTTCCGTGGTCGAGCAGCACGCCGCGGCTTCCGTACATCCGCGCGAGCGAGAGATCGTGCACGACCGACACCACGGCGCGGCCGCCCTTGGAGAGCCACTCGCGCACAAGGGAGAATATCTGCTTTTGATACACAAGATCGAGATGATTCGTCGGCTCGTCAAGCAGGAGCAGCCGCGGGTTCTGCGCAAAGAGCTGCGCGAGAAAGACGCGCTGCAGCTCGCCGCCCGAGAGCGTGAGCACGGACTGGCGCGCGATATGCGCCACGCCCGTCAGCTCCATCGCCTCGGCGACGCCCGCTCGTCCTCGTCGCCCGGCGGGAAAATACCGGGAGCATAGGCATAGCGTCCGAGCCGCACGACCTCCTCCACGGAGAAGGCATAGCCGACCGTGTGGTGCTGCGCGAGCACGCCCATGCCGCGCGCAAGGAGATGGGCGGGCGTTTTCTGCACGTCCTTCCCTTCAAAAGCACCGTTCCCGTATACGGCACGCCGCGGACACGGCATTCACGATCGTGGATTTGCCCGCGCCGTTCGGCCCGATGAGCATGAGCCAGTCGCCGTCTTGCACGGAGAAGCTCACATCGTTCACGATCACGGCGCTGCCGAAGCGCACCGAGAGGTTTTGTACTTCCAGCATGCTCATTTCTCGCCCCTCCTTGTGCGATGAAGATGACGACGAAGAGGATCGAGCCGATGAACGACGTGACGACGCCCACGGGCAGCTCGCGCGGGTCAAAGAGCGTGCGCGCGAGAAGATCGCACAGCATGAGGAAGATCGCCCCGCCGAACGCGCTCGCCGGGGAGCAGCCGCCGGTGGTTCGGCCCGGTGATGAGGCGCACCATATGCGGCGTGACAAGGCCGACAAAGCCGATCGTCCCCCCGATGGAGACGCAGACGCCGATGAGCGCCGACACCGCGATCATCACCGTGAGCTTAACGCGCCGGACGTTCACGCCGATCTGGCGGGCGTTGTCCTCGCCGACGGCGAAGGCGTTGAGCTCGCGCGCGCAGCCGAAGAGCACGCCGCCGAAAACGACGAGCGCGCCGAGCAGCACAAGGACGTGGACATACCCCCGCCCCGCGAGAGAGCCCATTGTCCAGAACGTGATGGACTGTACCTTATCCGGCGCGAACGTGATGACGAGCGAGAGAACGCTTGAAACGAACATCGAGAAGATCACGCCGATGAGGATGATCGTGCCGGTGGAGAGCGAGCCGTCCAGCCGGTACGCAAGACCCAGAATGACGACGAGCGAGAGGAACGCGAAAAAGCATCGCCATGCTCATCGTCCCGGCGAGCGGGATGCCGGGGAGCGTTATGCCGAACGCGATGGAGATCACCGCGCCGAGCGACGCGCCGGAGGAGACGCCCAGCGTCGAGCCGTCGGCCAGCGGGTTGCGGAGCAGCCCCTGCATCGCCGCGCCGCACAGCGAGAGCGACGCGCCCGTGAGCGCCACGCACAGCACGCGCGGCAGGCGCACGGGAATACGATCGTCGCGCTCATGCCCGTTCCGTGCCGCGGCCCGCCAGGGCGTTCCACAAAAGGCCGAACGTCTCGCGCAGCGGCAGCTTCACGCTACCGAGCGACACGCACACGAGAAGCGTGAATACCGTCGCCGCGGCAAATGCCAGATACGCCGGAAGGCCAAACCCCTCCCGGCGTACCATGGTTTTATTTTCTTTTGGCTCAGGCCGCCTTGTCATTGGCCTCAACGCCGGCAATGAAGTCGGCGAGCATCTGCGCGCCTTCCGCCAGACGCGGTGCGGGCGGGAAAGCTCGTTGTTCTGCAGATTGAGGATGGCGCCGTTCTTCACAGCCGTCACATTTTCCCAACCGGCGCGGGAGGCGATCTCCTCTTCGGGCGTGGGGCCCTCGCCGGAGTACATGGAAATGGTCATAATATAGTCGGGGTTGCGCTCGAGCACCTGCTCTTCGCTGATCTCCGCCCAGCCTTCCACGTCGGCAAAGCAGTTCTTGAGACCGAGCAGCTCGGCGATCTCGTCCATGAAGGTGCCGGTGCCGGCCGTCCAGAGACCGTACTGCAGCGGGGAGACCTCAAAGTACACGGTCTTGCTGCCGTCGCCGCAGACGCCCTTGAGCGACTCAAACGTCGTCTTCATGCGTCGTCGATGACCGTTTTTCGGCTTCCTCGTTTTTGCCGAGCAGCGCGCCGATCGTGCGGATGGCGGCATAGGTGCCCTCGATATCCTGCGCGTCGGAAACGACAACGTGGACACCGGCGTCCTCGAGCGCCTTGATCTGCTCTTCGGTCTGGGCCATCGTGCTCATAAGAGAGCACCTGCGGCTCAAGAGCGATGATCTGCTCGATGTTGGTCTCATAGCCGGACTGCACGGAGGGGATCTCCTGCACTTCGGCGGGGTAGTCGCAGTAGGTGCCGCGGCCGACGAGCAGGTCCATGCCGCCGAGCGCGCAGATGATCTCGCAGTCGGACGCCGTGAGCGCAACGATGCGCGTGGCGGGCTCTTCGAGCGTGATCTCGCGGCCGGTCATGTCGGTCACGGTGACGGAGGTGTCCTCCGCGGGGCTTCGGTGGCTTCCACGGGGGCTTCGGTCGGCTCGGCGGGGAGCTTCCGTCGCGATGGGCTCAGCGCTCTGTCCGCAGGCGGCGAGCGAGAGCAGCATCAGGGCTGCCAATGCAAGAGCAAGGATCTTTTTGGCGTTCATGTCTTGAACTCCTTCTCAAAAAAGTATTCAAACAACCAGCCTTCCGGCGCAAAAACGCCGCCCCCTCTCTCGGAAAGGGCGGCGGAATCGGCGATGGATCGCACAGCTATACCCCGTCCCAGAAGCTCTCATGCGAAAACAGGTTTCCCGACTTGGCATCATCCTACTCAAGCCCCTTCCCGCCCTTCGGCAGTGGTACCGGCTTTTTTATCCGCTTTACGGTTACTGGGATAGTCCGGAATTTGCATCCGTGTTCCCTCGGCGGGGCTCCCCCGGCGACGTCTTTCGACGCGGATCCACACGCTGTTTGTTTGTGGCCATACTATATCGGTTTCTTCGCCGGATGTCAAGGCGGCAAAACCGGCGCTTTCGGTATTTTACCAAAAAGCGCCGGTTTTCTTCTAAATTTTAATATACGCTGGTAAGGATCTCACCATAAGACGGATACGGCCACGCGGCACGGTCCATGATGAGCTCCGCGCCGTCGGAAATTTCGCGCAGGATCTCCATTTCCGGCAATATCTCGCCGCGGCAGATCTCCACGGCGGATTCGGTGGAGAGGCGTCCGTCGTCAATGCGGCGCACCGCCTTTTCCAGTTTTTCCGCGCCGTCCCAGAGCTTCGCCGCGCGCGCGGAGAGCTCCGCCGCCGCCGTTTTTTCATACCGGCAGGCACTCTCGCCGCAGAGCTTTTTTTTCTTTTCGTGCGCCGTGGCGGAAAGAGCGCCGGTAAAGCGGCTCACCGCGGGGAGCACATCCTTGCGCAGCATATCGAGCAGCGTGAGCGCCTCGATGCGCACCTCCTGGCGTAGTGGTCGAGCACGATCTCGCACCGGGCGCGAAGCTCCGTTTCGCTGAACACGCGGTTGCGGCGGAAAAGCTCCGCGTTTTTCGCGTCGAGCAGATGCGGTACGCAGTCCGGCGTGGAGCGGTAGTTGCACAGACCGCGGCGCGCGGCCTCGCGCACCCATGCTTCTTCGTAGCCGTTGCCGTTGAAGATGATGCGGCGGTGCTCACGGATGGAGCGCTTTATGAGCTCGTGCAGCGCGCTCTCAAAGTCCGCCGTGCCCTCCAGCTCGTCGGCATAGCGGCGCAGCACGTCCGCCACGGCGGTGTTGAGAATGATGTTCGCCTCGGAGATCGACTGCGACGAGCCGACCATGCGGAATTCAAACTTATTGCCCGTGAAGGCAAAGGGCGAGGTGCGGTTGCGGTCGCTCGTATCCTTCGGGAAGCGCGGCAGGACATGCACGCCGACCTTGAACTGCACCTTTTCGCCGGATTCATACTGCGTGCCGTTCTCAACGGAATCGAGAATGCCGGTGATCTCGTCGCCGAGGAACACGGAGAGGATCGCCGGGGGCGCTTCGCTGCCGCCGAGACGGTGGTCGTTGGAAGCTCCCGCGACGGAGATGCGCAGCAGGTCCTGGTATTCGTCCACGGCCTGCAGAACCGCCGTGAGGATAAGCAGGAACTGCGCGTTTTCCTCCGGCGTGTCGCCGGGGTTCAGAAGATTTTCGCCGCGGTCGGTGGAAAGGGACCAGTTGTTGTGCTTGCCCGAGCCGTTCACGCCCGCGAACGGCTTTTCGTGCAGCAGGCACACCATGCCGTGCCGGTCCGCCACACGCTTCATGCACTCCATGACGAGCTGGTTATGATCGGCGGCGATGTTCACCGTGGAATAGACGCACGCGAGCTCGTGCTGCGCGGGGGCGACCTCGTTGTGCTCGGTCTTGGCCGGGACGCCGAGCCTCCAGAGCTCCTCGTCCAGCTCACGCATGAACGCCGCCACGCGCGGCTTGATCGCGCCGAAATAATGGTCGTCCAGCTCCTGTCCCTTGGGCGGGCGCGCGCCGAGAAGCGTACGCCCGGTGTAGATCAGGTCGGGGCGCTGCTCGTAAACGCCGCGGTCAATGAGGAAATACTCCTGCTCCGCGCCGGCGTTCGCGCGCACGGCGGCGGTCTGCGTGTCGCCGAAGAGCTTCAGAATACGCAGCGCCTGGATATTCAGCGCGTCCATGCTGCGGAGAAGCGGCGTTTTCTTATCGATGGCCTCGCCGCCGTAGGAGGCGAATACCGTCGGGATGCAGAGCACGCCGTCCTTCACGAAAGCGTAGCTCGTCGGGTCCCAGGCGTGTAGCCGCGCGCCTCGAATGTGGCGCGAAGACCGCCGGAGGGGAAGCTCGAGGCGTCCGGCTCGCTGTGGATGAGCTCGCGACCCGAAAACTCCGGCAGCGCGCCGCCGTCCTTCGCCGGGGAGAGAAAGCTGTCGTGCTTTTCGGCGGTGATGCCGGTCATCGGCTGGAACCAGTGGGTATAATGCGTCGCGCCGCGCTCGATCGCCCAGTCGCGCATCGCCTCGGCGACGACGTCCGCCTCGGCGAGCGTCAGACGCTTGCCATACTGCCGGGCCGAGCGCAGCGCGCTGTAGATCTCCGCCGGGAGACGCTGCTGCATAACGGCATCCGAAAATACCATCGAGCCGAATTCTTCTGTCATACCGCTCATAAGCCCTGCCCCTTTTATTTTTATAATTATAATATAGTAGTTATCCGGGTGAAGACCCCTCGGTCACGGCCGCGCCGTGCAGTCTCCCCCTATCAGGGAGGCGGATTTTGCCGAAGGCAAAAGACGGAGGGGTTGTCTTTATCACTTTAACTTGCTCACTCTACCCTGTGCCGATGATTTTGTCAATATTGCCCGCGATTTTTTATTGACAAAGACGGCTCCGTTCCGTATAATTCGTGTGCGTAAAGGTGAGCAATGGCGTTCGCCGACGCGGTTTACCTGACCGCGTCGGCGACGCTTTTTTCGTTTAGTAAGCGCCGCGTAACATCGTCTTCGGCGCTCGGCGGCGCTTTTGCGCCGCCCGCTCTTGCCGAATTATGCGTTGCTGACGGGTATCCTTTATATTTTTAAAAATTTTTGCTGCGGAGGCTATTTATGACCGGAGAGACTGTATTGATTCTGGATTTCGGCGGGCAGTACAAGGAGCTGATCGCGCGCCACGTGCGCGAGCACGGCGTCTATTCCGAGATCCGTTCGTGCAAAATGCCCGCGGAGGAGATCCGCGCGATGGCGCCGAAGGGCATCATCTTCACCGGCGGACCGGACAGCGTATACCGCGACGATTCCCCTACCTGCGACAAGGCCGTGCTGGAGCTCGGCATCCCGGTGCTCGGCATCTGCTACGGCATGCAGCTCATCTGCCATCTCTGCGGCGGAACGGTCGAGGCGGGCACGAAGCGCGAGTACGGCGTATTCCCCATTACCCTTGACACCTCTCCCGCTCTTTTCCGGCTGCACCGTGCCGACGGACGTGCTTATGAGCCACACCGATCTCGTCACGGCGCTGCCCGAGGGCTTCCGCGTTGCCGGTCACACCGATCTCACACCCGTAGCGGCGTATGTGAACGAAGAGCGCCGGCTCTACGGCGTGCAGTTCCATCCGGAAGTGACCAACACCGTGCAGGGCAATCTCATTCTCAAAAACTTCCTCTTTGATATCTGCGGCTGCGCCGGAAATTACTCGATGGAGAGCTTCCTTGAAACGAAGATCCGCGAGATCCGCGAGCAGGTCGGCAGTGAAAAAGGTACTGCTCGGTCTCTCCGGCGGCGTGGATTCCTCGGTGTGCGCGGCGCTGCTCGCGCGCGCGGTGCCCGGCCAGCTCACGTGCATTTATGTCGATCACGGTCTCATGCGCCAGGGCGAAACGGAGGAGATCCGCTCCGTATTCGAGGATAAGGCGCTCGACTTCCGCTGCGTGGACGCTGCCGACCGCTTTCTTGCAAAGCTCGAGGGCGTGACCGATCCCGAGCAGAAGCGCAAGATCATCGGGCGCGAGTTTCTCTCGTTTTTGAGGACGAGGCGAAAAAAGCTCGGCAAGGTCGGCTTCCTCGCACAGGGGACAATCTACCCGGACGTCGTCGAGTCCGGCACGGGCTCGGCGGTCATCAAGAGCCACCACAACGTTGGCGGGCTTCCGAAGGATCTCGGCTTTTCCGGCGTCGTGGAGCCGCTGCGCTATCTCTTCAAGGACGAGGTGCGCAAGCTCGGCCTCCTCCTCGGTCTGCCCGAAAGTCTCGTGAACCGTCAGCCGTTCCCTCGGCCCCGGTCTCAGCGTGCGCGTGCTCGGCGAGATCACGCGCGAAAAGCTCGCCATTCTCCGCCCGGCAGACGCCATCGTCCGCGAGGAGATCGGCAAAGTGCGGCTGCCGCGCCGATCAGTATTTTGCGGTGCTCACCGGCGTGAAGAGCGTCGGCGTCATGGGCGACGGACGCACGTATGACTACACCGTCGCGGTGCGCTGCGTGGAAACAAGCGACTTTATGACCTGCGTGTTCGCGCCCCTGCCGTGGGATGTGCTGCGGCGCATCTCCTCGCGCATTACGAACGAAGTGCGCGGCATCAACCGCGTTGTCTACGACATCACCTCCAAGCCGCCCGCGACCATCGAATGGGAGTGACCGTTTCGCCGTGAACGCATGGAAGCGGCTGGACGAGCGCCTTTCCGCAGGGAAGGGACGCACGCTCTGGCAGTTTGTGAAATTCAATCTTGTAAGTCTCACGGTGACGATCTTGCAGCTTCTGCTCGCCAATCTCCTGCCGCTCGCGTTCGACCGTGTTGTCTCGCCGCTGCCGCCGCTGCTGCGCGGCATATTCCGTGCCGACGCGCTTTTCCCGGACGGCTCGAAGTATGTGGTGAACGGCGTCGTCACATGGGGATATGTGCTGCCGTTCCTGCTGGCAAACGGTCTTGCAAACATCTACGGCTATTTTATCAACATGAAAACAACGTTTCGCGGCAAGGGTACCCGCGCGGGGTTCGCGGTGTATCTTGCGATCCTCTTCGCGCTCATTCTCTTCGCCACTTGGATGCAGGGCGAGATCGTCGCCGCGATGGCGTCGAGCCGCATCGCTCCCCTCTCGCGCACGCTCGCCTCGTTCGGCGCGGGCGTCGTGCAGACGGCGGTGCTCTTCCCGCTCGAAAAGCTTGTGCTGTTCCGGCCGGCGCCGGACAGCAGAAAAGGAAATAAAATGAACGAAAAGCTCTTTGATTATATCGCCGTATGTCCCACGGCGTTCCACACCTGCGCCCACAGCGCGGACATGCTGCGCGAGTCTGGATATACCGAGCTTTGCGAGGCACACCGCTGGGAGATCGTTCCCGGCGGCAAGTATTTCGTCACGCGAAACGGCTCTTCCCTCATCGCGTTTCGCGTCCCCGCCGGGGAGATCGCGGGCTTTATGATGACCGCCGCGCACGGCGACAGCCCGGCGTTCAAGATCAAGGAGAACGCGGAGCTTCCGGACGGGAATTATCTCCGTCTCTCCGTGGAGAAATACGGCGGGATGCTCTGCGCCCCGTGGCTCGACCGGCCGCTTTCCGTGGCGGGCCGTGTTCTCGTATCCGAGGGCGACAAGCTTTCGGTGAAGCTCGTGGATCTCAAGGACCCCTGCGCCATCATCCCGAACGTCGCCATCCACATGAACCGCAACGCCAACGACGGCATGAGCTATAATGCCGCCGTCGATATGCTGCCCGTATGGATGAGCAGCGAAAAGGGCAGCTTCCGCGCCGCCGTCGCCAAAGCCGCCGGTGTTGCGGAGGACACCATCGTCACCGGCGATCTTTTCCTTTACGATCCCCAGAAGGGCGTATCGCTCGGCGAATACATCTCCGCGCCGCGGCTGGACGATCTCCAGTGCGCGTTCTCTTCGCTGACGGCGTTTCTCGCCGCCGGGGAGACCGGGCCGTCAGCGTCTGCTGCATCTTCGATAACGAAGAGGTCGGCAGCGAGACGAAGCAGGGCGCGGCATCCACCTTCCTTTATGACACGCTCACGCGGCTGTGCGCCGCGCTCGGCATGGACGGCAGCGAATACCGCCGTCTCGTGGCGGGCAGCTTCCTCGTCTCCTGCGACAACGCGCACGCCGTCCACCCCAACCACGGCGAATTTGCCGACCGCAACCACACCGCACGCATGAACGGCGGCGTTGTCATCAAATACAACGCCAACCAGCGCTACACCTCCGACGCCGTTTCCGCCGGCATCTTCCGCCGCATCTGCGAGAGCGCCGGCGTGCCGGTGCAGTATTACGCCAACCGCGCCGACATGCCGGGCGGCTCGACGCTCGGCAACATCTCCAATACGCAGGTTTCGCTCAACGCCGTGGACATCGGTCTCGCGCAGCTGGCGATGCACTCGCCCTTCGAGACCGCGGGCGCGGCGGACACCGCCTCGCTCGTCAAAGCTCTCACCGCCTTTTTTGAACCTTCCTCGTTGCCGAACGCGACGGGGTCTACCGCTTTCTCTGAGGCTCAGCCGCCTCCCGGGGAAGGGAGGCTCACCTCCCCTCCCCAAATTTTTTTGTGTATATTCATCCTTTGGGAGTGTGAAAGATATGACAAAGTACATTTTCGTCACCGGCGGCGTGGTTTCCGGTCTCGGCAAGGGCATCACCGCCGCCTCGCTCGGACGTCTTTGAAGGCGCGCGGGTTCAAGGTCGCGGCGCAGAAGCTCGACCCCTACATCAACGTCGATCCCGGCACGATGAGCCCTTACCAGCACGGCGAGGTCTATGTCACCGAGGACGGCGCGGAGACCGATCTTGATCTTGGCCACTACGAACGCTTCATTGACGAGGACCTCAACAAGTTCTCGAATCTCACCACGGGCAAGGTGTATTCCCGTGTGCTCGAAAAGGAGCGCCGCGGCGAGTATCTCGGCAGCACCGTGCAGGTCATCCCGCACGTCACCAACGAGATCAAAGGAGTTCATCTATCAGGTCGGCAAAAAGTCCGGCGCGGACATCGTCATCACCGAAATCGGCGGCACGACCGGCGATATTGAAAGCCAACCGTTTTTAGAGGCGATCCGGCAGGTCGGGCTTGAGGTCGGGCGTGAGAATACGCTCTATATTCACGTGACGCTCGTGCCGTATCTCAAGGCCTCGGGCGAGCACAAGTCCAAGCCGACGCAGCACTCCGTCAAGGAGCTGCAGGGCATGGGCATTTCCCCGGACATCATCGTGCTGCGCTGCGACGAGCCGATCGAGGACGAGAACATCTTCCGCAAGATCGCAAACTTCTGCAATGTGGAGAGCGACTGCGTCATCGAGAACATGACGATCCCGGTGCTGTATGAAGCGCCGCTCATGCTTGAAAAGGCGCACATGGGCGACACCGTCTGCCGCAAGCTCGGTCTCGGCCAGCCGAAGGCGGATCTTGCCGAGTGGGAGGAAATGGTCAGCCGCATCCACGGCCGCACGAAGCGCGTACCCATCGCGCTCGTCGGCAAATATACGCAGCTGCATGACGCCTATCTCTCCGTGATCGAGGCGCTGCGCCACGCGGGCTACACCGTGGGAACGCACGTTGCCATCCGCTGGGTAGACTCCGAAACACTCACCGAAGAGAATCTGGAAGAAAAGCTCGGCGGCGTGTGCGGCATTCTCGTGCCGGGCGGCTTCGGCGACCGCGGCATCGAGGGCATGATCCTCGCGGCGAAGTACGCCCGCGAAAAAGAACATCCCATATCTGGGACTGTGTCTCGGCATGCAGATCGCCGTCATCGAAAACGCGCGCAACGCCGCGCATCTTGAAGGCGCGAACTCCCGCGAGTTTGACGAGCGCTCCCCCTATCGCGTCATCGACTTCATGCCCGGCCAGAGCGACGAGATCGCCAAGGGCGGCACGCGCTCCGTCTCGGCGCGTATCCGTGCGACGTCATGCCCGGATCGCTCCTGGAAAAATGCTACGGCGCGCAGCACATCTCCGAGCGTCACCGCCACCGCTACGAATTCAACAACGAATACCGCGAGACTCTCACCGCCGCGGGGCTCGTTCTCTCCGGTCTCTCGCCGGACGGACGGCTCGTTGAGGTCGTGGAGCGGCACGATCACCCGTTCTATATCGGCGTGCAGTATCACCCCGAATTCAAGTCCCGTCCCAACCGTCCGCACCCGCTCTTCCGCGGCTTTGTCGCCGCGGCGCTCGAGCTTTCGAGCCGCGCGGATAAGGCCCGTCCGCATGGGAAAAAATTATTGACGCTCACCGGCGGAAAGTGGTATTATAAAGTGTCAGTTTATTGCCTACTCTCTCTGATTTTGGAAAGGACTCTTTTATGGGAAAATATTTCGGCACCGACGGTTTCCGCGGCAAGGCCGGCGAGGTATTGACCGCCGAGCACGCCTTCAGGACCGGCCGTTTTCTCGGCTGGTATTACGCGAACCGTCATGCGAGCGGCACGGCCCGCATCGTCATCGGCAAGGATACGCGCCGCTCCTCCTACATGTATGAGAGCGCGCTCGCCGCGGGCATCACGTCCTCCGGCGCGGACGCCTATCTTCTGCATGTTACAACGACGCCCTGCGTCAGCTTCATCACGCGCACCGAAAACTTTGACTGCGGCGTGATGATCTCCGCGAGCCACAATCCCTACTGGGACAACGGCATCAAGCTCATGAACGGCGTCGGCGAGAAGATGGACGACGCGCTGCAGGACGAGCTCGAAGCCTACATCGACGGCGATCCCAACAGCATTCCCTGGGCGGTCGAGGACAAGATCGGCCGCACGATCGACTTTTACTCCGGCCGCAACCGCTACATCGGCTATCTCACGAGCATCGCCACCCGCTCGTTCGGCGACCGCAAGGTAGCGCTCGACTGCTCGAACGGCAGCGCGTGGATGATCGGCCGCGCCGTGTTCGACGCGCTCGGCGCCAAGACGTACGTCATCAACGATAAGCCTGACGGCGTGAACGTGAACCTGCGCTGCGGCTCGACCCACATTGAGGGATTGCAGCAGTATGTCCGTGAAAACAAGCTCGATGTCGGCTTTGCCTTTGACGGCGACGCCGACCGCTGTCTCGCTGTGGACGAGCTCGGCAATGTGGTGAACGGCGATCAGATCATGTACATCTGCGCCAAGCACATGAAGGCCAACGGCCAGCTGCCGAGCAATACCGTCGTCACGACGATCATGAGCAACTTCGGTCTTTACAAGGCGTTCGACCGCATCGGCATCGCCTACGAAAAGACCGCCGTGGGCGACCGGTACGTTTACGAGAACATGAAGGCCAACGATCATATGCTCGGCGGCGAGCAGTCCGGCCACATCATTTTCCGCAAGTTTGCCCATACCGGCGACGGCCTCATCACCGCGATCATGCTCATGGGCGTGCTCATCGACACGCAGCTCCCGCTCTCGGTGCTGGCCGCGGAAGTAAAGATGTACCCGCAGGTGCTCAAAAACGTGAAGGTGGACGATAAGGACGGCACGCTCGCGGACGAGACCGTGAAGGCCGCCGTGGAGAAGTGCACCGCCGCGCTCGGCGACGGCGGGCGCGTGCTGCTGCGCAAGAGCGGCACGGAGCCGGTGCTCCGCGTTATGGCCGAGGCCGGAACCGTTGATCTCTGCGAGCAGATGGTGGACGCCATCATCGCCGCGATGGATACGTCCGGCCATCTCATCGAGGTGAAAAAGTAATGAAGCTCACGATCTCGGATCTTTACGATCTTGACCATACGCTTGCCGGAGACTATCTGCGGCAGTTCACGTATCCCTGGGAGGCGCTCGCCGGCATCGGCGATATGATCTCCGCGCTCGGCGCGGCGCTCCGCCCGGACGAATATGACCATCCCGAGGAGGGCGTTTGGGTCGCGCGCGACGCGAAGGTCTACCCCACCGCGTATCTCGGTGCGCCGTGCATCATCGGGCATAAAACCGAGGTGCGCCCCGGCGCTTTCATCCGCGGCAATGCGCTCGTCGGCGATAACTGCGTCGTCGGCAACTCCACGGAGCTCAAAAACGTCATTCTTTTCGATAATGTACAGGTGCCGCATTATAATTATGTCGGCGACTCCATTCTCGGCTACAAGTCCCACATGGGCGCGGGCTCCATCACGAGCAACGTCAAGAGCGACAAGCTCCCCCGTCGTCATCCACAACGAAGGCGAGGAGATCGAGACCGGCCGCAAAAAGGTCGGCGCGATGCTCGGCGACTATGTGGAGGTCGGTGCAACAGCGTTCTCAACCCCGGCACCGTGATCGGGCGGGACGCGAGCGTTTACCCCACGTCCTGCGTGCGCGGCGTTGTGCCGGAGCGGTGCATTTGCAAAGCCAAGGGCAATATTGCCGTAAAAAATGATAAAGGAGAAGATGTCTTGAAAGTAATCGTCGCCGAAAATCACGAGGAGGTCAGCCGTCTTGCCGCTGACATTCTGGGAAACGGTCCGCGCGAACCCTGCTGCTGCGCTCGGTCTCGCCACCGGCTCAAGCCCGGTCGGCATGTACCGGGGAGCTTTCGCGCGCTGCCGCGAGGAGGGTCTGATTTCTCCCGCGTTCACAGCGTGAATCTCGACGAGTATGTCGGTCTCGCCCCCACCCATGAGCAGAGCTACCGTTATTTCATGGACAGCAATCTTTTTGACCACATCAACATCGACAAAGCCAACACCTATGTCGCCAAGGGCACCGGCAACGCGGAGGAGAATCTCCGCGAGTTCAACGCCGTGCTCGACCGTACCGACATTGACGTGCAGGTGCTCGGCGTCGGCCGGACGGTCATCTCGGCTTCAACGAGCCGGGCGACACGCTCTGCGACAGCGCCCACAAGGAGGTGCTCGACGAGAGCACCATCGACGCCAACCAGCGCTTCTTCGCCTCGCGCGACGATGTGCCGCGCTACGCGCTCACCATGGGCATGGGCAACATCCTGCGCGCGAAAAGCTCCTTATGATCGTCTCCGGCCACAAGGAGGACGCAATGCGCCGTCTGCTGCTCTCCGAGCGCATCGACCCGCACTGCCCGGCAACGTTTCTGCGTCTGCACCGCGACGCCGTGGTGCTGCTCGAACGCTCTCGCCGACGCGATCGGCTATAAGGCGTAAGCCTTTCATCCACCGCCCCCTGCGGATACCCCGCAGGGGACGCCCCGTTTCCCCGTTTACTTTGGAGGATATTCTTTATGTGTGGAATTGTAGGATTTACCGGCTCGCAGGCGGCGGCTCCGCTGCTTCTGGACGGGCTGCGCAAGCTGGAATACCGCGGGTATGACAGCGCGCCGGCATCGCCGTGCAGAAGGACGGCGCGCTGCATATGATCAAGGCGTCCGGCCATATCGACGCGCTCGCGGAGAAAAACGCAAAACGGCGCGCTGCTGCCCGGCACTTCCGGCATCGGCCACACCCGCTGGCGACGCACGGCGCGCCCACCGACACGAACGCGCACTCCGCATATGTCCGCCGACGGCAAATCTTGCCATCGTCCACAACGGCATTATCGAAAAACTACGCGGCGCTGCGCGACGAGCTTAAAAGCAAGGGCTTCGTATTCCGGAGCGAGACCGACACGGAAGTCATCGTGCATCTGCTCGACATGTACTATACCGGCGATCTCAAGGCCGCCGTGCTGCACACCGCCGCGCGGCTTGAGGGAACTCTATGCGCTCGGCGTTCTCTGCGCCGACCAGCCGGGGACGATCTGCGCCGTGAAAATGGCATCGCCGCTCATTCTCGGCGTGGGCGTCGGCGAAAATTTCTTTGCCTCCGACGTGACCGCGCTCGTGAGCCACACCAAAAACGTGATCTATCTGGAGGACGGCGAGTTTGCTGAGATAACGCCCAACTCCATTTCCATTTATGACAGCACCGGCGCGACGGTGCACCGCAGCATTTCCCGCATCGTTGGGATATCGAAGCCGCGGAAAAAGGGCGGCTACGAGCACTTCATGCTCAAGGAGATCATGGAGCAGCCCCGCGCGCTCAAGGCGACCATCGCCCCGCGCATCAAGAACGGGAAGATCGTCCTCGACGATTTTGACGAGGCGTTCCGCGCCGACTTCCGGTACATCAACCGCATCGTCATCACCGCGTGCGGCAGCGCGTATCACGCCGGGTGCGTCGGGCGGTACATGATCGAATCGCTCTGCCGCGTGCCGGTGGAGGTCGATGTGGCGAGCGAGCTGCGTTACCGCCACCCGATCGTGGATGAGCACACGCTGCTCATTGCCGTTTCCCAGTCCGGCGAGACTGCCGACACCATCGCCGCCATCCGCGAATGCAAGGCGCACGGCGCGCGCGTGCTCACGATCGTCAACGTCGTCGGCAGCACCGTGGCAAAGCTCGGCGATTATGTCATGTACACCTGGGCCGGCCCGGAGATCGCCGTTGCCACCACGAAGGGCTACACCACGCAGATCGCCGTGCTCGATCTGCTCGCCGTATGGATGGCCAACGAGCGCCGGACGCTCACCGCGCCGCGGTACGCCGAGCTCGTTGCCGGCATTGCGGACTTGCCCGAGCGCACGCAGCGCAGCATTGACCTGAACCCGCAGGTCAGCTATCTTGCCGAGCGCTACTGCGGCAACAGCTCGCTCTTCTTCATCGGGCGCAACATCGACTACGCCGTCGCGCTTGAAGCCTCGCTCAAGCTCAAGGAGATCTCCTACATCCACTCCGAGGCGTATGCCGCCGGAGAGCTCAAGCACGGCACCATCGCGCTCATCGATCCGGGCCGTCTCGTCGTTTCGCTCGCGTGCTACGAGGAGCTGTTCGACAAGACGATGTCCAACATCAAAGGAAGTCAAGGCGCGCGGGGCCAAGGTCCTCGCCGTGGTGAACGAGGGCAACCGCCGTGTGTTCGCCGAGGCGGACGACGTGCTCTTTGTCCCCGTGACCGACCCGCTCTTCTCCGCCATTCCGGAGATCCTTCCCCTGCAGCTTTTCGCCTATCATGTCGCCCGGTGCAACGGGTGCGACATTGATAAGCCCCGCAATCTCGCCAAATCCGTCACCGTGGAGTGATTTGCATGAAAGACGTTTACGAAAATCCCCTGTGCTCGCGCTACGCCTCGGAGCAGATGCAGCATCTCTTCTCCCCGCAGTGGAAGTTCTCCACATTCCGCCGTCTCTGGCTCGCGCTCGCCGAGAGCGAGCAGGAGCTGGGCCTGCCATCACGGACGAGCAGCTCGAGGAAATGCGCGCACATCTCGACGATATCGATTTCGACCGCGCCGCCGAGTATGAGCACCGGCTGCGCCACGACGTGATGGCGCACATCCGCGTTCGGCGACGTCTGCCCGAAGGCCGCGGGCATCATCCATCTCGGCGCGACGAGCTGCTATGTGGACGATAATACCGACCTTCTGCAAATGCGCGCAGCGCTGAAGCTCATCCGCGGCGAATTGCTCGCGGTGATCAACGCGCTTTCCGAATTTGCCGCGCGCGAGGCCGACACGCCGACGCTCGCCTGGACGCACTTTCAGGCAGCACAGCCGACCACGGTCGGCAAGCGCGCAACGCTCTGGTTCCAGGACTTTCTGCTCGATCTGGAGCAGCTGGAAACAGAGCTTGCCCGTCTCCCCATCTCCGGCTGCAGGCGCGACCGGCACCGCGGCGAGCTTTTTCTTGCTCTCTTCCACGGCGACGGGGAGAAGGTCCTCGCGCTCGAGAAGAAGATCGCAGAAAAGATGGGCGTTCCCAACTGCATCCCCGTTGCCGGGCAGACGTACACGCGGAAGCTCGATTCCTTTGTGATGAACGTTCTCTCCGGCATCGCGCAGAGCGCTGCAAAAATGGCGACGGACATGCGCCTTCTCGCGCATCTGCGCGAGCTGGACGAGCCGTTTGAGACTGAGCAGGTCGGCTCCTCTGCCATGGCCTATAAGCGCAATCCCATGCGCTGCGAGCGTGTGTGCTCGCTCAGCCGGTACGTGGTAAATCTCGCTTCCAACACCGCGGACACCGCCATGACGCAGTGGCTCGAGCGCACGCTTGACGATTCGGCCAACCGCCGTCTCACGCTGCCCGAGGCGTTTCTCGCGTGCGACGCCATTTTGACGCTCTGCGCCAACGTGGTGCGCGGCTGCAAGGTCTATCCGCGCGTGATGGAAAAGCATCTGCGCGAAGAGCTGCCGTTTCTTGCGACCGAGAACATTCTCATGCGCGCCGTGTCGCTCGGCGAGGACCGCCAGAAGCTGCACGAGGTCATCCGGCAGTATTCCGTGCGCGCCGCCGAAAGCGTCAAGCTGCGCGGCGAGGACGGGCATCTGCTCGATATGCTGCTCGCGGACGAGCGGTTTCACCCTGACGCCGGAAGCTCTGGAGGAGCTTCTGGACGTCCGTCAGTTCGTCGGGCTCGCGCCGGAGCAGACGCGCGCCTTTCTTGAAACTCATGTTTATCCCGTGCTGGAAGCGCGCCGCGGCGATATCGCCGGGAGCGTTCCGGTGCGTGTCTAAAAGCAAGGAGGATACAAAAATGCTTACTGCTGTTGTCGGAATCAACTGGGGGCGACGAAGGAAAAGGCCGCATGGTCGATCTTTTCTCCGCCGAACATGAGATCGTTGTCCGCTATCAGGGCGGCAACAACGCCGGTCACACCGTCGTGAACGAGCGCGGCAAATTCATTCTCAATCTGCTGCCGTCCGGCATTCTGCGCCCCGGCACGGTGAACGTCCTCGGCCCCGGCATGGTGCTCGATCTTGAGCATCTCACAAACGAAGTCGCGCACATCCGCGAGCAGGGCGTGGCGATCACGCCCGAGCATCTGAAGATCAGCGACCGCGCCACCATCTGCATGCCGTACCACAAGATGATGGACATTCTCGAAGAGGACCGTCTCGCGGACAAGAAGTTCGGCTCCACGCGCCGCGGCATCGGCCCGGTGTACGCCGACAAGTATATGAAGAAAACGCTGCGCACCGGCGATCTTCTCTTCCCGGACAAGCTGCGCGAAAAGCTCGCCGATCTTGTCGAGTGGAAGAACATCACCGTGCAGGGCTATGGCCACGAGCCGGTCAGCGTTGACGAGATGTACGCCTGGCTCGAGAAGTACGCCTTCCCGTGGCGCGAGTATCTCTGCAACACGACCGAATACCTCTCCGCGCAGGCGGACGCGGGCAAGAGCATCCTCTTTGAGGCGCAGCTCGGCGCGCTGCGCGACATTGACTTTGGCATCTTCCCCTACACCTCGTCCTCGTCCACGATCGCGGCCTACGCCCCCATCGGCGCGGGCATCCCGGCCAGGCGGCTGGACAGCGTCGTTGGCATCATGAAGGCATATTCGAGCTGCGTCGGCGAAGGGCCGTTCGTGTGCGAGCTCTTCGGCGAGGAGGGCGACCGTCTGCGCGAAGCCGGCGCCGAGTACGGCGCGGCCACGGGCCGTCCCCGCCGCGTCGGTGGGTTTGACGTCGTCGCCTCCCGCTACGGCGTGCAGATGCAGGGTGCGACCGAGCTCGCGCTCACAAAGCTCGACGTGCTCTCCGGCTGGGAGAAGATCCCCGTCTGCACCGGTTATGAGATAGACGGCAAGATCATCCACACATTCCCCGTGGAGACCGTGCTTGAGCGCTGCAAGCCCGTATACGAATACGTTGAGGGCTTCTCCGGCGATATTTCCGGCTGCCGGAAGTTTGAGGATCTGCCCGAGGCTGCGCGCAATTACGTCCGCTATCTCGAAAACGCCGTCGGCTGCCGCATCGGCTGGGTGTCCGTTGGCGCAGGCCGTGAGGAATATATCCGTCTATGAAAAAACTGCGCGTATTTTTCGCGTGCGTCACGAGCCGCCTTGCGCGGCTCGCGCTGCGGCTTTGGGCCGCGGCGGCACAGCGCTGCCCGGAGCGCAGCGCTGCGCGTATATCCGGGGCTGATGCGTGAGCTGGGCCGCGGCGTGGAAACGGTGATCATCACCGGCACGAACGGCAAAACGACGACCGCCGGTATGCTCCGCCATATGCTCGACAAGGCCGGGACGCCGTATTTCTCCAACCGCTCCGGCGCGAATCTCACGAGCGGCATCACCGCGGAATTCATTGAAAACGCCGATCTTCTCGGCAAGCCGAAGAAAACGCTCGCCGTCATTGAGTGCGACGAGGGCAATTTCCCCGCCGTCGCCGCGGCGCTGCAGCCGCGCGCGGTGATCGTGACGAATCTCTTCCGCGACCAGCTCGACCGCTACGGCGAGGTGACGCACACGCGCGATCTCATCGCTTCGGGTATCCAGAAGGCCCCCGGCGCGGTGCTCTGTCTGAATGCCGACTGCTCGCTCACCGCGTCGCTCGGCTGGGACGTGCCGAACAAGACCGTGTACTTCGGTCTCGAGAATATTTCGAGCGACGCCGTGCCGAGCGTTTCGGACGCGCCGCACTGTCTGCGCTGCGGCGCCCGTTACGCCTACCGGCGATACACGTTCGCCCATCTCGGCGACTGGTACTGCCCCGCATGCGGCGCGCAGCGTCCCGCGCCGGACATGGCCGTGGAGAGCGTGGAAGCCCTCCCCGGCGGCGGCAGCGCCGTCACAATGAAAAACGCCGGAAGGGACGGTCTCTTTGATCTCGCGCTCCCGGCGCTCTACAATGTCTGCAACGCCGCCGCCGCGCTCACCGCCGCGCTCACCATGGGCTGGGATATGGACATCTGCTGCGCCGCGCTCGCCGATTTCGGCGCTGTGTTCGGGCGGATGGAGCAGCTCACCGTCGGGGAAACGAGCGTCCGCATCGTGCTCGTGAAAAACCCCGCCGGGTGTGACCGCGCGCTCGAATTTCTCGCCTCGCAGAGCGAGGATCTTCTCCCCATCTTCTGTCTGAACGACAACGCCGCCGACGGCACGGACGTTTCCTGGATCTGGGACGCCGATTACGAAAGCCTTTTGGCCGCACGGCAGTATGCGTCCATCGGCGTTTACGGCCTGCGCGCGCAGGATATGCGTCTCCGGCTCAAATACGCCGGGGCGGACGATGCCGCCATCACCGTATACGACACGGCGGACGATCTCGCCGCAGCGGTGCAGAAAGCCGGAAAACCCGTCGTTCTGCTGCCGAACTACACATCCATGCTCACCGTGCGCGACAAGCTGTCCGCGCTCGCCGGCGGAGGGAGGTTCTGGGAATAATGGAACTGAACATCTGCCATCTGTACCCGGACGTGCTCAATCTTTACGGCGACCGGGGCAACATCGCGTGCATGAAAAAGCGGCTGGAATGGCGCGGCATCGGCTGCGCCGTCACGGAGCTGCCGCTCGGCACGGCGGACGATCTCACCGGGTACGATCTCTTTTCATCGGCGGCGGGCAGGACTTTGAACAGACCGTGCTTCTCGCCGATCTCCGCGCCGGGCGCGCGGAGAACATCCGCGCCGCGGCAGAGGACGGAAAACGCTTCTCTGCATCTGCGGCGGGTATCAGCTTCTGGGCAACGGCTACCGCACGGCGGCCGGACAATGGTGCGACTATACCGGCATTCTGGACTTTACGACCGAAGGCTCCTACGAGCGGCTCATCGGCAACTATGCCTACCGGCTCGGCGAAGAATCCGGCGGCGGCATCGTCATCGGGTTTGAAAACCACGGCGGGCGCACGCGCCTGGGCGCTTCGCTCACGCCGCTCGGCACGGTGCTGCGCGGTCACGGCAACAACGGCGAGGACGGCACGGAGGGCGTGCGGTACAAAAACGTGTACGGCACCTACAGCCACGGTCCGCTCCTGCCGAAGAACCCGGCGCTCTGCGATGAGATACTGCGCGGCGCGCTCTGCCGCAAATACGGCGCGGCCGAGCTCGCGCCTCTCGACGACAGCGCCGAGGAGGCCGCCCGGCAGGTCATGCTCACAAGACTGCACATTCTCTAAAGGGAGGGCATTCATTATGCGCAACTACGAACAGGAACTCGAAAACCGCGTTGCCTTTATCCGGCAGCTGCTGAAGGAAAGCGGCTGCGAGGGCATCGTTTACGGCAACAGCGGCGGCAAGGACAGTGCGCTCGTCGGCATTCTCTGCAAGAAGGCGTGCGGCAACACCGTGGGCATTCTTCTGCCCTGCGCCACGACGCAGAACTACGGCAGCGACACGGACGACGCGATCCGCGTTGCCGAGCAGTATGGCATCGCCTACCGCACCGTGGATCTCTCGGAAACGCGCGGCGCTCTCGTCGCGGCGCTGGAAAAAAGGCGGGCGTAGAGCTCAATAACGCCGCCGTATCGAACATTGCCCCGCGCCTTCGTATGACGGCGCTTTACGCCGTCGCTGCCGCCGAGCACCGGCTCGTCGCCGGAACGGGCAACCGCAGCGAGGCGTTCATGGGCTACTGCACCAAGTGGGGCGACGCCGCCGCCGACTTCAACCCCATCGCCGATCTGAGCGTGACCGAGGTCTTTGAATTTCTCGACTATCTCGACGCGCCGGAGACCATCCGGCACAAGGCTCCCTCAGCCGGGCTTTTCGAAGGCCAGACGGGCGAGAAGGAAATGGGCGTCTCCTACGCCGCCATCGACCGCTATATGGACGGAGGCGCCGTGACCGACGCCGAGCGCGCGATCATCGAGCGCTTCCACCGCAACAGCGAGCACAAGCGTGTCGGACGAAAGGATTACCGCGCCAACTGAATCCATGCCTATGCGTGCTGACCGGCTCTGTCAGCGCCTGTCGGCTCCGAAAACCATCACAAGGGGGCGATTTCGTTTGGTGGAAAATCTTCTTCGTGCTTTTCGGCGTTTTACATCCTTTCAGATCATCATACTCGGCTTTGCCGGAGTGATCGTTGCAGGTGCGCTGCTGCTGATGCTTCCTGCGGCATCTGCCGCAGGGGCAGCCACGCCGTTCACCGCCGCGCTTTTTACTTCGACATCGGCGGTCTGCGTGACCGGTCTTGTCGTCCGCGACAGCGGCAGCTACTGGTCTCCGTTCGGGCAGAGTCTGATCCTTCTGCTGATCCAGATCGGAGGTCTCGGCGTCATCACAATGTCGGCAACCTTTCTGATGCTTGCCGGGCGGAACATTTCCCTCAAGGAACGAAGCGCCATGCAGGATGCGCTTTCCGCTCCGTCGGTCGGCGGCATTGTGCGTTTGACGCGTTTTATTTTGAAAGGGACTTTTATCGTTGAGCTCACCGGCGCGCTTGTCATGCTGCCGGTTTTCTGGCGGGATCACGGCTTCCGCGGAATCTGGATGGCGGTATTCCATTCCGTCTCCGCGTTCTGCAACGCCGGGTTTGATATTCTCGGCACGGCAGAAAGGCCGTATCCTTCGCTGACAGCCTATGTCGGAGACCCTGTCGTCAATATCACCGTGATTTTTTCTTCTCGTGGTCGGCGGGCTCGGCTTTCTCACCTGGGATGATATCCGAACGCACCGGTGGCGGCTGTCCCGCTATCGGATGCAGAGCAAGGTCATTCTTGCAACGACCGCCATTCTGCTTCTTTTTCCCCCGCTGTTCTGTTCTTCTTTACGGAATATTCCGCCTTTCCGCTGCAAAAAGCGTATTCTTGCTTCGCTCTTTCAGTCTGCCACACCCCGGACGGCGGGCTTTAACACGACGGATCTTGCCGCCATGAGCGACGCATCCCGCGCCGTTATGATCCTTCTCATGCTGGTCGGCGGCGCTCCCGGATCGACCGCCGGCGGAATGAAAGTCACGACGCTTGCCGTGCTTGCGGCAAACGTGCATTCCATATTCCGACAGCAGGAATCGCCGCAGCTTTTTCACCGCCGCCTCGACAGCCGCATTGTAAAAAGCGCTTCTGCCGTTTTGCTGCTGTATTTGACGCTGTTTCTCACCGGCGGGTGCATCATCAGCGCGGCAGAAGATCTTCCGCTTGCCGTCTGCCTGTATGAAACAGCATCCGCCATCGGGACGGTAGGCCTGACGCTCGGCATAACGCCGCAGCTCGGACAGCTTTCTCATTGGATACTGATCCTGCTGATGTTCTGGGGGGCGCGTCGGCGGTCTGACGCTGATCTACGCTGCCTTCGCCGGACACAATCGGTATCATGCAGTGTATCCGAAAAGAAAACATTACCATCGGGTGATCGTCTTTTTAAAGGAGGATAGAATATGAAGAACATTCTTCTGATCGGATTGGGACGCTTCGGACGCCATCTTGCCATGGAACTGAACCGTCTCGGCCATCAAATCATGGCAGTCGACAGGGACGAGGAGCGTGTCAACGAGTGCATGCCGTTTGTGACCAACGCGCAGATCGGCGACGGCGGCGATCGCATCATACAGCTTGGCCGAAAGCCGGAGCGGAACCTGCTTTTTCTGCGTATCGCCCATTTTTAATATAAGCTCCCGGAGTTGACGACCGGCTGCGCGTCGCGTCATGATTGCCACAGAGCACCACCAAAAGATTGGAAACCATCGCCGCTTTCCGTTCGTCGTCCAAATCGACCACATGATTTTCTTTCAGGCGTTCCAGCGCCATTTCCACCATGCCGACCGCGCCGTCTACGATCATTTTTCTAGCGTCAATAATTGCGGACGCCTGCTGCCTTTGCAGCATGACGGCAGCAATTTCGGGCGCATAGGCCAGATACGTGATGCGCGCTTCGATCACCTCGAGACCCGCCTGCGCTACCTTGCGCTGAATTTCATCCCGGATGCGGGAAGCGACAATCTCGCTGGAACCGCGCAGGCTGCCCTCATCCGCGACGCCGTCGCCAGTGGTATCGACGTTCGGCGCGACATCATACGGATAGATGCGAACGATATTCCGCAGCGCGCTGTCGCACTGCAGCGACAGATATTCCTTGTAATTGTCCACATTGAACACGGCCTTTGCCGTATCGAATCTCCACGGGTTGCCAAGGCAGTCGTTGATTTTTCTGCCGGTTGTTGTTCAAGGTCATAATTTTTAAGGAAATTGTTTTATTGGCCAATTCTACGCTTGTATTGGTTCCGGCGGCCATGGCAACCAGGACGGATTTGACCCCGCGCCGCTGTCCACGTCGCCGCTCTTCGGGTGGTCGGGCATGCAGAGCGCGGAGAACGCTTCCCCGCTTTCCCGCAGATATTCAAGCACCGGGAGGATGATCTTCTCGTCGATCTGCTCGATGGACCAGATTTTCTCCTTCGCTCGCCGTGATGGCCGCACTCGTCCGGCGCTTCCACGTGGATGTACAGAAAATCAAATCCGTTCCGCAGCGCCTCGACCGCCGCGCGGCCCTTTGGCGGCAAAGTCCGTGTGATAGTTTCCGGTGATGCCCGCCACGGGGATGACCTCCAGCCCCGCGCACACGCCGATGCCCTGCACGAGATCGACCGCGGAGATGACCCCGCCGCGCGCAATGCCGAATTTCTCCCGGAACGGCGTGAGCGCCGGGGGGCCCCTCGCCCCAGAACCAGACGCTGTTCGCCGGATGGAGCCCGGCTTCGATGCGCTTTTGATTCACCGGATGCTTACGGAGAATTTCGCGCGAGCGCTCCATCAGCGAGAGCAGGAGCGCGCGGTTCTCCCCTTTCGGAAGATGGCCCGCCACGGGCTTTCCGGTGATATCGTGCGGCGGCGTGAGCTCCGCGCCCGAGGCGGCGGCGCGCAGCACGAGACAGTGGCGGTAGCGAAAGCCCGCGTGCAGCTCGCAGCCCGCCGCAGCATAGAGCGGCGCGATCGCGGCGATGAGCTCGTGCGCTTCCTCGTTGGAGATATCGTCGGCGCTGTAGTCGATCATCACGGCGTTCTCGATGTTGTCGGCGTCCGAGAGCGTCACGAGATTGCAGCGGTACGTCACATCCTCCGGCGCGAGAGGATGCCCATGCTGGCCGCTTCAAGCGGCGAGCGGCCGGAATAATAGATCTTCGGATCGTAGCCGAAAACGGAGAGGTTCGCCGTGTCGCTGCCCGCGGGCATGCCGGGCGGGACGGTGCGCGTGAGGCCAAATTCCCCCTGCGACGCCAGAAAGTCCATGCCCGGGTGCCGGGCAAGCTCGAGCGGCGTATGACCGCCGAGCGGGGCGAACGGCTCGTCAGCCATACCGTCGCCGAGAAATACCACATGCTTCATATCATTTCACCAGCCAGTTTTTCACGGATTCGCGCATTTCGTCTTTATTGACCACGGCCTTAAAAACGCTCCTCCCGCGCCCGCAGCGCGTCGAGCGGCGCGGGATGGGCGTTTCGGCAAACGCGGAGAGCGCGTCGAGCGCGGCAAAGCCGTTTTCCGGCACATCTTCGCCGAGCGAAGAGAGCATCGCCGCGGCGAACTTGAAGGGCGAGGCCGTGGAGAGCGCGACCGTGGGGCGCACTTCCCCGCTCTCGCGCCGGTACTGCTCCGCCGCGGAGAGCCCGGCGGCGGTATGCGGGTCAGCCAGATAACCTTTTTTTCTCCCACACGGCGCGGATGACGCGCGCCGTTTCCTCCTCGGACGCGAAAAAGGCGGCAAAGCCCTCGTCCGCAAGGAGTCGGAGAAGTTCTTCGCCGACGGCGTACTTTCCTCGCCGCGAAGAGCGCGCATCCATTCGCTCACCCGCTCTCCATCCTGCGCGGCAAGATAGAGAAGCCGCTCGAGATTGAGGATACAAGAATATCCATCGAGGGGGACATCGTGCGCAGGAACGGCCGGTTTTTATCGTATACGCCCGTGCGCAGGAAGTCCGTCAGCACGTTGTTGCTGTTCGAGGCGCACAACAGCTTTCCGACCGGGAGACCGGCGCGCTTGGCAAAGTATCCGGCGAGAATATCGCCGAAGTTGCCGGTCGGCACGGAGAAGTCCACGCGCTCGCCCGGAGCGACGGCGCCCGCGCGCAGGAGCTGGGCATAGGCGGCAAAGTAATACGCGATCTGCGGCGCGAGACGGCCCCAGTTGATGGAGTTCGCGCTCGAGAGCACGACGCCAGCCCTGTCGAGCTCGGATGCGAGAGCGCGGCGTCGGCAAAAAGATGTCCTTCACGCCGGTCTGCGCGTCGTCAAAGTTGCCGCGCACGGCGAGCACGAGGACGTTGTTCCCGCCCTGCGTCGCCATCTGCGCGCGCTGGATGTCCGAAACGCCGCCGTCGGGATAAAAAATACCGCGATCTTCGTGCCCGGCACATCCGCGAATCCTTCGAGCGCGGCCTTGCCGGTGTCGCCGCTCGTGGCGACAAGGATGGCGACAGTGTGATCGTCCGCGCACTTTCTCACGCTCGCGGCGAGAAGGTACGGCAGGATCTGCAGCGCCACGTCCTAAAGGCGCACGTCGGGCCGTGGAACAGCTCCATCGTCCAGAGCTTATCCCCAGCGCGTGCAGCGGCACGACGGCGTCATCGTCAAAACTTGCATAGGCCTTTTTCGTATAATCCAGCAGCTCTTCGCGCGAAAAGCCGGGCAGGAACCGCTCGAGCACCGCGGCGGAAAGCTCGGCATACGGCAGCGCGTAAAGCGCTTCAAGCTCGCTTGCGGAAAAGACCGGCAGCTCATCCGGCACATACAGCCCGCCGTCCGGCGCAAGTCCCCGCCGGATGGCCTCCGCCGCCGTGACCGCCGGCGATTTCCCTCTGGTACTGATAAATTTCACGGGTAAGTCCCCCTGTTGCGTACATTTGTTCTTCTGTCGTTATACTATACGCCATTCTGCGGCGAAAAGCAACCGCAAAAAACGAAAAGAAATTCGCAATTTCTGTGGAACATTTCAGTAGTTCTGTGATATACTGTTTGGTATTCTGCCTCAGGAGGTTTGTCCCTTTGCTTTTGGAAGTTTTGCGCGAGACCGTGATCGACAGTCTGAAGCTGCTGCCGTTTCTCTTTGCGGCGTATCTCGCGATCGAATTTATTGAAGAACGCGCCGAGGAAAAGACCGTGGCGCTCGTCCACCGCGCGGGACGCTGGGGCCCGGTGCTCGGCGCGGCGCTCGGCGTGATCCCCCAGTGCGGTTTTCCGCCGCGACCGCCAACCTCTATGCCGGCGGCATCATCACGCGCGGAACGCTGCTCGCGGTGTTTCTCTCCACCTCGGACGAGATGCTGCCGATCCTCCTTTCGAGCAGCGCCCCGGTCTCGCTCATTTTGAAGCTCCTTGGCTATAAGGCGCTCGCCGGTATCCTTCTCGGCGTGACCGTCGATACCGTGGCGTCAAAGCTCGGCTACGAGCGGAAGAAATCCATCCACGAGATGTGCGAGCAGGAGCACTGCCACTGCGAGGACGGCATATTCAAATCCGCGCTGCGCCATACGCTCAAGATCTTCGTGTTTCTCTTCGTTGTGACGTTCGTTCTGAATCTTCTGGTGGAGGCTGGCGGGCCGGAAACGCTCGGCGCGTTCGTACTCAACCGCCCCGTGATCGGCGAGCTGCTCGGCGGCATCATCGGCTTCATCCCGAACTGCGCGGCCAGCGTTGTGCTCACGACGCTCTATCTCGAAGGCGCAATGTCCGGCGGCGCGATGCTCTCAGGCCTTCTTGTCGGCTCGGGCGTGGGGCTTCTCGTGCTGCTGCGCATGAACCGCGACTGGCGCGATAATCTCGTAACGGCAGGGCTTCTCTACGCCGGCGGCGTCATCTTCGGTCTGCTCGCGGATGTGCTGCACATTGTCTGATTTTCATATTCATAATATACGGCAAAGCGCCGGAAGGACAAAAATCCTTCCGGCGCTTGTCTTTGATTTTACGGCGGTGTTGATCGAGTCGCGGAATACGACGAAGCGATTGAAGAGGAATTCCGTAACGGCGTTGACGAGCATCGTCGGCACGAGGATCGCAAATTCGTTCCAGCCGTGCTGCGCGAGCGCCTCGCCCCACCAGATCGAAAGCGGCGTGAACACGAGATAGTATCCGAGCACCTTCGCCATGGCGATGGGCACGTTGTTCGCGCTGCGGAACGTGTATTTCCGGTTCGCAGTGAAGTTGAAGATCACCGAGAGCGCCAGCGCCACGAAGTACGAGGGGCCGTACTTCAGCTCCGTGACCGCCGCGCCCGGGAACAGCTTCAAAAAGACCGGCAGGCGGTCAAAATGCGCCGCGGTGTTGAGCAGCGTGAAGCTCACGAACTGGATGATGCCCGCGCCCGCGGTGCACATCAGGTATTTGAGCGCCATGAGCAGATTATCGCGCTTGGAGAGCGTCGGCTTTTTCGTTTTTCGGCGTTTCCGGCATGGATAATACCGCCTCCCTTCTGTCCTCACGTTTATACCAGAGATCGGCGCGGCGCGCAAGAGAAATTCTTCCCGCGGCGCGGGATCTCGGCGGATTCACTCGATCGTACCGCCGCCGAGGACGGTGTCGCCGTCATAGAATACCGCCGCCTGCCCCGGCGTCACGGCGCGCTGCGGTGAGTCGAACACGATGCGGCCGCGGCCGTTTTCCTCCGGATACACCGTCGCGGTCTGCTCCCGCGCGCGGTAGCGGATCTTCACGGCGCAGCGCACCGGCTCTCGCGGCGTCTCGCCGGAGATCCAGTTCACGTCCGCTACCGCCGCTTCGCTCCGGTACAGGTCCTTCTCTTCGCCGAGGACGACCTCGTTTCTCTCCGGATCGATCCGGCAGACGTACAGCCGCTCGCCGTGCGGAATGCCGAAACCGCGGCGCTGGCCGACCGTGTAGTGAATGATCCCCTTATGCTCGCCGAGAACGCGCCCGTCCGTCGAGACGAATGCGCCGGGAACGCTCTTCTCCCCTGTCAGCCGCCCGATGGCGGCGGCATAGTCGCCGTCCGGGGCAAAGCAGATGTCCTGGCTGTCCCTTTTGCGCGCGCGTTGCCAAAGCCCTGCGCCTCGGCGATGGCGCGCGTCTCGCTCTTGCGCATGGCCCCCAGCGGGAAGAACGTGTATGTGCAAGCTCCCGCTGCGTCATGGCATAGAGCACATAGCTCTGGTCCTTCGTCTCGTCGAGAGCCTTTTTGGAGAATGTATCTCTCCCCGCACGGGCGATGCGCGCATAGTGGCCGGTGACGATCTTTTTCGCAGCCGAGCTCCTCGGCGCGGCGGAAGAGCGCGTCGAACTTCATGCGCCGGTTGCACTCGATGCAGGGGTTCGGCGTCGGGCGCGGCGGTAAGCCCGCAGAACGGCAGCATGACCTGCTCGCGGAAAGGCCCTCGGAAAAATTGAAAACGCAGTAGCGCATCCCGAGCCGGTAGGCCACGCTCCGCGCGTCCTCCACATCGTCGAGCGAGCAGCAGGTGTGTCTTTTCGGATATCCCGGCGTCGGTTTCGTATAGAGCTTCATCGTGCAGCCGATGCACTCGTATCCCTCGCGCTGCGCGAGAATACGCCGCGACGGAGGAATCAACGCCGCCGCTCACGTGGATGTGAGCACGAGCAGCAGTGCCTTCGGCTCAGCGTTCTCCGCAAGATACCGGATGGCGGAAAGATCGGAATTTGTCTGCTCGAGCAGCGTGCCGGGATACTCCGTCTCCGGCAGAGCGCGGCGGTGCTCCCACGAGCTGTGCGCAGATGGAAACGGCGATCTCCGCGGGCGTCACCGCACCGATGGCAAGGCCGATGGGCGCGTGGATCGCGGCGAGCTTTCCGCGTCATACCCCTCATCCCGCAGCAGCCTCATCAGCCCCGCCACGCGGCGGCGGCGCGAGCCGATCATGCCGAGATACGACGGCATCGCGCCGGAAGAATCTGCCGCAGGCAGTCGGCATCCCAGCGGTGGCCGCGCGTGATGACGCAGACATAGTCGCTCTCCCGGGTTTGAGCGCCGCGATCGCCGCGGCGAAGGCGTCACACGGTGTGCGCCGCTTCCGGGAAGCGCGACGCGGCGGCAAAGTCCGGCCGGTCGTCCACCACGGTCACGTCAAAATCCAGCATAGCCGCCATGCGGCAGAGCGGCTGCGCGATATGCCCGCCGCCGAGCAGGATGAGCCGCTCGCGCGGCCGGAACAGTCTTGTATACTCCACGCCGTCCACCGTCCGGTGCAGCACGGCGCTGCGCCCGGCTTCAAGTTCTTCGAGTATCGGGCGAAATTCTTCCTGTATCATACGATCGCACCTTCTTTTGCTTTTTGTTTTACCTACTATAACACTATGTTTTTATTTTTCAAGAAATATCGGAGCATTCCGTACGCGGCGCCGTCCCATAATCAGACACCGATGCGCACGGCGTTTCAAAATCAAAAAACAAAAGGAGATTATCCGATACCATGAAAAGATTCTTTCTCTCGTACTTGCTCTCGCTCTTGCGCCCGCAGGCGCAAATAGGGTGCAAAACATTTTTGCCGGCGGCGTGTACGTCGGCAAAAATACTTTTCGGCTCGCAAACGTGCGAGCGTAAGCGAGAAGTGTGCGCTGCGGCGAGCCGCAGCCTTTTTCAAATGAGAGCCCAACGAAGTGGGTCTCGCTTGAGAGCTTGTCAAAAATACTTTTTGACAAGCTCAAGCGCCGGAAGTGACATCCTTCCGGCGCTGTTCTGTTGACACGGCATACCCGCGCGAATTATAATTAACCATGTATCCCCTATATAAAAAATGTATAACCGGAGGATAAATTCGGTGAACCTGTCTGTGTGGAAAGACCGGCTGGACGCCGGAGAATATGACGCCCCGCTCGCAGCGCTCTTACGGCGCGGCGGACGCGCCGCGGTCACGCTACGCGCGGCTTTGTGAAGAATATCTCCGGACGTTCGGCGACGCGCCGGACGCGCTTTTGATCAGCGCGCCGGGGCGCACGGAGCTTGCCGGGAACCACACCGACCATCAGCTCGGCATCGTGCTCTGCGCCGCGGTCACGCTGGACGCCGCCGCTGCCGCCGCGAGCGCGGCGGACAACGCCGTGGAGATCGTCTCCGATGGCTTCGGCCGGGTGCGCGTATCGCTCGATGATCTCGCGCCGCGCGAAAATGAGACCGGCACGACCGCCGCGCTCATCCGCGGCGTCGCGGCGGGATTTGCCGCGGAAGGCCTTCGCATCGGAGGCTGGCGCGCGTGCCTCCATTCGCTCGTCCCCGCCGGAGGCGGGCTTTCGTCCTCGGCGGCGTTTGAGATACTCACCGGCGCGATCTTCTCCCGCGCTGTATAACGAAGGGCGCGTGGACGCGCGCTCACGCTCGCGCGCATCGGTCAGAGCGCCGAGCGAAACTATTTCGGCAAGCCGAGCGGACTGATGGATCAGGCCGCGAGCGCGTTCGGCGGCATCACGAAGATCGATTTTTCCGGCGGCGACCGTCCGGATGTTACACGCATTGCGTTTGATTTCCGCGTGCACGGGTATATTCTCTGCGCCGTGAACACGCACTCGCGCCACGACGATCTCACGCCGGACTATGCCGCCATCCCGCGCGACATGACCGCCGTTGCCAGAGCGTTCCGGAAGGACGTTCTGCGGCAGGTGGACGCCGCGGCGTTCGCCGCGCCGGAGATGCGCGAGCGGCTCGCACGCGATATATCCCCTGTCGCCGCAGACCGCGCCGAGCACTTTTTTGCCGAGGACGAGCGCGTGGAGCGCATGGCCGCGGCGCTGCTGGAGGGCGATATGCCGGAGTATATCCGGAACATGAACGCCTCGGGCGCATCGTCCCGCACGCTGCTGCGCAACGTTGTCCCCGCGCTGCACCCGGAGCGGACGGAAATGGCCGCGGCGCTCGACCGCGCCGCCGCGCTGCTGGAGGGGCAAGGGTGCCTGGCGCATCCACGGCGGCGGGTTTGCCGGGTGCATCCAGTGTCTTGTCCCGATATCCGGCTATGAAGGTTTCCGCGCCGCGATGGACGGCTATTACGGCGAGGTGCATGCTTCGAGCTGCGCATAAGAGGGTGCGGCGCGTACCGTATCCCGGAAGAGGAATAACCATGTACAACGACTTTTTTTTCGATCGGCGGTCTCACGCTGCACGGCTACGCGCTCTGCATCGGCATCGGCATCGCCGCGGCGCTGCTGCTCATTTGGCGGCGCGCCGAGGCAGGAAGTTTGACGTGCAATCCGTCAACACCCTGATTTTTGCTCATTCTCGCTGCCGGCTTTGCCGAGCGAAGCTCTTTTTCGTGTTTGCGCATTGGGCGAATTTCGCGCCGATCCGCTCGCGCGCGCTCGGCTCGGAGGGCTTTGTCGTCTACGGCGGCATTGTGTGCGGTCTCGGCGCCGCGTATCTCTACTGCCGGAAGCGCTCTCTCCCCTTTCTGCGCTGGGTGGACTGCTTTATTCCCTGCGTGGCGCTCGCGCAGGGCTTCGGGCGCATCGGGTGCTTTCTCGCCGGGTGCTGCTTCGGAAAACCGACGGAGAGCTTTCTCGGCGTTACATTCCCGGCGGGCAGCATGGCTCCGGCGGGCATCCCGCTCTGGCCCGTGCAGCTCTTTTTCGGCGGCGGGCGATTTCCTGCTCGCCGGGGCGCTGCTGCTTCTGGAAAAAAAGCGCCGCGGCGACGGGCTTCTCGCGGGGATGTATCTCCTTTGTACAGCATCGGCCGGTTTCTGATCGAATTTCTGCGCGCTGATCCGCGCGCGGTCGGAACGCTTTCCACCTCACAGTTCATCGCGCTCTTTACCGCGGCGGCGGGGAGCCGCCATTCTCATTTTGCGAAAGAGAGGGACACAGCATGGATAACACCGTCAGCGCCGGGCGCAAAGCACAAAGCTCGGCGGCAGAGTATGGGCCTGCCTTCTGATCTTCGGCTTTGTCGGCCAGATCGCGTGGATGGTGGAAAACGTTTACTTCTCTACCTACATCCAGAAAAACATCACCGCCGCAGGCTGGGCAACGAGCGCCACCGTGTCCGCGAGCGCCATCGCCGCGGCGCTCGCCACGTTTTTCAGCGCCGCATGGTCCGACCGCGTGGGACGCCGCCGCTCGTTCGTCTGCTGGGGGTACATTCTCTGGGGCGCGACGACCGCCGCGTTCGCGCTCTTCGGCAACGGGCAGGTTGCCCTGCCGGTGGGTCTTGCGGTGACGGTGTTCGTCATCATGGACTGCATCATGTCCGCCATCGGCTCGGCGGCGAACGACGCGGCGTTTTTTCCGCCTGGGTCACGGATGTGACGGACGTCACCAACCGCGGTACTGTCGATATCGTTTTGAGCATCATGCCGATCCTCGCGCTCGTCGTGATCTTCGCGGGGTTTGACTCCATGACCGTGAACGGCAACTGGACGGGATTTTATCTTGTGCTCGGCGCGGTCACGTCCGTCGCCGGTATTCTGGGGCTCTGGCTCTTTAAGGACAGCCCGAATCTCCGCCCGACGAAGGGCGAGAGCTATCTGCGCGAGGTCGTCTTCGCGTTCCGGCCGGAGAATATCCGCGCGAACAAAATGATCTACGTCTGCTTTTTCGGCATGATGTTTTCGGGTCTCGCCATGCAGATGTGGCAGCCGTACATGATCTCGCTCGTGGAGGTCACGCTCGGGATTGAAAACTACATCGTCCCCATCGCCGTCGTCGTGCTCGCCTCGGCGGTGTTGTCTGTTGCCGCCGGAAAAGTCATGGACCGGTTCGGCAAAGGAAAGATTCTATTACCCTGTCGCGCTCATGCAGGTCCTCGGCGGCATTATCGCCTATCTCATCAAGTTTGTCGGACACGCCATGCCGCTTCTCTGCGTCGGCGGGACGCTCATCATGGCGGGCAATCTTATGATGGCCGGTCTCTTCACGGCCTCGGCGCGCGACTATACGCCCGAGGGCCGCGCCGGTGCGGTGCAGAGCGTCAAGATGGTCATCTACATCGTTCTGCCCATGGTGCTCGCAAGCATTCTCGATCCTGTCATCATCCGCGCCGTCGCGCTCGAGCCGACGGCGGAGATCCTCGCCAAATACCCGAGCTACGCGGGGAGCTATCTCTACCCGTATGAGCTGTTCCTCGGCGCGGCGGTCGCCGCGGTGTTCATTTTCCTGCCCGCCTCCGCCGTCCGGCGGGACATAGCGTCTGCGCGCGCAGAAGCTCAAGGAGATCCGCGAATGACGATGCTGACAAAGTGGGGCGCGGCGCTCGACCGCAGCTGCCCCTTACCGGAATATCCCCGCCCGCAGCTGCGGCGGGAGAGCTTTTATAATCTCAACGGCGTATGGGACTATGCCGTCACGCCGTCCGGTGACGAGCCGGAGGTCTGGGACGGCGAGATCGTGCCGTTCTCGCCGGAAGCGCCGCTCTCCGGCGCTGCGCGCGGCCCGGCGAAGGACGAATACCTCCATTACCGCCGCGGCTTCACGCTGCCGGAGGGATTTCAAAAATCGCGCGTGCTGCTGCATTTCGGCGCGGTGGATCAGATCGCAGAGGTGTTCGTAAACGGCGTTTCCGCCGCGAAGCACTCCGGCGGCTACTGGCCGTTTTCCGCGGACATCACGAGTCTTCTGCGCGAGGGGGAGAACATCCTCCGCGTGACAGTGCGCGACAATGCCGACGATCACGTACGTTCGCCTACGGCAAGCAGCGCTATAAGCGCGGCGGCATGTGGTACACCGCGCAGAGCGGCATCTGGCAGACGGTCTGGCTCGAGAGCGTGCCGGAGGTCTATGTAAAGAGCCTTCGCATCACGCCGGAGTTTGACGAGGCGCGCGTGCGCGTTGAGCTGGAAACCGCGCTCGAGAGCAGCGCCGCCATCACGTGCGACGTGCGCGCTGCGGACGGCAGCTTTGTCGCCGGGAGCTGGGCAAAGGGCGGCGTGTGCGTCGTTCCGCTCCCCGGCTTCCGCGCCTGGACGCCGGACGATCCCTATCTCTACACGCTGGACATCACCTGCGGCGAGGATCGCGTGGAGAGCTATTTTGCCATGCGCAAATTCTCGTATGTAGAGCTGGGCGGCCATAAGGTGTTCGGATTGAACAACGCCCCCTCTTCCACAACGGTCTGCTCGATCAGGGGATACTACCCCGACGGGCTTCTCACGCCGCCCTCGGACGAGGCGATGGTAAACGACATTGAGACCATGAAGCGCTGCGGCTTCAAACATGCTGCGCAAGCACATAAAGATCGAGCCGCTGCGCTGGTACTATCACTGCGACCGGCTCGGCATGATCGTATGGCAGGACATGGTGTCCGGCGGGCAGCCGTACAGCTTTCTCCATGTTTCCGCTCTGCCGACGCTCGGCAAGGTCGATCTTCCGGATCAGGACGCGAAGCCCTACGGCCGGAGCGGGGTGCTCTCCCGCGCGCTTCCGGCGTGAGATGGCGGACACGGTGCGGCTTCTCTATAACTGCCCGTGCATCGCGCTCTGGACGGTGTTCAACGAGGGCTGGGGTCAGTTTGACGCGCTGGACATGGCAAACGAGCTCAAAAAGCTCGATCCCACGCGCTTTATCGACCACGCGAGCGGCTGGCAGGATCAGGGCTATGAGGAAATGAAGAGCCGCCACATCTATTTCCGTCCCGTGAAGCTCAAAAACGATGGGCGCGCGCTTGCGCTCACGGAGTACGGCGGATACATTCTCGCCGTGGACGGCCATCGCTGGACGGACAAGGTGTTCGGCTACCGCATTTGCCGCGACAGCGCGGCGCTCGCGCACGACTACGAAAAGCTCATGCTCGGGCAGGTGCTGCCGCACATCCGAAAGGAAGGGCTGACCGCGGCGGTATATACGCAGATCACCGACGTGGAGGAAGAGCTCAACGGTCTCATGACCTACGACCGCGAGGTGCTGAAAATTCCGGAGGAGACACTCCGGGAGATCAACAACAACTGAAGTTTTAATAAAAACGCACGGCTCCCGGATTCTTCGGGGCCGTGCATTTTATTTGGTTATTCGGCTTTCGGCTCGCTGCGGAAGAGATATACGCGGGTCTCATACGGCTGTGTGACGAAGCCGTTATTTTCGATATAATCCGTGTGGCTCTTCAAAAGGAGCCGGCCCTTCCGCAGATCGTACCCGCGGGGCGCCTTGAACTTCACGGGATTCACCGAGTACGAGCAGATGACGAGAAGCCGTTCGCGCTTGGGCCCGGCGTTCGTACAAAAGAGCTTGTTGCTGAGCGGATAGTACTGACGGAACGTACCGTAGCGCACGACCGGCAGCTCGTGCCGGAGACGGAGCGCCTCGCGATAGAAGTTCAGCAGCGAGTCGGGGTCATCCTCCTGCGCGGCAACGTTGATCTTCGGGTAGTTCTCGTTGACTGCGAACCACGGCGTGCCGGTCGTAAACCCGGCGTTCGGCGCGTCGCTCCACTGCACGGGGCGTGCGCGCTGTCGCGCGAGCCCCAGTAGATGCGCTGCATGCGCTTCTTTTTCGGATTTGTGCGTGGCGAAGTGGTAGTACTGGTTGATGGTCTGCACGTCCTCGTAGCCGTCGATCGTCTCGGGATAGATGTTCGTCATGCCGATCTCCTGTCCCTGATAGACGATGGGCGTGCCCTCCTGGAAGAGATACGACGCCGCGAGCGCCTTTCCGCTCTCGGTGTTGTACTTTTCGCTGCCGTAGCGGCTGATGACGCGGGGATGGTCGTGGTTTTCAATATACAGAAGATTCCAGCCCTTCCCGCGCAGCGCCTTCTGCCAGTGCTGCCAGATGGTCTTGAGCTTTACGAGGCAGAACGGGTGATGGGAATAATCCTGCAGGAAGCAGTCGCCCTCCATGCACTGGAACGGGATCATCATGTCAAGCTCGGGGTGCTTGCCGCCGATGAAGTCGAGCGCGCGCTTCGTCGTGATGAGCGGGGCCTCGCCGATGGTCACGCAGTCGTAATCGTCGAGCACGGTGCGGAACTCGTTGAGATATTCGTGCAGGTGCGGGCCGTTGTTATACTGGAAAATGCCGCGCGCCATGGGCATATAAAACGGCGCGTCCGGCAGTCCCTTGGGCTTGGAGATGTAGGTGATGACATCCTCGCGGAAGCCGTCCACGCCCATATCCAGCCAGAAGCGCAGGATTTTTCTTTACCTCGGCGCGGACGCGGGGTTGTCCATATTCAGGTCGGGCTGCTTGATGGCGAAAAATGTGAAGATAGTACGCCTTGCGCACCTCGTCATACTGCCACGCCTTGCCCTCGAACATGCTGTCCCAGTTGTTGGGGAGCGTGCCGTCCTCTTTCGGTTTGCGCCAGATGTAATAATCCTTATACGGCTCTTCCCCGCGGCGGCTCGCCTGGAACCACGGGTGCTCGTCGCTCGTGTGGTTTACGACAAGATCCATGATGACCCTGATGCCGCGCGCTCGTGCGCGCCGTCGAGTACCTTTTTGAACGCCGCCATGCCGCCGTATTCGGCGGAGATGTCCATATAGTCCGCCACGTCGTAGCCAAAGTCGGCGTTCGGCGAGGGGTAGAGCGGCGAAAACCAGATGGCGTCCACATGCAGGCTCTTAAGATAGTCCAGCTTTTCATACACGCCCATCAGATCGCCCACGCCGTCGCCGTCAGCGTCCTTGAAAGCTGCGCGGCCAGATCTGGTAGATGACCGCGTCTTTATACCAGAAAGTTTTTTTTCCATGTCTATGCCCTTTCCGCCGCTCACCGCAGCTTTTCCTCGCAGAAAATGCGCATATTTTCGATCCGGACGGTCTCCCCCGTCCGGCAGCTCGACCGTGCCGGAGAGCGTTCCGAAATACTGCCGCGTCTCGGAGTGCAGCAGCATCGCGCGCCGCCGGACGCGGTATTCGCGCGCCGCACCGCAAATTCAGATGCAGCCGCCGGGTGCTGTCGGAAACGTACCACGGTCGCAGCGGGTCGGACGCGCTGCGCTTCATGTATACGCGCCTGAGCTTGCAGAGCGTGCCGTCATAAAAGAGCGCGTTTTCGTCCGCGCTGTCCACGCCGTCGGAGAGGGCAAGGAAATCACATGCCCGTCGACGCACGCGCTGCCGAACGCGCGGAGATACACATCGCCGCGCGGCATCACGGCGCGCACGCTCGGAGAAGAGAAACGTCTGCGCGTCGAGCGGCAGATCGCGGTTGTGCATCCGGAGATACCCGGAAAGACCGGGGAAGCACCGGAAGCCCCGGTAATAAAACTGCTTTCCGGCAAGCGCCTCGGCGGTATAAATGCCGTCGCCGTCGTTCGCGCAGGAGAGATCGC
>VOFC01007135.1_pt1 | contig 43143 bp, 69 predicted proteins | sample 5384161 | NCBI WGS metagenome assembly VOFC01 (sample SAMN12384722, study PRJNA508395) | human gut metagenome | isolation source: healthy gut B | host: Homo sapiens
TAGTAGGATGTCAAGCCCTGGTAAGGTTCTTCGCGTTGCTTCGAATTAAACCACATAATCCACCGCTTGTGCGGGCCCCCGTCAATTCCTTTGAGTTTCAACCTTGCGATCGTACTCCCCAGGTGGAATACTTATTGTGTTAACTGCGGCACGCAGGGGTCAGTCCCCGCACACCTAGTATTCATCGTTTACAGCGTGGACTACCAGGGTATCTAATCCTGTTTGCTCCCCACGCTTTCGCGCCTCACCGTCAGTTGTCGTCCAGCAATCCGCCTTCGCCACTGGTGTTCCTCCTAATATCTACGCATTTCACCGCTACACTAGAATTCCGATTGCCTCTCCGATACTCAAGAAGAAGTAGTTTCAAATGCAGTTCACGAGTTAAGCCCGTGGATTTCACATCTGACTTGCCTTCCCGGCTACACGCCCTTTACACCCAGTAAATCCGGACAACGCTTGCCACCTACGTATTACCGCGGCTGCTGGCACGTAGTTAGCCGTGGCTTATTCGTCAGGTACCGTCTTCTACTCGTCCCTGACAAAAGAAGTTTACAACCCGAAAGCCTTCTTCCTTCACGCGGCGTTGCTGGGTCAGGCTTGCGCCCATTGCCCAATATTCCCCACTGCTGCCTCCCGTAGGAGTCTGGGCCGTATCTCAGTCCCAATGTGGCCGTTCAACCTCTCAGTCCGGCTACTGATCGTCGCCTTGGTGGGCCGTTACCTCACCAACTAGCTAATCAGACGCGAGGCCATCTTTCAGCGATAAATCTTTGATATAAATGCCATGCGACATCTATATGTCATGCGGTATTAGCAGTCGTTTCCAACTGTTGTCCCCCTCTGAAAGGCAGGTTCCTCACGCGTTACTCACCCGTCCGCCACTGTCCTCTGCTTCAATTGGACGAATCCTCTTTCCACAGATTCTCGTTCGACTTGCATGTGTTAAGCACGCCGCCAGCGTTCGTCCTGAGCCAGGATCAAACTCTCTATAAATTGTATCTAAACGGCCATCCCGTTTAAATCTTTACAGAGCTATTTGTCATAGCTTCAAAAACTTTTTATACTTACCTTCCCGGGTAATTGACTTACCCCGTTCCGGCAAGTTTCAGTTGCACTCCGGTCTGTTTTCTGCGCTCCCGTCTGGTGCTTTTCGTTTCGTTCGTTGTTTAATTTTACAAGGTACACGTCCCATAACCGCGGTGTCATTATCCCGTCTGCCATCTTGTCAACTACTATTTCTTTTTTTCATTTTTATTGATTTACACGCGCTCTGCCCTCCCGGACAGCTTTGTTAGACTACCATACACCGTGCCTTTTGTCAACGCCTTTTTTTCCACTTCTATAATAATCGTTCTCTCATAAGCGGAATTTATCTCTCCGTTACCCACAAGCCACTTGACATCCTCCACCCGCCGTGCTACAATCGTTCCACAATCCAAGGGGTGCTGGCGCATGCCGGCTGAGATGTGGCGTATAGCCGCCCGGTCCCTCGAACCTGATCCGGGTAATGCCGGCGTAGGAATGCGCACATATCGATTTTCGTTCCGCATTGCGACGCCTGCATGGCTCGCCATGCGGGAATTTTTTTATTGGAGGTACAAATTATTATGAAAAGTCACATGAGAGTCCGCGCCCTGTGCGAAGGCGCCGTGCTGGTGGCCGTTGCGCAGATACTCAGCTACCTGAAGCTGTGGGAGATGCCCTGGGGCGGCAGCGTCGTCCTGTCCATGATCCCCCTGGTGGTGCTGTATGCCGTTCGCTGGGGCCTCGGCGCCGGTCTGCTGGGCGGCTTCGCCTTCGGCGTTCTGCAGTTCATGTTTGACGGCGGCTTCGCCATTGGCTGGCAGTCCATCGTCGGCGACTACCTGGTGGCCTTCACCGTCCTGGGTCTGGCCGGTCTGGTGGCCGCCCGCCGCAAGAGCGGCGTGTTCACCGGCACTCTGATCGCCGGCTTTTCCCGCTTCCTGGTGCACTATGTGGTGGGCGCCACCGTTTGGGCGGAATACATGCCCGAGACCTTCTTCGGCATGACTATGCACAGCCCCTGGTTCTACTCCCTGCTGTACAATCTGGCGTACATGCTCCCCAACATCGCTATCACCCTTTTTTGGTCTTTGCCGTGGCGTACAAGCCCCTGAAGAAGTACTTCACCGCATCCGACCTGCTTCCTTCTCCCGCTGCGGCCCAGCCGGTCAAGGATCCCACCTCTCCCAAATGGGATCCTGAGCGCTGAGCGCTCCCCCTCCCACGGCTGACGCAGCAAAGCCCCGCCCGATGGGCGGGGCTTTTCATATCGGACAGCAGTACCGCCTGCAAACGCACCAGGCGGGTGCTCTTTACCGACCTACAGCGAATACCGTGTTACTCTTTCTTATCCAAATCGTGCAGCCGTATCGTCGAATAACACTTTCGAAGCTGATTGCTGATTTGCGGCGGCGTATTTGCCACCAGCCTTTCATAAGTCTTTTTGCAATACTGCACACGCATAAAACTCCTTGACGGCTTCATCCGATTGATCCGGTGATAATACATTGCAGGAATTGGGGTTTTACTGAAATACATCCAAAACTGCTTCCTGCCGTCCAATAAGCCATAGTCAATGCCAATATGATGCATATCGCCATAGTAAAAAGTCCTGTGCGTAAACAGTGCCCAAAATACTATCCGATCTTCACATATTTCAGCAACAGCGGCCCACTGGTAACGCGTACAAAAAAGCGTCACCAGCAGCGCAAGATAGATAACCGCAACGAGAAGTGTCACTTGCAGCGCACCGGAACTCGCAGGAATGCTCCGATGGATTCTTGATGGGAAATCAGCATAATCGCGTATGCTGCCGGGATACTGATCATCAACAATACCGATAGCATAAAGGTATGCGGGGCTGCAACAAGCCTTTCTTTTTCTTCATCACGCACCTCGATCCAACTCTCATTCCTCAGTATAGAAAAAGCCTTACTTCCTACACCATGCAATGGTTCAAAAGTAAGGCTCCATGGCAGCGGGAGAAGGATTCGAACCCTCACATACGGAGTCAGAGTCCGCTGTGCTACCTTTACACAATCCCGCTGTGTTCCGACGAACAAAAACTATTATACAGGTTTTCCCTTGTTTGTCAACAGTTTTTCGCGCACTCCTCCCATTTATTTTCACATCTATTTTCCCAACCACTGCCGCAGGCGTTCCACAGCTCCACAGCGCGGAATTTCAACACATATCCGCTGTCCGCTTCTGTGATAAGCTGCACATCGTCGCCGTCCAGCCCGGCGCGCAGCGCCGTGTCCTCCAACTCTGTGCAGGAGGCCATACACAGCGGTGGGTACACCCACACCACCAGTTCCGGCCGGCACCCTCGCCGATGATGACGCGCAGCGCCATGCTCTCCCGCCGGCAGGGCGAAGCCGTCGTATTCCTTCCGTGGGAATTCCGTCATTTCCAGCGCCGCATGCACAGGGTACGCTCCACCGCAGGCATCATAGGCCGTCCTCTCCAGTTCCGGCAGTGCCGCGTTTAGATCCTCCATCGCCTCCTCCCTGTTCGATGCCTGACGCAGGATTGCCTCGGCGCGTGTCAACACCGCATCCCGCGCCAGCAGCTTCATGGCCTGGTCATCCTCGCTGTCCGAATTGGCAATGACGTGCAGGCGGATCATCTTTCCTGCAAGCCGTCCTGCCGGTGCAGCGATGCCGCGCCCACCAACAGCGTTACCGCCAACGCTAACAACACCGCGATTTCGATAGGTTTCCATTTATTTATATATGTATGCATAAAAAGCACCGTCCTTTGTAGATTTTCCTACATTTTGGACGGTGCTTCGTATTTTTATACCGGTCGAGCCACAAATACCCACGGCCATGTTTTTTCAGCGCCTCCGCTGCCGCAGCAGCTGCACTCTGATCGTCGAACAGGCCAAACACCGCGCTGCCGCTGCCGCTGAGCAGCGTACCCAGCGCGCCCTGCGCCCGAAGTGCGTCCTTGATGGTCCTCAGGCTGCTGTCCTTCGGCACCACCCGCTCAAAGCTGTTGTGCAGCTCCACCGCCACCGCATGGACATTGTTCGCCGCCACCGCGTCCTGCATATAGCGGCTGTTCCGCACCAGCACCGAACCCGGCTCATCCAGCCGCCGATACATCTCTGCCGTGGAATAGCCCTCATCAGGCTTCACCACCACGAACCAACCCGCGGCTAGCTGCGGCAGCGGCGAAACGACCTCTCCCCTGCCCGTGGCCAACTGCGTACCGCCCCGGATAAAAAACGGCACATCGCTGCCCAGCCTTGCCGCCAGCGTTTCCAGCCTGCCGTCGCTTATATCCGGCGCGTACAGTGTCCGCAGCGCCCGCAGCACTGCCGCCGCGTCGCTGCTGCCGCCGCCCAGTCCCGCCTGCACGGGAATGTGTTTCTCCAACGTGATCGTCACGCCGTCGCTTTTCGTCCCCGTTTCGGCAAAAAAACGCTCGCGCTGCCTTCATGCACAGATCGTCGTCGACGTTCTCCGTCACCGGCACACTGCAAAGCAGTGTGTCGCGCCCTGTACCGCGCTCCACCGTTACGGTGTCCCACAGACTGATGCGCTGCATAACAGACATTACAGCATGATAGCCATCCGGACGTCGGCTGCCCACCTGAAGCGTCAGGTTCACCTTGGCATATGCTTTTTCCATACACTTCATGGCGGTTCCTCACAAAAAATAGTGCTGCGGCATTGCCGCAGCACTATTATAGCACACTGTACGCGACCGCGCCAGCCTTACTTTAACGATCTTGCGGGCCTCGATGTAGTAGCGCTTATCCTGAGCATGACCCATAGAGAAGGTCTTACGGGGCAGCACCCCGTCGGCCATGACGGTCTTGAACAGCTGCTCCTTGCCCATGGCAGGCAGCAGGAATCCCATATTGCCGGGCTTGCTGCCCAGCTCGCGGGTCACATCGTCGCCGTGGATATAGTCCACCTCGCCGCCGTTGTCTTTCAGGTACTGGTCGATAACGCCCTGTAGCGTACCCACCGCCAGCTGCACCTTGGGGTCAGGCACAGTGATAAAGTGGCTCTCGCCGTTCCACGAACTCGATGGTGTGGCCGTCGCCCCTTGCCCTCATAGGCGTTGGGATAGGCGGCGCGGAAGGCGTCCATGAACTTCTGGTGATCCACGCCGAACAGCACCCGGTGGATGGGCTCGAACTGCAGGGCATCGTCGTGGTTATTGACCACCTCCACCAGTGCGTAGCGGGCGGGAAGCGCCAGATACTCCTCGGGGGTCTTGCCCTTCTTCTGCTCCTCATAGCAGGCCTTGGCAGTAGCCAGAGAGTGGTAGCCGTCGCCCACGGCGAACAGCAGGGGCGCCACGCCGGAGACGTTGTACTTTTTTCTGCATGGCTGCATCGGTGGTCAGGCCCTCCAGAGCATTGGCCACAGCATCGATCTGCTTATCAGACAGCTTAAAGCCGCGGATGTGGCCGCCGTCCTGCATCAGGTCGAAGTCGTAGACCTTTTCCATGGTGTCGGCAGCGGCAGTCAGCGGCTCAATAACGGTCTTGTCAGGATCGTCGATCAGCAGCATCACGTGGGGCAGCTCGATGGGCGCGTTGCGGCGCACCTTGGCCCGGGGCGGAATGCGATCCAGCACGGTGCCCTCGGTGGCACGGATCAGTGCGCCGGAGCCGGGGGTGAAATCGTAAGCGTCAGGTCCACCATACCGATCAGACCATGGCGGATCTTGCCGTCGGACTGCTGGCGCTCAATGTAGATCAGGGAATCGGGCAGCGTCTCCGAACACGCCGTCCGGCCAGGTACTTCTTCATGGAGTCGTTGATATTCTCGATGTACTCGTCCACGTTGGGAGCCTTCAGATTGGCTTCCGGCAGGATCAGGCGCAGGGTGGAGGGCGCGTCGCCCACTTCTCCTCCACCGCCTGCCAGTACTCCGGCTCAGAGGTGAACTGGTCGCAGGCGACGACCGCCCACTTGTTCATGTCCTGGCCCTTGGGCAGCAGGATATCCGCAGGATAAAAGCCCAGCTTGTCAAACTTCTTGTTCATGGTCTCCTCCTTTTGTATATGTACATGGTCGTGTACAGATTGTTCTATACTGATAATACCAAATTAACGCTGCTTTTGCAATCGCTTTTCCAAATTTATTCAGGCAAACTGAAAATTTTTTTTTGTGTATATACGATATTGCCAGGAAATGCTATACAAAGCAGTAGTCTTTTTCAGAATGGAGGTCTTTGTCATATGAAGGTTCTTGACCGTATCGCTCTGGTACTGGTCATCATCGGCGCTTTGAACTGGGGCGCCGTGGGGCTGTTCCGCTTCGACTGCGTGGCAGCCATTTTTCGGCGGCCAGGCCGTGGCCATCAGCCGTGTTATCTACGCACTGGTGGGCATCTCCGGGCTATGGTGCATCACTCTGCTGTTCCGTAACACGCCCACTGAAGCGTAGCGATATGAGATATGGAAAGACCGCCTCTTGGCGGTCTTTCCATATCTCCCGGATTATTTCATCATTTTCATTTTCTTTTCTATGCGCTTGCGTTCCTTCTTTCTGCGCCGCGCTTCATAGCCATCGCTGGCTGCGGCAAACACCCTCTCATACGGCTCCGGCAGCCACTCACTCATATAGCGGCAAAGCTTCTCACCGGCCGGGAATTTAATAAATCCCTTTTTGTTGCGCAGCAGATAGCTCTTGTTCCGGCACTCCTGCGGATAAGACTTTGTGGAAAAATACGCCATATCTACAGGCGTAACCGCTTTTCGCGCCGAACCCGGCCAGCGGTAGTCGATGCCGGTATATCGAATCTCCGTCTTTCTCAGCCGCACTGTCCGCATAAAAGGGCATTTCCAAATGATCTCGTCCTCCGTGACCACAAGGCACCCAAAGAATCTGTACCAGAACTGACAAAGCAGTGCGTAGTACAACGACACCTCTACCAGCAGGAGAAAGGGTATCTCCCACCATGCCAGCGTCATTCCGGCCATTCTGTCCCGCACAAAGAGATACGGGAGCCACACCATAACAGCCAGTACCGCCAACATGAGAAAACGCCCCTCGGTCAGTAGGATGATGTGCTCGTGAAACACTTTTCGCTTTACAATATCCGCTTTTTCCGCCTTGCGTTTCATGGCGCCGCCTTTCCATCAACCTGATAAAGCCTTTTTGCTGACAGTCAAAGCATACCGCCGTTATAGCGGCGCTGGACGCGCCAAAGAATGGCGAACGACGCCGCAAGACCGACGAACAGCACCACCAGCGAAGCGGTGACCGCGCCGGGAAGTGTCCACAGCAGAGGGACAATCCCACTAAGTACCAGTGTTCCCGCAAGGGCGAAAAGTCCGGTGGAAAAGGCCCGGCCATAGGCTGCCATATCCTCCGATCTGACTCTCTCCCTGTGATATTCATGGATCAACCCCGTTTTTCCGTGGTAGATCAGGAGTCGAGCAGCAGAAAAAAGGGCTGCGATGGCCCACATAAGAACAGCATAGGCAATCATAGACGTATCCTCCACAATTTGTTGCATAACTTCTACATATTTTGTGCTCTATTTTACCAATAAATGTTTTACTAATTCCTCGTTCGGGTCAGCTAAAACGGTCTGATAATTGGTATAAACTACCATTCCGGGCTTAGCGGCGGCGGGCTTCTTTACGAACTTTACCTGGGTGAAGTCAACGGGTACTTTTGTGCTGCTTTGCGCCTGGGAAAAATAGGCGGCCAGAGAGGCGGCCTCCGCGATGCTCTGTGCATCGGGTCGTCCGCCACCGGTGGACAGTATGACATGGGAGCCGTGGATCTTCTGGGTGTGGAACCACAGGTCCCACTTCTCCGCCGTCCTGGTGGTCAGGCGGTCGTTCTGCCGGTTGCTGCGGCCCACAAAAATCGGCAATCCGGCGGAGGAACGGAACTCCCGGGGCTTGCTGGGACGCTGGAAGGGCTGCTTTTTCCCACCCTTGGCGCGGAGATAGCCGCCGTCGGTCAGTTCGGCGCGGATGTCATTGAAATCCTGCTCGGACTCGGCCTGTGCCAGCTCCTGCAGAACACTCTCCAGGTACTCCAGTTCAGCACCGGCTCTGGTCAGCTGCTCCGTGAGGTATTTTTCCGCGGTCTTGGGCTTTTGTATATTTTTTGAAGTATTTAGCGGCATTTTCCTGGGGTGAAAGGCGGACATCCAACGGAATATCTATGTCTTTGCACGCCGGATCATAGTAGTTCTGTGCCGTGAGGCGGCTCATGCCGCGCTCCATCCGATACAGATTTGCCGTGATCAATTCGCCGTAAATGCGCCACTTATCCCGGTCTTTGCTGTCCAAAAGCTCCTTTTCCTGCATGGTGATCTTGCGGCGCAGGCGGGCGGCGGCGTTATTGGCCGTTTTCAGCAGGTCCTGCCCCTTCTGCTTGACACGGTCCGCCTGCTCGCGCTTGGCGTAGAAGTTATCAACAGGGTGGAAAAGCTGCCGTACTCCTCTGCCGCTGCCGCGCTGCCGTACTGACAAACAGGCAGGTAGGGTGAAGTCCATAGGCGCGCCGGAGCGTTTCAGCATAACGGGTGTAAAGTTGTTAGCATTCACAGTGTCGCGCCATACGGAGAACGCGGCCCAAAGTGTCTCGGCTGTCCGCGGCGCAGGGGCATCCACGGCACCGCAGGCACGAAACGCGATCTCACGGGCCACCAGCGGTGAGATACCGTTGAAGGTGTCCACCAACCACTTATCCGCAGGCATATCCTCCCCTGCCACGGCGGCAAGACGGGAAAACATCTCCCTCTCCACTGTGAAGGGTCAACCTTGTCAGGCGCTGCGGGGAAACGATAAAACAGGCCCGGAAGTACCTGACGGTCCGGGTTCATCTCGAAGTCGATGCGGCGCAGGCAGTCCAGGATACGGCCGTCCTTATCGGCTAAAATGAGGTTGGCGCGGCGGGGAAATGCCTCTAAAATGAGGGAAAACGGCGGCGCTCGCCCAGCTCATCGGCGGCGGAAATGTGTATGCTTACCACACGTTCCAGCGGTATTTGTTCAATTTTTTCAATAATTCCGCCTGACAGATACTTTCGCAAAAGCATACAGAACATGGGGGGCTGGGCGGGATTGTCCCGGAGCAGCTCCGTCAGGTGCAGGCGAGGCTGCCCCCTCCGGCGGACAGCAGGAGGCGGCGGCTGCCGCGGAGCAGCAGCACCACCTGATCGCGGGCAGGCTGCTGTATCTTCTCGATACGGCTGCCGGCGACAAGGGGCGAAAAGCTCCGCCACCACAGCTTGCAGGCATACGGCATCCAGGGGCATATCAGGTCTCCTCCATCATGGCGCGGAACAGCTCCTCCGCGCGATTTTTATCACCTTTTAAGCATAAATAGCCCATTAAACACTCCAAACCGGTGGCGGAATGGTACTGGGCCGGGGTGGCGCTGCGGGACATGGTGTGGACGTTGGCGTTGCGGCCGCGCTTGTAGACCGCCTGCTCCTCGTCCGTGAGCAGCGGGAGCACCTTCTGCATTTTTTCCGCCTGGGCGGGGCGCAGACCAGGGCGATGGTGGCGCGGTGCAGATCCTTGCCTGTCGCTGTACCGTGGACACAAAGCCAGGTGCGGACCAGCGTTTCATAGACCGCATCACCCATATGGGCCAGGGCGATGGCGCTCATTTTACGCAGCTCATCAGAGGATAGTTTTGGGGCAAAATAGTTCAAAATGTTCCACTTCCTTTACCCCCTCAGTATGACACATTTGGTTTGTTTTGGCAAGAAAAAGTGTCGACAAGGGGGCACGTATATGATACAATTTAGGCAGCGATGCTTTACGTTTATGTTCCCTTTTTATACTTTGTTGATACCTTATCACATTTTCTGCGCAAGGCGCACACAAAGCTGCGTCAACAGGCGCATTTCAGGAGGTTTTTTATGCCGCATACGGAAAAACGCTATAAGAAGGACGAGATCATCTGCCGGCCCAAGGAGATGGTGATGAGTATGTACAACATCCTCTACGGCAGCGTAGGGGTGTACTTCGACTATGGGACGCCGGAGCAGGTGGAGGTAGTGACCTTGCGGGAGGGCGACTTCTTCAACGTCATCAGCTTTTTGGAGTCGCGGCCCCGGAACACCACGGCGGTGGCGCTGGAGAACACCATCGTCAGCGAGATCACCTATGACAACTTCAGCGCGTACTTCCGGGAGAAGCCGGCGAAGATCATGAGCCTTTTGCAGCACATGAGCGCGCGGATGCGGCAGATGCAGAAGGCCTATGTGGACACCTGCCACGCACTGGAGGTGTACGGCGACAAGGCAAAGCTGGCGGCGGAGCACGGCGAGTGGACCGACAGCCACAACCGGACGTACAACCTGCTGAAGGCCATGTTCCCGTCCATGTACCACGAAGAAGAGAAATAGATACGCATCCCCCGGCTTTTGGCCGGGGGATATTTTTTACCGTTATCCTATTTGCAGATACGGGTTGTGGAAACTGGAAAATCCGGTATACTGAGGGAGAGAGGATACGAGGCGCGCTTCGGCGCGCACGGGAGCGAAAGGAGCAAACGGATGAAGAGACGATTTCTGGCGCTGGTACTGGCAGGCTGTCTGGCTGCGGTGCTGAGCACCGCAGCGTGGGCGATGTCGCCCACGGGTCTTAATGTGGAGCTGCCAAGCGGCGAGACGATCGCGCTTGATGTGGAGTCTGGGGACAGCATCGACAACGTAAAGCAAAAGGTACACAAAATGCCGCCGGGGTCTCTGTGACGGAGCAGTACCTGTACTACGGCGGAAATTTTTAAATAGATGGCCGCACGCTGGCGGACTATAACATCCAAAAAAGGGAGCACCCTGCTGGTGGCTTCCAGAAGCAAAAGGCACACCCAGCCGGAACGCCGCTGACAGAAGAAAATATGTCGGGCAAAAGAATGGGTGCGCCGGTAACCGAAGAAAAAGGTATTGACCGAATAGCGGCACATATTTTCTGTGCAATAATGTGAACCTGACGCATCCGCTGGTCATTCAGGGGTAACGTGACGCTGGACCTGAACGGCTTTGTGCTGAAGATAACCGGCAGCGGCAGCGTTATCCAGGTGGACAGCGGCACGCTGACGCTGGTGGACAGCCCCCGCCGCCATACAAAGTTTCGTCAAGGAGGCCACCGACCTTTGGACGCTGAACGAAAACGCGGGCACCGAGATCGTTAAGGGCGGGGTCATCACCGGCGGATCGGCCGCGAACATTCTTTCAGTAGTGTGTATGGCAGCATTAGTGAGAACGGCGGCGGCGGTGTGTTTATCAATCAGGACGCCAGCTTCGTGATGGAGGGCGGCAACATCGTGGGCTGCTCTGCGGTTGGCGAACACAACACCGCGGGAGGCGTACTCGTGGCACGAAGCGCCAGCTTTGTGATGAAGCGCCGGAAAAATCGCAGGCTGCACTGCAGCGCGGGGCGGCGGCGTGTACGTGGCTGACCGTGACGGAGACTATGCGCTTGGCAGTCTTTACCATGAACGGCGGCACCATCGAGTGGTGCGTGGCTTACGGCAGCGCTGCATATGATGACGGAGGCGGCGTAAACAACTTGGGCAGCTTTACCATGAACGGCGGCACCATCCGTAACTGCACCGCCGCTTATGGCTATGGCGGCGGCATATCCAGCCTTCGCAACATCAGCATATGCGGGGACGCGTTCGTGAGAGACTGTACGGCCAGTCAGGATAAATCCTCCGCAATGTACTTAAATCCAAGCAATCCTGCTGACCGTGCTGTGATCGAGGGCGGGACCTTCCGCGGCAACATTTATGCCTCACCCTATTGCACTGGGATGGTCGCCGTCACCGGCGGGACATTTGATCCCGGACAGCCAAACGGCATAACGCTGCACACCGTAACGTTCAACAGTAACGGCGGAAGCGACGTACCGGAGCAGATACGGGCCAACGCGGCGGCCACCAAGCCTGACAGCCGCAGAGCCGGGTATACCCTCGTGGGCTGGTACACAGACGAGGCGTGCACCGCGGCCTACGACTTTACCAAGCCCGTGACGGACAGCGTCACCCTGTACGCCAAGTGGGAGGCGGCGCCCCGGTACTACTACAACAGCGGCACCACCACCGATACCGACAATGCCGACGAGGACAAGAAGAGCTCCCCCAAGACCTTCGACCCGGGCGCGGGCATCTACGCCGTGAGCGCGGCACTGTCGCTGACGGGATGGCGGCATGGATCGGCCGGAAAACGGCATTGAGCAAAAAAAAGCCCTTGCGGGCTTTCTTTTTGCGTATTCTCAGATGTGCATACAGACGTCCCAGGCGCCCCAGATGACGTTGCGGAGGTTGCCCCACTTCTCGCAGGTGCCCACACGGTAGACCTTGTGGTCATCGGCGGCGATGGGCGCGGGCACGAAGCCGATGCCGTTGACTACACTGTCACACTCGATGCGAATCTCGGTGCCGTCCTGCTGCTTGACCATGACGAAGCCGTCGCCGATCTCGGTGATGGTGGCGTTCAGGTAGACGGGGACCTTCTTGAACGCCAGCATCTCGCGGAGGAAGGAGGCGTTGGCCAGGCAGGTGCCGGGGGTGGCGATCAGGTCGTCGGCGTACTCGACGATGATCGGGTGCTTGCCCTGGAGGACCATCTCATAGGCGGCCTCGCAGGCGGACTGGCCGCCGCCGAAGAAGACGATGCGGTCGCCGGCGTCCACCTGGTTCAACAGCAGCTGGGTGAAGTTGATGGTCTTGTTGAAGCCCTTGACCGGCAGGGTCTTGGGGTGGGGAGGCGGTGCAGACGATGATCTCGTCGAACTCGCGGCGCAGGGTGGCGGGGGCGTTGATCTCCATGTTGAAGCGGACCTCGATGTCGTTCTTCTTCAGCTCACGCTCGTACCAGCGCAGCAGGGCCTTGTCGGCCTCCTTGAAGCTCATGGCGGAGGCGGTGATGTACAGGCCGCCCAGCTCATTGGTCTTTTCGAAGATAACGGGGGTGTGGCCGCGCTGCTTGAGCACCAGGGCGCACTCCATGCCGCCGATGCCGCCGCCGATAATGGCGACCTTCTTGGGCTTGCGGGTGGGGAACGATCTTGTACTTGTTGTGCTGCATGGTGCTGGGGGTCAGCGCGCAGCGGGCCAGATGCAGCGCATCGTCCATCGGCTGCATGTTGGGCGTGCCCTTGGAGCAGTTGAAGTTGAAGCAGGCGTTGTGGCAGTTGATGCAGGGCTTGATCTCCTCCTCGCGGTCCTCCAGGATCTTGTTGACCCACTCGGGGTCCACCAGGTTCTGGCGGGCGATGCCCACGGCGTCCAGACGTCCGGCGGCGATCTCCTCGGCGGCCTTGGCGGGGTCCATCTTGCCGGCGCAGACCACGGGCTTGGAGGTGAAGTTCTTGATATGTTCGACATCCGCAATGTTGCAGTTGGGCGGCATGTAGATCGGTGGGTGCGCCCAGTACCAGGCGTCGTAAGTGCCGTTATCGCAGTTGAACATGTCGTAGCCGGCGTCCTCGAGATACTTGATGGCCTTCTCAGACTCGGCCATATCGCGGCCGAACTCAACAAACTCCTCGCCGGGAACGGCGCCCTGGCCGAAGCCCCTTGGTCTTGGACACCACGGAGTAACGCAGGGCCACGGGGGAAGTCCTTGCCGCAGACGGCCTTGATGGCCTGGACGATCTCCACGGGGAAGCGGTAGCGGTTCTCGAAGGATCCGCCATACTCGTCGGTACGGTAGTTCATGTTGGCCAGGGCAAACTGGTCAAGGAGGTAGCCTTCGTGAACGGCATGGATCTCCACACCGTCCACGCCGGCATCCTGCAGGAGCTTGGCGGTCTTGGCAAAGGCGTCAACCATCTCGTGGATCTCCTCCACGGTCAGAGGGCGGGACTTGCACTCGGGATACCAGCGGTTGGGGGTGGCGGAGGCGGAGGCGGTGATGTAGTCCACGTTCAGGAAGGGCTTGGCCCACGGCACCGAAGGCCTTGTTCTGGAGCATCTTGACCATGATCTCGTTGATCGCCATGGAGCGGCCCATGCCGGCGGCGAGCTGGACGAACAGCTTGGCACCGGTCTTGTGGAACTCCGGCAGCCACTCGGCCAGGTCCTTGAACATCTTTTTGTTCTGGTACAGCCAGCGGCCGCCCATGGTGTCGCGGACACACTGCATACCCGGCAGCACCAGGCCCACGTTGTTCTGGGCGCGGTTCAGGATGTGGTAGGCCGCTTCCTTGTCGAAGTGACAGGGCTCCAGCCAGCCGAACAGGGACGTGCCGCCCATGGAGCACTGCACAATGCGGTTCTTGATCTCCACATTGCCGATCTTCCAGGGGGTAAACAGAGCGCTGTATTTCTCGTTCATTCGGTGTTCCTCCTCATATTTTCAGCATACTGCCGGATTTTGCTTCCTTATTATAGCGGATTTTTGGGCGAAGTACAACAGCGAAATTGGAATAAGTGTCGTTTTTCTGGCAAATCCGTGGAAAATAACCAGGAAAAAGCGGCAGGACCTCCCTGCCGCTTTCGGCTTATTCGGTTTCAGGGGCACCGCCCTGCTCCCGGGCGTATTCCTCCAGGGCCTGGGCCACTGTGGACCTGGGTCAGGGGTCGAACCGCGCCCACATATCCGGGCGGCGGGCCATGGTGCGCTTGTAGCTCTCCTTCGTGCGCCAGTCAGCCACATTGCCGTGATGGCCGCTGAGCAGGACCTCGGGCACCCTGCGGCCGTGCCATTCCTCCGGGCGGGAGTACTGGGGATACTCCAGCAGGCCGTTCCAGTGGCTCTCGTCGGTGTAGCAGCTCTCCTCCGGCAGAACGCCGGGAACCATGCGGCACAGGCAGTCCGCCAGAGCCATGGCGGGGATCTCGCCGCCGGTGAGGACAAAGTCGCCCATGGAGATCGCCTCGTCCACGCACTCGTCCAAGAAGCGTTGGTCCACGCCCTCGTAGTGGCCGCAGACCAGGATAAGATGGTCATACTGTGCCTTCAGTTCACGGGCCATCTGCTGGGTCAGCACCCGGCCGCAGGGGGACATATAGATGGTGTGGACCCTCTCCCCCCGCTTCATCGCAGATATGATCCCAGCAGCGGTACAGCGGGTCCGCCTGCATGACCGCTCCCCGTCCTCCGCCGTAGGGATAATCATCCACCTGCATCTGCTTATTGGTGGTATACTCCCGGATCTGGTGGGTCTGTATGGTGACAAAGCCCCGTTCCCGGGCACGACCGATGATGGACGAACCCATCATCGCTTCCACCGCGTCGGGGAACAGGGTCATGATGTCAATTATCATCGGTGGCCAATCCTTTCATCATGTGTACGCGAATGATTCCGGCATCCGGGTCCGCGGAAAGCGATAAAGACCTCCGGCACGGCGGGGATCAGGTACTCGTGGGCACCGCCACGGACCTGGTAGACCTTGTGGGCGGGATAGTGGAGCACCTTGTCCAGCTTGCCCAGTTCTTCGCCGGTGGCATCGTCAGAACGGTACAGCCCTCCAGCTCGGCATCGAAATACTGTCCCTGGGGCAGATGGGCGTCGGTGCGGCGGATGGACACGGTTTTGCCCTTCAGGGCCAGGGCATCGTCCATAGTGGCGACGCCGGGCAAGGCCAGCAGGACGGTGGATTTATGGACCCGGGCGGAGATGACCTTCACGGGCTGACCGCCGATATAGAGGGTCTTGAACGAGGCGATGAACTCGGGTCGAAGCCGGCAGGGGTTCACCTTGACCTCGCCGCGGATACCGTGGGCGTCGACAACAGCGCCGACGGGAATGAAATCGGGACGCATGGGGGTCCTCCTCCCTGTCAGAACATATCTTTCAGCTGGGACAGCGTGAAATGCAGCTGGAAGCGCAGCATATAGTATAGCGCCGCTGCGCCCACGGAGAAGATCAGTCCCAGCAGCGCGCGGTACGGCCCCGACGCTGGAAGCGCACGGCAGCCACCACGACGCAGACCGCGTCAGACACAAAGGGCAGCCACAGCAGAAGGGTCATGGGCCAGAAGGCCAGCCAGGGATTATAGTTGGCCGCAGTGATAGCGCCCACCAACAGCGAGGCCAGGTCGTAGATAAAGAACGGAAGATCAGGTTGATGATGCCGTGGATCAGGGAACGGGTATCGCCACGCATAGCCGGCCCTCCTTTCGACAGAATAACGTATTTGAGTCAGTATACCATGTTATGCATATCCGCGCAATGGGATATTTCATACTGTGCCGTGCTTTAACGGCCAGAGATGGTGCTTCTGACAACTTCGCGGCATACCGGCACTACATTTAGTGTGTTTGCGCGGTGGACAAATCACTATATCTTGTGTAACTTTGACAAAGTGCACAAAAATAGGGTGTACTTTTTTGGCAGGTTATTTTCCTATATTTTGTTTTTTGCTCTTGAAACGGCACAAGATGTAGTGTATTATATCAACACACGCATCGCTGCGGGTGCAGGCTTAGAGCTGTGTGCCGCCGGGACGGCTGGAAGAGATAGATGAGATAGGAGGACGTACCATGAAGATCATCAAGAGAAACGGCGCCGAGGTGGGCTTCGACATCACCAAGATCATCGTTGCCATCACCAAGGCCAACGAGTCCGTGGAGGAAGTGGATCGCATGACCCCCGTGCAGATCCAGCGCATCGCTGAGTCCGTGGAGCTGCAGTGCCAGAAAATGAACCGCGCCCCACCGTGGAGGAGATTCAGGACATGGTGGAGCACCATATCATGGCCCACGGGGCTTTCGAGGTGGCCAAGCACTACATCACCTACCGCTATACCCGCTCCCTGGTGCGCCGGTCCAATACCACCGACGACAAGATCCTCTCCCTCATCGAGTGCAACAACGAGGAGGCCAAGCAGGAGAACGCCAATAAGAACCCGGTGGTGAACTCTACCCAGCGGGACTACATGGCCGGCGAAGTGAGCCGTGACATCACCAACCGCATTCTGCTGCCCCGGAGGACATCGTGGAGGCCCACGATGAGGGCATCATCCACTTCCACGACACCGACTATTACGCCCAGCATATGCACAACTGCGACCTGGTCAATCTGGAGGATATGCTGCAGAACGGCACCGTCATCACCGGGACGCTGATCGAGAAGCCCCACAGCTTCGCCACCGCCTGCAACATCGCCACCCAGATCGTGGCTCAGGTAGCCAGCAACCAGTACGGCGGACAGTCCATCTCCCTGACTCATCTGGCCCCCTTCGTGCAGATCAGCCGCGGAAAAGATCCGCGCCAGCGTGCAGGGACGGAGTTCGACGCCGTGGGCGTAGCTGTCACCGAGGACAAGATCAACTCCATCGCGGAAAAGCGGCTGCGGGAGGAGATCCGCCGCGGCGTGCAGACCATACAGTATCAGGTGGTCACGCTGCTGACCACCAACGGCCAGGCCCCCTTCATCACGGTCTTCATGTACCTAGGAACGAGGCCCGGAACCAGCAGGAAAAGGACGATCTGGCCCTCATCATTGAGGAGATGCTGCTGCAGCGGTACCAGGGCGTGAAGAATGAAAAGGGCGTGTGGGTCACGCCTGCCTTCCCCAAGCTCATCTATGTACTGGAGGAGGACAACATCCGCGAAGGCATGCAAATACTGGGAGCTGACGAAGCTGGCCGCCAAGTGCACCGCCCAAGCGGATGGTGCCGGACTATATCAGCGAGAAGAAGATGCTGGAGCTGAAGGTAGACAAGAACGGCAACGGCCACTGCTATCCCTGCATGGGCTGCCGACCGCTTCACCGACGCGGGGATCGGACGCCAACGCCGGACGAGAGCCCGGCAACCCCAAGTACTACGGGCGGTTCAACCAGGGCGTCGTGACCGTGAACCTGCCGGACATCGCCCTGAGCTCCGGCGGGAATATCGAGAAATTCTGGCGCATTTTCGACGAGCGGCTGGAGCTGTGTCACCGGGCGCTGCTGTGCCGCCACGAGCGGCTGAAGGGCACGCTGTCCGACGCAGCGCCCATCCTGTGGCAGTACGGCGCGCTGGCGCGCCTGAAGAAGGGCGAGACCATCGACAAGCTGCTCTACGGCGGCTACTCCACCATCTCGCTGGGCTACGCAGGTCTCTATGAGTGCGTCAAGTTCATGACCGGCAAGAGCCACACCGACCCCATCCGCCACGCCCTTCGCACTGGAGATCATGCACAAGCTGAACGCCGCCTGCAAAACCTGGAAGCGCAGACACAACATCGACTTCTCCCTCTACGGCACACCGCTGGAGTCCACCACCTATAAATTCGCCAAGTGTCTGCAGAAGCGCTTTGGCGTCATTGAGGGCATCACGGACAAGGGGTATATCACCAATAGCTATCACGTACATGTCACCGAGCCCATTGACGCGTTCAAGAAGCTGGAGTTCGAGGCGCAGTTCCAGCATCTGTCCCCCGGCGGAGCCATCAGCTACGTAGAGGTCCCGGATATGCAGAACAATATCACGCCGTGCTGGAGGTAATGAAGTTCATCTACGATCACATCATCTACGCGGAGCTGAACACCAAGAGCGACTACTGCCAGGTATGCGGCTGGGACGGCGAGATCGAAGTGGTCGAGGAGGACGGCAAGCTGATCTGGAAGTGCCCCCAGTGCGGCAATACGGACCAGGACAAGATGAACGTGGCCCGGCGCACCTGCGGCTATATCGGTACCACAGTTCTGGAATCAGGGGCGGACGCAGGAGATCAAGGACCGCGTCCTGCACCTGTAATCTCTTCAGTTTTCAAAACAGGCTTATGCCCCCTGTTTTTCCTGCCCCCCTTTTATTTTTTGAATTTTAATAATATTTTAATTTTGTGTACTAGGGTCAGGAGGGAGCATTACGGAGAATGAAGAAATGTGATATTGCCAACGGCATCGGCGTGCGGGTGACGCTGTTTGTGTCCGGCTGCACCAACCACTGCCCCGACTGCTTTCAGCCCCAGACCTGGGATTTTGACTACGGAAACCCCTTTCACGGAGGACACCAAGGCGGAGATTTTCGCCGAGCTGCACAAGACCTATGTCAACGGACTGACGGTGCTGGGGGCGAGCCTTTCGAGCCGCGGAACCAGCGGGAGCTGCTGCCGCTGCTGCGGGAGGTCAAGGCGAAGTATCCGGGCAAGACCATATGGTGCTTTACCGGGTTCCGGCTGGACGATGAGCTGCTGGCAGACGGCAGCTATCCCCGGTGCGAGGCAACGGATGAGATGCTCGCGTGCATCGACGTGCTGGTGGACGGACGGTTTATGAAGGAACTGAAGGATATCTCGCTGCAGTTCCGGGGCAGCCGGAACCAGCGGGTCATCGATATGAACCGAACAAGAGAGACGGGAACGATCTGCATTTGGGACAAGCTGAGACGATAACAAGGGAGGTATCCTATGCGGAAAACACTTTGGACGGCGCTGGCACTGGTGATGGATCCTTATATTGGCGGGATGCGGCGAGCAGAGCCACACGGACGGCAGCGGAACAGACAGCGCGACCTATACGCCGGACGCAGGCTATACGCTGGGCAACACGGATGTGGTGCAGCTGAACGGATTTCGCGCCATCGACATCGAATGGGTCAGCGGACAGGTGAATGTGGAGCTGTATGACGGCGAGGGCATACAGTTGTCGGAGACACTTGCCGACGGCAGTGACGTGACGCTGCAGATGGAATGGCGGGTGGACGAGGACGACAGCGAACTGGAGATCCGTTCACAGCCGCAGCTTATGAGCTCCACAGAGGAAAAAGATCCTGACCGTGAAGCTGCCCCGGAGCATGGTGCTGTATGGACTGGACATTGACGCCGTCAGCGCAGGTGTGTCCGTGGATCTGACGGACGAGGACACGCTTTCACTGAGTGAGTTGGATGTGACCTCGGTCAGCGGCGCGATCAGTGTCTATGCGGCCAACGCCGGGGAGATATCCCTGTCCACCACCAGCGGAAGCATCAGCGGAAGCGTCCGCACCCAAAAGCTGGAGGCGGACAGCGTCAGCGGCAGCATTGACCTGGCGCTGGACATCATGCCGACAGAGCTGGAAGCAGAAACCAGCAGCGGGAGCATCGTCATGCAGCTGTGCGATCTCAGCACGCTGCCCTCTCCCCTGCCGGTAGAATTTAAGACCACCAGCGGCAAGCTCAGCAGCGACGTGACCTTCACTACGGTGGAGGACGCCGCGTGGGAATTCCAGACGGTCAGTGGAAACGTGGAGCTGCTGACGGTACGGTAAAAAACACGCGAAAAATGACCGCCCTTACGGGCGGTCATTTTTTGCGCTTGTCACGGACCAGCTCGCCCACGGTGGGGCCATTGGCAGCCTGAGACTCGTCGGTGTCGATGTGCATGGTGGTAGCACCGCCCACATTGACGCGGACAACTACATCGTCGAAGATCAGCTTGCGGCCCTCGCCGCCGCAGGCGACCTTGATGATCTCGCCGTTCTTGATGCCCATGGCGGCGGCATCCTCCTCGGTGACGTGCAGATGGCGCTTCGCCACGATGACGCCCTCGGACAGCTCCACCTCGCCGGCAGGCCCTACCAGCTTACATGCGCCGGAGCCCTTCACATCGCCGCTTTCGCGGATGGGGCGTCGATGCCCAGGGTGCGGGCGTCCGTGGCGGAAACCTCCCCCTGGTCCGCCTTACGGGTGGGGCCCAGGATGGACACGTTGGCCATCTCCTTCTTGGGGCCGACGATGGTCAGGCGCTCGTTGCAGGCGTACTGGCCGGGATAGGACAGGGGCTTGCGGATGGTCAGCTGATAGCCTGCGCCGAACAGCTTTTCCACAGTCTCCTGGGTCAGGTGGATGTGACGTGCGGACGTCTCGATCATAAAGCTCATAGTAATACTCTCCTTTGTGTGGTTTTTGCGTTTATTTCTTTTTGAATGGGTACAGATCTTTTTCGGAGATGCGTTCCAGCGTCTCCACTTCGCCGACGCAGAAGTAGTTTTGCTCTCGGCCACCAGAGTGCCGGTCAGGCGGACGCAGTCGCCCCGGCGCAGGCGCTTCGCCTCGTCCAGCAGCTCTGCGCTGCCCGCAAGGCGGACGGTGAGGCCAAAGCCGGTGTCGATCTCCCCGGCGCTGTTCAGATACCACCAGGGAAACGCAGCTCCACCCACGGCCGGCATAGCGGCCCTGGGAGCCGTGGAGGTACTCGGTCTTCACCTGCTCAAAGGTGCGGGGGACGAGTTCTCCGTCCGGCATGGGGAAAAGAGCGTGCCGTACAGGCGGCTGAAGCGCTTGAGACGCTGGCCGTGACGGCTGACCATCAGGAACAGGACCACGACGGCCATCAGGGCACCGTACATACCGTGGCCCTCGATCAGGCTCCAGACAAAGACGGCGACGGCGATGAGGAACAGCACACGGTTCATGTCATCCTGTCCGCCCCAGATATCTTTCAGTCGGTTCATAAGCGCCCTCCTTTTCTCAACAGCACTCATCTTACCACACCGCGGCTGCAAAGGGAAATTGCCATGCGCGGTACAATTTCTCTTGTATTCGGCAAAAAAATCTGCTATAATCAAAACAACGATTTTTTGCGGTGCTATCACTGGAACTAATAGGAGGCGTTTTTATGTCCGTAAAGCTGGAGCTGTACCGGGTTTTTAAGGAGGTCGCCGAGGTGGGCAACATCACGGCCGCGGCACAGGCACTGTATATCTCCCAGTCGGCGGTGAGCCAGTCCATCAAGCAGCTGGAGCGCGACCTGCAGACCCGTCTGTTCGCGCGGAACAGCCGGGGTGTGACGCTGACAGCCGAAGGGCAGATGCTGTATGAATACGTCCGCAGTGCCATGGGTCTGCTGGAAACGGGGGAGGAAAAGCTGAGCCAGACACGGGAATTGCAGATGGGACAGCTGACCATCGGCGCCAGCGACACCGTGACCAGCCAGTTCCTGCTGCCGTATCTGGACACGTTCCACAAGCGGCACCCTGCCATCCACATCCAGATCGTATCCGGGCGAAGCCACAAGGTGCTGGGCCTGCTGCGCTCCGGCAAGGTGGACATCGCCTTCGCCAGCACCCGGCGGACGATGCCGGACTGCGGATATACTCCCTGCTTCGACTACCCACGCCATGTTCGTGGCGGCGGCGGACTATCCCTGTGACTTCCGGGCACGTATACACTCTGGCGGAGATCGCCCAGTTCCCGCTGATCCTGCTGGAGCGCAAGGCCTCCAGCCGTTTGTATCTGGAAAGTTCTTTTTTTGCAGAATGGGCTGAAGCTGAATCCGGAGATCGAGCTGGGCGCACGGAGCCTGCTGGTGGATCTGGCGGCCATCGGCTTCGGGGTGGCGGGCGTCACGGAAGAATTTGTCCGGAAGGAGCTGGACAGCGGACGGTTGAAAAAAGCTGAAGACCTCCTTTGAGATACCGGCCCGCAGTGTAGATATGTGCCTGCTGAGCGATGTGCCCCAGTCCGCTGCCGCGGAGCGGTTCACGGACTTTGTCAAGGACAGCTTATCCAAGCTATGAGCAGGGCTTTTCGCCCGGTAAAACCCACAAAAAACAGCAAAACACGCCTAAATAGTTCTCCGTTTTTCCCCTGTGCTTTTCCCTGCGAAATCAGGTATAGTAAGGTGTATATATCTCACGAGAGGAAGTGGTGGTCATGCAGCAGCTGAAGGAGCGTATCCTGCGGGAGGGCCGCGTCCTGCCCGGCAACATCATCAAGGTGGACGGTTTTTTGAACCATCGCGTCGACACGGCGCTGATGCGGGAGCTGGCGGATGAGTTCGCCAAGTATTTCGACGTGAAGAACATCACGATGGTGCTTACGGCAGAGGCCAGCGGTATTGCGCTGGCGACGATCTGCGCCGAACGGTATGGTGTACCCATGGTCTTTGCCAAGAAGGCCAAGAGCGACAACATCGAGGGCGGTCTGTACCAGAGTGATATTTTTTCTTACACCTACAAGAAAAAGGTCACACTGCTGGTGAGCCAGGACTGGATCACCAAGGACGACAAGGTTCTCATCATTGACGACTTCATGGCCAAGGGCTACGCCATGCGCGGCCTGATCGACATCGTGAACAAGGCCGGCGCGCAGCTGGCGGGCATCGGCGTGGCGGTGGAGAAGGGCTTTCAGGACGGCGGCGACAGCCCTGCGCCGGGGAGGGCTATCCCATCAAATCCCTGGCCGTTATCGACAGCGCCGAGAACGGTGTGATCCAGCTTCCGGGAGGACGACTGACATGAAAAAGGTGCTGGTTCTGGATTTCGGGGCGCGCGGTCATCGAAAACTTCCTGAATATCTGCGGCTGCGTGGGCGACTGGTCGATGGAAACCTACGCGCAGACGGCGATTGCCAACATCCGCGAAATCGTGGGCGACAAGGGCACGGTGCTGCTGGGACTTTCCGGCGGCGTGGACTCCTCCGTCGCGGCGGCGCTGATTTATAAGGCCATCGGCGACCGCCTGACCTGCGTCTACGTTGACCACGGCTTCATGCGCAAGGGCGAAACCGAGCAGGTGGTGAATGTGTTCACGCACACTTTCCCCGTGCGTCTGGTTGCGTCCGACGCCAGCAAAATCTTCTATGAGGACTTGAAGGGCGTTTCCGACCCCGAAACGAAGCGCAAGATTATCGGCCGTGACTTCCTGAAAGTATTCAAGGCGGAATCCGAAAAGCTCGGCAAGCTGGACTACTTCGCGCAGGGCACGATTTACCCGGACGTTATCGAGAGTGGTCAGGCGACGGGCGCGGCGGTCATCAAGAGCCACCACAACGTCGGCGGCCTGCCCAAGGAACTCGGCTTCACACAGCTGATTGAGCCGCTGCGGATGCTGTTCAAGGACGAAGTGCGCGCGCTGGGCGAAACGCTGGGTCTCCCGCACGATCTTGTCTGGCGTCAGCCGTTCCCCGGCCCCGGCCTGGCGATTCGTGTCATCGGCGACCTGACCCCGGAAAAGGTGGAGATTGTCCGCGAGAGCGACGCGGTGCTGCGCGAGGAAATCGCCAAGGCCGGTCTGGACGCCGATATCCACCAGTATTTCACCGTCCTGACGGGCATCCGCTCCGTGGGCGTCATGGGCGACGAGCGGACGTACGACTACACCGTCGCCATCCGCGCGGTCACGACGGACGACTTCATGACCGCCGACTGGGCGCGCATCCCGTACGACGTCGTGCGCACGATTTCCGCAAGGATTGTCAATGAGGTGCCACATGTGAACCGCGTCGTGCTGGACGTGACGACCAAGCCGCCGGCGAGTATTGAGTGGGAGTGACCGCTGTAAAGGCGAAAACCCTTGCAGCGCAAGCGTATTTGCCCAGTCCAAACCGCCTCTGATAACAAAATGATAACCATCTCCGAAGCTGTCTTTACAGAAAACTGCGCTGGTGGCTTTGGGGTGAAGGCGAGAAAAACGCCTCCCGGTTATCACTCTCTGTGAAAATAGCCTGTTCAAAAGCCCTTCGCTGTGGAGGAAATCTTCCACAAGCGGAGGGCTTTCTTTATGTCTATTCTTTCAGGCTTTCGACTTTGGCTTCCGGCCGCGTTTGCGCACAGCGGATGCTTCAGGCGGGACTGCGGCATGGATGCGCATGTCGTCGAAATCGGGGTAATGATACCGCCAGCGGTCGTACGCCTCTTTGGTGATCTCACCGGCAGCCAGCCTGGAAGATTGTTCCTGCCATGCACGAAGACGCTGCTCCAAATCGGCCGCATGGATGCCGCCATCAAAAATCTCAGCACGCAGACAGATCAGACCATCCGCGTTGGTGATACGGAGAAGCTTTCGGTCTTCCAAAGCAAAAAGCGTGTGCATCAAGCCGTCCATGGTATCAATGTCCGGCACGGCGATGGCCTTGGGAGAAACGTCCAGCGCTTCCGCCATCTGCCCGGTCAGCTCTGCCTTGGGCGTTCGATCCTCAGATTCATACTGAGCAAGTCTCACATCAGCCGAGCTCTCTGGAAACCCCAGAAGAAGACCCAAATACTTTTGTGTCATCCCCCGTAAAGTGCGAAAGAAACGGATACGTTCGCCGGTTGCCATCAAATCACCTCTTGAACAGGATAATTTATCATAGCAAATCCGTTTAAGATCGTCAAGATGGTAATTTAACAAAAAAGTTTGGAATACTCCTTGAAAGCCTATTGACACAAGCGATAATGTTTAATATAATCGTATTGCAAATTAAGCGTTATTGCTTAATTTGCAAAAGGAGGAACACGTGAAAAACCAATTTATGAGAGTAGAAAAAGTAGCTCAGGAGCTCGAAGTGTCCAGATCCTATGCCTACAGGCTGATCAGGCAACTGAATGCGGAGCTCCATGAGAAGGGATATATGACCATCGCCGGGCGAGTGAACCGGCTGTATTTTCAGGAACGACTGTACGGTACATCAAATCAGAAGGAGTGTGAGTCACATGTCAACACACAAGGATGAGAAAAACGGTACCTGGTATGTGATGGTTCGGTATCACGACTGGAAGGGTGTGAAGCGGCAGAAATGCAAACGGGGTTTTGCCACCCGGCGGGAAGAGCAGGAGTGGGAGCGCAACTTTCAGCTGCAAACCGATGGAGATCCGGACATGACCTTTGAAGCCTTCATGGAGCTGTATGAGAATGACATGCGGCCCCGTCTGAAGGAAAACACCTGGCTGAGCAAGAAACACATGATCCGGACGAAGCTCTTCGCCACCTTTGGCAAGAAGATGCTCAGCGAAATCGAAACCCGGGACATCATCGCCTGGCAGAATGAGCTGCTGGGGATGCTCTACGGTATCAAGAAGAAGGAGCGCATTTTCACCATCACGAAAAAAGCTATCTCCACCATGAGATGGACAGAGGGGCGAAGTCGGCAGGGGTCAAGCGTATCAGAATCCACGACCTCCGGCATTCGCACATCTCACTTCTGATTGACATGGGCTTCTCCGCTGTGGCGATTGCTGACCGCGTGGGGCATGAGAGTATCGACATTACCTACCGCTACGCCCACCTGTTTCCTCAAGGCAGACAGAAATGGCGGACAAGCTGGACTTTGAAAGGATGGGAGCGTAATGTCAGCTAAAATTTGGACAAGCACAACCGCTGGAGGAACAAAACAGTAGCCTTCCGGGTCTCCCCGGAGGAAGACGAGCAGATTGAGGCCGCTGTGCGGCCTCTCTGGCCTGACAAAGCAGGACTACATCACCAAGCGGCTCCTGGCCGGGACGTGGTAGTGCAGGGCAATCCCAGGGTGTATAAGGCCCTGCGGGACCAGCTGGCCACTGTACTGGACGAGCTGCGCCGGATTGGGACGGGGCCAACGTGGGGCGAGCTGCTGGACACCATTCAGCTAATCGCCGCTATCATGGGCGGCATGAAGGAGGATTGATAGATTGATGGATTCCAGAGAGACGAAAAAGGACTGTCCCGGTTCCGTCTGTTGGCGCAGACGAGGAACAGCCCATTTCTCAAACAACTACCCAAAGTATAGCAGAGGAAACGGCTGAAAACAACCCCCAAGAGGAAAATTTAGAGGAAATGCTCCGGGATATGCGGCGCATGAACGACCCGGCATATCTCCATACGATTTCCATGAACGAGTTGTACGAGAATGTGTATCTGAGCAGACCGCCCATCATTGACGGTCTGCTCTATCCGGGGACGTACCTCTTTGCGGGAGCGCCCAAGGTGGGCAAGTCGTTCCTGATGGCTCAGCTTGCCTACCACGTCAGCATGGGCCTCCCCCTGTGGGACTATCCCGTTCACAAGGGGACTGTCCTCTACCTGGCGCTGGAGGACGATCACCGCCGCTTGCAGGAGCGGCTTTACCGAATGTTCGGCACAGAGGGCACCGACAATCTGCTCTTTGCGGTCTACGCAAAGCAGCTTGGCGTTGGCCTGGAAGAACAGCTAAAGCGGTTCGTGCAGGAACACCCGGACACCAAGCTGATTATCATTGACACTCTCCAGAAGATACGGGAGGCTGGCGGGGATAAGTACAGCTATGCCAATGATTATGAAGTGGTGGGAAACTGAAACGCCTTGCCGATGATTGCGGCGTCTGCCTCCTGCTGGTACATCATACTCGGAAACAACAGGCCGATGACAAATTCGATATGATCTCCGGCACCAACGGTCTGCTCGGGGCGGCAGACGGGGCCTTTCTTCTTCAAAAGGAGAAGCGGACAGACGGCAGCGCCATTCTGGACGTGGCTGGGCGTGACCAGCAAGACCAGCGATTCTATCTTACCAAGGACAAGGAACGGCTGATATGGACGCTGGAGCGTACGGAAGCAGAGGCATGGACAGAGCCGCCCGACCCGGTACTGGAGGCCGTAGTCACCCTTGTGACGGTGGAGAAGCCGTCCTGGGGCGGTACTGCCACGGAGCTGGCAGCGGCGCTCCAGACTGACATGAAGCCCAACGCCTTGGCGATGCGGCTAAACGTCCGGGCCGGGAAGCTGCTGACAGACTACCACATCCGCTATGAGAACAGCAGGAGCCACGCCGGGAGAAGTATCAGCCTGACGCTGGAGCCGCCCCAGGCGTGACGACCGTGACGGCTGTGACGGCTTTTTTGAGAGCGGGGGCGGTGTCTGAAACATCGTCACGGTCGTCACGGCTGTCACGGGGAGCGGGGTCAAATGTCAAGGGGGCATACCTGCGGGTGGAGATTGCCGCAAGGCAATACAACCCGAACCCCTTGACATTTGGCCCACGGAGGACACTTGCCGGGTGGTGGAAAGGCTGTGCCTTTCCACCTGCCCAACGGCGAGTGGCAAAGTTTAGGCGGGGTGCAGGGTGCCCTTTTCAAAGGGCGGCCCTGCTGGGGGAGGCAACCGCAGTTGCCGGGGGCAAAGCCCCCGCACCCCCTCGGGAGAGCCCACGGCACTTTCGCACCAACGGGGCGAAAGTGTCATAGTGGGTTATTACACTTCCCGCAGGAAGTGCCTTCCCCCGAACCCCCGTCCACTTTTAACAACCCAACATCTGAAACAGGAGGATTTTTGCCTATGGCGAGAGGCGACGGTATTGACCGTACCAACGCAAGAAATATGAGGCTGACCGCTGCTAAGATCGGCAACACCCAGCAGCACAACGAGCGTGAGAAGGATTCCTATGTCAATCAGGACATTGTACCAGAGCGGACGTCGCTCAATGTCCATTTCAAAATCCCGTCCGCAGGGTATCGGGAGATGTTCTCCCAAATGGAGGCCGACGGTGTGATCTCCACTCGTGGCATTAAGGCGGACGCATTTCGATATGGTGAGTTGGTCTTTGATGTAAACTCCGCTTACTTCTACAATCACGGCGGGTATGACTTCGCAAAACAATTTTACACCGAAGCCTATAAAGCCGCAATCAAAATCGTGGGCGGAGAGCAGTATATTTTGTCGGCGGTCATGCACGCTGACGAGCGCAACCGGGCCATGTCCGAGGCGCTGGGGGAGGACGTGTACCACTACCACCTCCATGTGGTTTATATCCCGGTAGTGGAGAAGGAGATACGCTGGACAAAGCGGTGCAAGGACAAGTCCCTGGTGGGCAAGGTCAAGGAAACGTCATGCAGGTGAGCATGAGCAAGAAGTGGGCGTCCAAGCCCATTCTGGACGAAACCACCGGGGAGCCGTTACGCACAGCTAAGGGCAAACCCGTTCTACGAAAGTCGTACAGTGTCCTGCAAGATGATTTCTTTGAGCATATGCGCTCCGCTGGCTATCACGATGTAGAGCGTGGAGAACGTGGTAGTTCCGAGGAACATCTGACTGTCACGCAGTTCAAGACGGAGCGTGAGCAGGAACGGCTTGCACAGCTTCAAGAGGTGGCTGTGCTGGCCCAGGTTGAGGCCGACCGAAAGAATAAGGAGGCTACAGCTGAGAAGAAAGCGGCCCAGGCCAGGGCTAAGCTAAACGATGTAGCGCCCTTGCTCAAGGGCATGGAGAAACTGGCGGCGGACTTCTCCGACGACCCGGAGCGGACGCTGCCAGAAGCGGGGCCGCTGGAATCGGCCAGAGTCCTACCGGGAGAAAAAGGCCAAGCCCTTATGGGAGAAGATCGTCAAGGTGCTGCGCTCCGTCTACCGGGCCTACTTCGACCTCAAGAGCAAGTTTGAGCGGTTGCAGAGCGCCTATGATCGTGAGGTCAGTAAGAACGGCTCCCCTGTCAGCCAGAATTTATGAGGTCTGTGCCGAGAGGGACGGCTTAAAAGGACAAGTCAGGGACTATGAGCGGGTCAGACGGGCCATTGGCCCGGAACAGGCGGACAGGATACTGGAGGCAGCTTACCAGCAGGAACAGGTCGAAAAGGAGCAGAAATGGGGCGCAAGGTCAAAAATGAGGGTAGGCGCACGATAATCACAAAAAATGGAGGTAATTTCATGGAAAAGTACATCTTTGACGAGGGCAACGGTCTGTGGTATGAGTTGCAGAGGGACTAACAATATCCGGGCGTGTGCGGCGGAAATCGTGGACACAGAAATTATTTGCGCATGAGGCCCCAAATCGGAGGGTGTCCCGGTGAATGCCCTCCTGATTTATTTGGGACAGCGGGTAAAAACTTCTTGCATTTTAGAGTGTGCTATGCTATACTGCTGTCATCCTGATTTGAGGAGTCTATTCAACATGCGGCAAGGTATTCTTAAATAAAATTTGATAATGGGCACAAAAATAATTGCCCCTTGCAGGGGCTTGGTTTTTGTACCCAATTTAAGAATGCTTTTGCCTTTTTATCAAATATCGTGACGGATAACGGCTCATGTTAGCTGAATGCGTTTCTATGTATCCGAAGTCATGATCCCCAGCGGTAAAAGTATTTGCCGCTGGGGATTTTTGCGCCCTTTTGGGCCTTGTATGGAGGATAGACATGAACATTATCAATATCGGGATTCTTGCCCATGTAGATGCGGGCAAGACGACACCTTGACAGAAAGCCTGCTGTATGCCAGCGGAACCATTTCAGAGCCGGGAAGCGTCGAAAAAGGGACAACGAGAACGGACACTATGTTTTTGGAGCGGCAGCGTGGAATTACCATTCAAACGGCAGTCACTTCCTTCCAGTGGCACAGTTGTAAAGTCAATATTGTGGATACTCCCGGCCACATGGATTTCTTGGCAGAGGTATACCGCTCTCTGGCTGTTTTGGACGGGGCCATCTTGGTGCTCTCCGCTAAAGATGGCGTGCAGGCCCAGACCCGTGTTCTGTTCCATGCCCTACGGAAATTGAACATCCCCACCATTATCTTTATCAACAAGATCGACCAGGTTGGCATTGATTTGGAGGGCGTGATATCAGTCTGTTCGGGATAAGCTCTCCGCTGATATTATCATCAAGCAGACAGTGTCGCTGTCCCGAAAATAACTCCTGGAAAACACTAGTCAGAGGTGTGGGATTCGGATCGAAAATAACGATGAGTGGCAAGAAGTATATCGCAGGAGAATGCAATCATCGAAAATAACGCGGGAAGAACAGCGGCGAGTTCAAGACGCCTCCCCTGTTCCCGGTCTATCATGGAGCCAAAAACGGCCTTGGCATTTGCTGGACGCTCTTACGCAAATTGCGGATACTGACCCGCTTTTTGCACTACGAGGTGGATTCCACCACCCATGAGATCATTCTTTCTTTTTTTTGGGTCGGATGCAGTTGGAGGTTGTTTCCGCTTTGCTGGCAGAAAAGTACAAGATTGAAACAGCAGTGAAGGAACCTACCGTCATTTATTTAGAGCGGCCGCTCAAAGTGGCCAGTCACACTATCCATATCGAGGTGCCGCCTAACCCGTTTTGGGCATCTATCGGACTGTCTGTTACACCGCTCCCGCTTGGCTCCGGTGTAAAATACGAGAGCCGGGTTTCCCTGGGATACCTGAACCAGAGTTTTCAAAACGCTGTCATGGATGGTATCCGTTACGGGCTGGAGCAGGGCTTGTTCGGCTGGAACGTAACGGACTGTAAGATTTGCTTTGAATACGGACTTTACTATAGCCCGGTCAGTACGCCGGCGGACTTCCGCTCATTGGCCCCGATTGTATTGGAACAGGCATTGAAGAAATCATGGGACGCAGTTGCTGGAACCTTATCTCTCCTTCTTCACCCTCTATGCGCCCCAGGAATACCTTTCCAGGGCTTATCATGATGCACCGAAATACTGTGCCACCATCGTCAAACAGCGGTAGCTATGAATTATTCGATTTCGCATTTTGATAATTTGGGAAAACAGCGTTTCAATTTCATCTCCACATTTTGAAGTGATGACTTCATGGACGCTCCCCTTGAGACGCCCTGATTCTAAATCTATTAGATGATACCAGTCGTATTTATCTAAGTCATCACATTTAAGAATATTCTCAACTATAAAGGCGTTATTTGAGTTAAAAACACAAATAGCGCTCCCCCTAGCAGTTCACGGTATCGCTTGGTCGGCAACGATTGCCTTGTGTAGTCGTACTTTCTGTACATCCCATTTCCCTCATTTCATACCTCTATCAATTATCCTACGTATTAACAGATCACTCAACCCCTGGGACATGATCTTCGCTTGCTTTTGGGTGGCATCAAACTCCGGGTAGTAGTAACGCCACTTGTCGTAGTCCTCCTTAGAGATTTCTCCCGCCTCCAACCTGGCAGCAGCCTGCTGCCAGGAGCAGAGCATTTCATGCAGCCGGGCGGCGTCCTTGTTTTTACGAACATCGACCTTCAGACAGACTTCGCCATCCATTTCGTTGATCTTAAGCCCGTAACGGTCTTCCAGCGCGAACAGCGTGTGCATCAGCCCGACATAGGAGTCAATGTCCGGTACGTCCAGCGCCTTGGGCGAAATGTCAAGCACCTGTGCCAGTGCAGCGGTTACATCCGCTTTCGGCGTTCTGGAGCCGTTCTCATACTGCGCAAGGCGGACATCGGCAGACTTCTCCGGGAAACCCAGCGCCATGCCAAGGTATTTTTGCGTCATGCCCCGCATCGTGCGGAAAAAATGAATACGTTCTCCAATCGCCATAATAGCCATCTCCTGTGTCGGTTGTCTTTGATAATGAGTATAGCAGATATGTTTAATATCGTCAAGAAAAATCTAAGCAAATTTATTTAATATTTTCCTGCAAACCGGCTTGACTTAAACTGATATGTATAGTACAATAGCTGTGACTAACATATTAGCTTAATTCATAGAAATTTTACAATTAGGATAGCCAACAAATGCCGAAAAAATGTCCGTTGTAAAGTGAGGGGGTGAAATCCCAAAGCCGCAAAACTGAATGACCGTCTAAGGGATACTTCCTCCGGGGAAGCACGCGATGAGACGAGCATGCCAAGGAGAAAAGAAACCGGCACAGCGCCGAAAAGGGTTGCCTGCCAGAGTCCTGCGGATAGAACGGCAGAAGCAATCAACCACAAATCAGGAAAGGAAGGTATTTTGCCTATGGCAGAGCAGTCGTTTATGAGAGTTGATGAAGTGGCGCAGGAATTAGGCGTGTCCAAGTCCTATGCCTACAAAATCGTGCAGAAGCTCAATCAGGAGCTGAAAGAAAAGGGATACCTGACTATTTCGGGACGGGTAAATCGCAAGTATTTTCAGGAAAAAGCCTGCTATGGAGGGCTGGAAAGGAAGGATTCATAATGGCAGTCTATAAGGAAGAAAAAACGAACACATGGCGTGTGATCTACCGCTATACGGACTGGACAGGAGAGCGCAAGCAATCGCAAAAGCGCGGTTTCAAGACAAAGCGGGAAGCACTGGCTTGGGAACGCGAACAACTCAACAAAGCTACCGCCGATCTGGATATGACGTTTGCGAGCTTCGTGGAGCAGTACACGGCAGATATGAAGACCCGTATCAAAGAAAACACATGGGCAACGAAAGACCATATTATCCGCACCAAGCTGTTGCCCTACTTTGGAGAGGCTGAAAATGTGTAACATCACCGCCCAACAGATCATCACCTGGCAGAACGAGCTGCTGGATCATAAGGATGAAAACGGCAAGAAATATTCGCCTGTCTATCTCCGCTCCGTGAACAGTCAACTCAGTGCCATCTTCAATCATGCCGTGCGATACTACAATCTTCGAGAAAACCCATGTAAAAAGGCCGGCAGCATGGGCAAGAAGAAAAACCGGGAAATGCTTTTCTGGACCAAAGAGGAATATCTGAAATTTGCCGAAGTCATGATGGACAAGCCGCTATCCTTTTACGCCTTCGAAATGCTCTACTGGTGCGGCATCCGCGAAGGAGAACTTCTGGCGCTGACACCCGCAGATTTTGATTTTGAAAAATGCACCGTGTCAATCACAAAATCCTATCAGCGCTTGAATGGGCAGGATTTGATCACAACGCCCAAAACCGAGAAAAGTAACCGCATCATAAAAATGCCGCAGTTCCTCGCAGATGAAATGCATGACTATCTGAAACATACTTTATGGCATTGGAGCCAAATGACCGGATGTTCGCGGTGACAAAGAGCTATCTTCACCGTGAGATGGACAGAGGCGCAAAAGAAGCAGGCGTTAAACGTATTCGGATTCACGACATTCGCCATAGCGCAGTCTCGCTGCTGATTGACATGGGATTCTCCGCAACGGCGATTGCCGACCGCGTAGGGCATGAGAGCATCGACATCACCTACAATTATGCGCACCTGTTTCCGTCAAGCAGGCGGAGATGGCTGAGAAGATTGAATATGGAAAGGAGTAATTGAAAATGTCACTGAAAAACCGAGACAACCACAACCGCTGGCGCAACAAGACCGTTTCCTTCCGGGTATCACTGGAGGAAGATGCGCAAATTGAAACCTTTGTCAAGCTCTCCGGGCTGACGAAGCAGGACTACATCACCCGTCGTCTGACTTGCAAGGACGTGGTAGTCCAGGGCAATCCCAGAGTTTACAAGGCACTGCGGGACCAGTTGGCCACCGTGCTGGACGAGCTGCGGCGCATTGAAGCGGGCGGCATAAATGACGAGCTGCTGGATGTGATTGAAATGATCGCCGCCGTTATGGACGGCATGAAGGAGGAAAAGCGCCTATGGAGAATGATCTCTGCAAAAAGAAAACGACCGCCCCAGACACATCTGTTGGCGCAGATGATGGGCAGCCGCTTCACAATTCAACTGAGAACAGTATATCCGCTTTTGAAAAAGAAATCAACGGTGATTTTCAAAAACAGCGAAGAAAGTCTGGATGAAATCTACCGCAGGATACAGCGTCTAACCGACCCGCATTACCTGCACACAATCTCCATGACAGAGCTGTATCAGACCGTCTATCAAAGAGCAGGCCGCCCATCATCGACGGCTTGCTCTACGCGGGAGCATATATCCTCGCAGGAGCGCCCAAAATCGGAAAATCATTTCTGGTGGCGCAGCTTGCCTACCATGTCAGCACAGGGCAAAGGCTGTGGGGCTATGAAGTCCATCAGGGTACGGTTCTGTACCTTGCACTGGAGGATGATTTCCAGAGAATCCAGAGCCGGATGTTTATGATGTACGGCGTGGCGGATACCGCCAGCCTGCATTTTGCAACGGCAGCAAAACAAAATCGGAAACGGTCTTGACGAGCAGCTTGAGAATTTCATAAAGGAACACCCCGACACCAAGCTCATTATCATTGACACCATGCAGAAGATTCGGGAAGCCGGAGGTGAGGCTTACAGCTACGCCAGCGACTATGAGATCATCGGCAAACTCAAGCGTTTTGCAGACAGGCACAGCATTTGCATCGTTACCGTCCATCACACAAGAAAGCAGCCAGCCGGGGACAGATTTGAAACGATCTCCGGCACAACAGGACTTCTCGGTTGTGCAGACGGAGCACTCCTGATGCAGAAGAAGAAACGGACTGCATTGGAGGCCACGGTCGATGCGGTGGGGCAAGATCAACAGGATCAGATTCTATATCTGAAAAAAGATGCCGACACGCAGATATGGAGCCTTGAACGGACAGAGAACGAGCCTTATCAGGAGCCTCCCGACCCGGTATTGGATACGGTTTCCCAGCTTGTTTCCTCCGAAAGCAGAGAATGGACAGGCAGTCCGACCGAGCTTGCGGAGACGGTCAACACAGGCATGGCAGCAAACGCTCTTACCAAGTATCTGAATGTCAAATCCGGCAGGCTGCTGGAGGAGTACCATGTGAGCTACGAGAACAGGGCGCGGCACGCCGGGCGGCAGGTGAAGCTCACCTATATGATAATTGACAATGTTGAGTACGAAGTAATCGACTGAGGAGGACAGGCGACGGCTGCGACGGTCGCGACGGTGGAAATGATGCCATCAAAGCAACCGTCGCAATCGTTGCGGCCGTCGCCGGATAGGAAAGGATAGGAAAATGAAAAGCGTACAAATCCCTATGATCTGTTCATCGACCTCGCCATGTACCATCTGCGGGGCGAGGATGATTTTGAAGAAGAAATCCGGCAGGGCTTGGAGCAAAAGCTCGACGCCATGCTGAACCGGCAGATCTATTCCCGGTACAAAACCGCTCCCAACGAAGAAGAACGGGAGCAGGCGCGGCAGGAGTATCTTGACCAGCGTGGAGTGCCGCAGAGCTACCGATGGACTACTCCTCCTTTGGGAACTGTGACAGGAGCGTGCCACGCTCCTGTTGCTGGCAGACAAGGCAAAGCATTGGCTGACACAGCCCCTCGCATCCCCGTCCCCATCGAAAACCCGCAGATTTTGAGATGGATGGCGGAGAGGATTTTCAAAATTCTCTGCCTGCCTGTGGGCGGCAGCGTTGAAGCAAATTCGATTGCTGAAAGGCTGGCGGTCACGCCGTGGATTTTGCAAAGTGGGTACTACTTGCAAGCCACGGCAGAGGCTTCCGCAGAAGCCGCATTCCCTCCCCCTCGGAGAGCCCACGATACTTTGCAGCCGCAGGATGAAAGTATCATAGTGGGTTATTACACTTCCGCAGAAGTGCTCCCCCGAAAGCCACCCTTGTCCTGCGAAATCTGAAATCAGGAGGTAAATGCCCATGGCAAAGAGGCGACGGTATCCATCGTACCAACGCAAGAAATATGAGGCTGACCGCTGCCAGAATCGGCAACGCGCAGCAACACAACGAACGGGAAAAAGGAATCCTATGCCAATCAGGATATTGTGCCGGAAAGAACGCGGCTCAATATTCATTTCAAGAAACCGACCGCTGGATATGCGGAGATGTTTGAGTAGATGAAAGAGGACAGGGTCATATTCAACCGTGGACTGAAAGAGGATGTCTTTCTCTACGGCGAGCTGGTCTTTGACGTAAACACCGCCTATTTTCACAATCATGGCGGTTATGACTTCGCAAAACAATTCTACACCGACGCATACAAATCCGCAATAGAAATCGTCGGCGGCGAGCAGTACATTCTCTCTGCGGTCATGCACGCCGACGAGCACAACCGCGCCATGTCCGACGCGCTGGGGCAGGACGTGTACCACTATCACCTTCATGTTGTCTATATCCCCATCGTGGAAAAACAGATTCTATGGACGAAACGCTGCAAGGATAAATCGCTGGTGGGAACGGTCAAGGGAGACGATTCAGCAGGTCAGCATGAGCAAGAAGTGGGCTTCAAGCCTGCGCTGGACGAAAACGGCAAACCGATTCTGAGTGCCAACGGCAAGCCTGTTCTCAAGAAATCCTACAGCGTTTTGCAGGATGATTTCTTTGAGCATATGCGAGCCGCAGGATACACCGATGTGGAGCGTGGTGAACGTGGCAGCTCAGAGGAACATCTGACGGTCACACTAGTTCAAGGTGCTGAAAGAACAGGAAAGACTCAGCGAATTGCAGGAAACGAAAACAGAGATACAGTCCGAGATCGCAGAGCTACAGGAAGCGCATGACAAGGAAAGCGAGAAACTGGACAAGACCAGAGCGCATCCAAAAGCAAAAACTTGATCTAAAAGCGGATAGACGAGATCGAAGCCAAGCCCACTCTGATCGGAAACAAGGTTACGGTGGATAAGGAAGATTTAGATATGGTCATCACAGCTGCAGAAGAAGCATATCATACGAGGAGAGGAAAGAATCCGCTTTCAAGAAGGCTCTGGATGCCGCAAACAGGCTGATCGCAGAATTGAAGAAGACTGTAGCCGATCTCACAAAGAAATTGGCTGCGGCAACCAAGGAACTGTCCAAGTATAAATCTGTTCGCAACAAGCTCAATGTCGCCAACATGGAACAGGAAAACGAACGTTTACGCAACAGGCTTCGCACCTATGAGGAAGTGATTTCCCGCAATAATCTGTGGCATTTCTTTGGAAGCCGTGGCAAAAACCGCAACAGAGACGATGCACGTTGATTCCCGTGTAGAGCTGAGAAAAACGCAAATTTCAAATGGGAGCGTTCAAATCATACAGCGCATCATTTGGACGCTCCCTATCAAAAGTCAGCCCACTTTTGCAGGTGATGAGTTGAGAAAAATTCGTGAAAAACAGGAGGTTTTATGAAAACAGGTCTTCCCAAAAACAGAAAGCAACCAACATCTATTTTAACGAAGCAGACAGCATGATCAAGGTCTGCACCTACAATACCGCACTCAAAAACAGGCTCACCGAGTACGCCGGGAAATATCCCTCCGAGTGTCGGTTGATCGACAATGACAGGAAACGGCTGTCTGACCTTTGAAGTCAGCAAGGGGCGTTTTCGGTTTCAAGCTGACAGCCCCTATGACGAAAGCCGCCGCAAAGCTGCCAGCGAACTGGCGAAGAAAAATACCGAAAGATTAAGGAGGCGAGATCAATGAAAATCCTTTCCTGTGCGTTCAATATGAGGACCGCCTGCGTGGAATTGAAATTCGATAATTGCAGCATGATAGCTATCGATACAATCGCCGTGGAGAATGAGGTAGCCGACAACATGTATCAGAGGTCAGAGCTGGATTGGCTGATCTATAACGCTCCGTTGGAATATGCCGATCTGGTTTTGAACGGTGATCCGGAGAAGTATCTGAAAACTATAACTGTGAATAAGCCGTTTGAGAATTGAGTGATACATGCCGCCTGTATATGCCTTTCTATAGGCGGTGTTTTCATATTGTTTACATCGGAGGGATTGACATTATCAATCAAACGGTATATAATATCAATTAGAATATCTAAGAAGAGGTGTATTATGACTACTTCAGAACAGATTCGTGTTTTGTGCGTAAGAACCGGCGTGAGTTTATCAGAACTTGCACGTAGGATCAACCAAACACCACAAAACTTCAATGCAAAACTCAAACGAAATACAATAACTCAGGACGAACTTAACCAGATTGCCAAAGCTTTTGAATGTTACATACGAACAATACTTTGTTTTAGGCAACGGTGAACTCGTTAAATAAGAAAGGACTTTGCTATGACTGAACATAAGATCATATTTGGTGATAGTCGATCGCTTAACAATCAGATTAAAAGATAAATCTGTACAGTTAATTATAACCTCGCCTCCATACTGGCAGTTAAAAAGACTATGGTACGGAAGATCAGATTGGTTTTAACGACAGTTACGAAGAATACATAAACAATTTAAATTTGGTGTGGAAAGAATGCAATCGTGTCCTTTCTGATGGATGTAGATTGTGCATCAATATTGGGGATCAGTTTGCTCGTTCCGTATATTATGGCAGATATAAAGTTATTCCGATCAGAACTGAGATTATTCGTTTTTGTGAATCCCTTGGCATGGATTATATGGGAGCTATTATTTGGCAGAAAACCACCACGATGAATACTTCTGGCGGCGGTGCCATTATGGGTAGTTTCCTTATCCTCGCAATGGCATCCTTAAAATGGATTATGAGTTTATTCTACTTTTCAAAAAATTAGGTAATGCTCCTAAGCCCACGCAACAGCAAAAAGAACAATCTGCAATGACCAAAGAAGAATGGGGACAGTATTTTTCTTCTCATTGGAATTTCAATGGTGTTAAGCAGATGGGGCATATCGCTATGTTCCCGGAAGAACTTCCTAAACGTCTGATCAAAATGTTTTCTTTTTTGGGAGAAACGGTATTTGATCCGTTTGCGGGTAGCGGAACAACCTCACTTGCTGCAAAAAATCTCGGAAGAAACTCTATCGGTTATGAAATTAACAAAAATTTTGAACCCATCATTCGCGAGAAATTGGGAGTAGATCAGTTTGATTTAGACGATGACACAAAGGTACATTTTTACAGAAGACGAAATTGGAAACATTTCATCTTTTAATCAGCTTACTTATATTTTCAGTGATCCACATCGGATGGATAAAAAGATTGATGTAAAAGAAACTTCAATTCGGTTCAAAGATTGATCAGTCTGAAGCAAAACGCGATGAACTTTTTGGTGTAAAGCAAGTAATTGCCTCTGATAAGATTGAACTTAGCAATGGACTTGTCGTTCGTCTGCTAGGTTTCAAATCTAACTCACTATATCAAGGAAAAGCCATCAGTTTTTACAGGAGAAATTTCAAAAACGAAAAGTTTTTCTTGAAGTATGATGCTATAAAATATGATGCAGAAAACAATCTAATGTGCTATGTGTATCTTGATAATAAAACCTTTATAAACAACCACTTGGTAAGAACAGGATATGTTGATGTTGATACATCGTCTGACTATACCTGTAAGAAGAAATTTATGGATTCACTTCTAAGTAACATCAAAGTAAAAAGGAAGGAGTCAAATTCACAATTCCTTCCTTGAAACTTATTTTGGCCTCATTTTGTAGTAGTAAATCACGCTCTGCCAGTATCTTCTTTTCGATGTCTTTTGACACCTCTCCGTTTACTGGCATAACAATAAAAAACTTTGCCTCCAAAATCACGCATAAAAGCTTTGTGTCCAGCTTCTTCTGAAGAACGTGCTTTACCCATATATATCGACAAATTAGCAGACTTATATGTGGATGGTTTAACTTGTAATCCTATTTTATAGCCGTTTACATCTGTCAAGGTCAACCCAATAAGGCGATCCTTCTACTTCGCTTGGGGCATCGTAAAATGGAATGCCTCAATAGTCAGTGCCGGTTTCATCATCTGCCGTGCTCCTTAAGATATCCCTCATATTGTCTGTCAATCACTAAATTGTGTATAAAATCTATACAATCGTCCCGAGTAATGACTCTATTAACGCTGGGAAAAATCTGTTTTCCCCTGGAAGAACATTATGAACTTTATCGTATAGTCTAAGCCCTATATTTACAATTTGCTCCCTTGTTCTAACATTGGGTAATAGTAATCTTCCCATTCTTGCAAAGTGTTAGGGGAACACAAGCGAATAGAATCAGAGGTAGATCCGACATTCACCTTCTTGTTCAACCCCAACGACTGGTCGTATAATTAAGAATAAATTCTTTGTTTGCTATTGGCATATACTGTTCTCCCTTTATTTTTCAACTTCAATGGTCAACCCTGTTTTGGTTTTTGGTGTAATAGATCATCTTTACAGCGATAGTCTCGGACAAAACGTCCCATAGTTTTGTATGTATCGGGCTTTACCGAATATGGAACATTTCCGACATAGCCATCAATACCAACAGATTCTTCTTCTGGCGTAGCAAGACGATAAGTTGTGCCGTTGCGTTCTGCCAAAAAAGAAGCTAAAATCGCCTTCTGAACATACATACCGTTGAATGTCTTATAAATGACGAGATCTTCAACCCAATGTTTAACCATTTCACGATCAATGAGCGGAATAGCATCACGGAGATTCTGCACCTGTGCATAAATCTTATCAGTTGCTTTTTCAAAGGCATCGGGATATCTTTCTACATACCAATCATGCCAGTTCTCAATGGTGATTTCTTCGCCGGAATCCATAAACTCCGGAAACAACTCGGACATCTGACCGACAACAACAGGACAGTGCCCTGTGCGATTTTGATTTGCCCAGTTGATTAACTGAGAAGTGTATTTCGGAAAGCTGAAAGTATCACTTTCGTTGTAGCTTTCTATGTTTTCATTCTTCAAAGTGTATTTCATGCCTGATCTCTCTCCTCAAAAACAATTTATACGTTTCGATTTCAAGTGCATCAGCTATTCGTTGAATGTTTTCAAGAAATACTTCTGCGATAGCACTCGATTACACTGATATATGTTCTAATGAAGCCCCGCACTTTTCGGCAAAGGCTTCTTGGGAGATGCCTAACGCCTGCCGATAGCGTTTCACGTTTGTTCCAAAAGCTTTTACAATATCCATACTTGCAAACCTCTATATTGTATGATACAATAATGAATACAATAAATCTACGGAGACAATGAGTAACATATACGATGTTTCACGAAAGGAAGTGATGAAATGGGGCGAAATAAATCTCCATCTGAAAATACGGTTAGAATTTTTGTGCGGAAAGAGCAGCCGGTATGTGTGTGAGTTTGAAGGTGCAACAAAAGGCTCTTTTACGATGGAGTAACATTATCAACCTTTAATAACGCATATGTAGCTCATATTGTTGCTTCGAGCTCGAAAGGTCCTCGTGGCGATAAAACGCTTTTCGCCTCTGCTTTCCGATAAATTAGAAAATCTCATGCTTATGTGTGCAGATCATCATAAGCTTATTGATATAAAACGATCTGGTGATACATTTATCATTGCAAATCCTGTAATGCCGGAAGAAAATTTTGCTGATAAATGGAACGAAAAATTCAGAGAAGGCACGAGTTTTTTAGATGGTTAGAATTGGCAAAAAACAGCTATTTTAATTGCTCCAATAAATGCGCAAGGACTTCATAAAGCGTCGGAAGCACTTGAGGTTTGCTTCGGTCGAAATATTGTGGGACGCTCTCTTGTTGATGATGGACATGATACCAAAATTGCCCGTGAAAGCAAAAACGCTGTATGTGGATGGGCTAACTGGAGGATTAAAAACTACGCCATCTCAAACTACGAAAAAAAGTAGGGGGGACACACTTTCTTTGGCAAATAAAGGACGATATTATAGAAACCCACCGTTGACCTAATACAACAAAAGGTTGCTCTCTGTTCAGTATACAAGGTGCAAACTGTAGTATCGATAAGAAGAAAAAAACAGTTGTTTTGGACTGGTAAAATAAAGCCTACAGCTCTGTCTAAAGAATATACTGTGATTTTTAATATATCATCCTGGCAAAAGTCCGAAAGTTTGGGTGGTTGGCGACGAATTAGAAAAAAACTGGATGATGTTAACTTCCCACATAAATTCGATATCGATGCTGAAAATAAGATGGTGCGCATTTGCCTGTACAGATACTCTGAGTTTAGTTCGTCAAACTATTAGCCAACACTATTATTCCCTGGACGATAGAATGGTTGTATTACTACGAGCTCTGGCTTTGCTACAGGTGAATGGTTAGGCGGTGGAGAGCACCCCGAATTGCAAACCTAAAACCGAGGATACAAGCGAAGATCAATAGAAAAATACTCAAAATCTATATGCTGTTTGTAGCTATCCATGGCAACACGATGGCAACAAAAAATCAGATAGCCCATGCTATCTGAATAATGAAAATAATCAAAATAATCAGGCAAAATCCATAAACAAAAACTGTTTAAGATTTTTTTTTGGAGGAGCAGTGGGAAATGAAAAAGTGAATATAAAGAGAGGCTGCAAAGCCTTGAAAACACTCACCTTTTGAAAATCTCATTTCCTGTTTGATAGCAAAAATGATAGCAGATACCAAAGCCATTTTGTTTGTTCTTGTTTTGGCGAGCGAATGGTTTGCAGGTTTGCTATCGCATCCAATCCTATATTGAGAGCGAAAAAAGGCTCTGCTGGACTTTCTAAAAGAAGGTCGGCAGAGCCTTTGTTATTCTTCGGTGTGTTCTTTAAAGGTCAGCAACGAGCAGATCGCTCAGTCCCTGCGACGGCGTGATCTTGTGCCACTGACCGGAGGTGTCAAGTTCAGGGTAGCGGTAGCGCCAGCGGTCATATTCTTCTTTGGTGATCTCCCCCGCTTTCAGCTTGGCGGCAATCGCACCCCATGCGGAAAGCATCCCAATGAACTCCGTTGCGTCGCGTCCTTTGTGGATATGAACGCGCAGATGCACCTCATCCTCGCACTCACAGATCTCAAGACCGTAAGCGGTCTTCCAGCGTGAACAGCGTGTGCATCAGCCCTGTATAAGAGTCAATGTCTGGGTACGTCCAGCGCCTTGGGTGGCATCCAGCACCTTTGCCAGCGCAGCAGTCATCCGCTTTCGGGTTCTGGAACCATTCTCATACTGCAAGGCGGACATCTGCGGATTTCTCCGGAAAGCCCAGCGCCATACCGAGGTATTTCTGTGTCATGCCCCGCATCGTGCGGAAAAAGTGGATGCGTTCACCAATCGCCATAATAGCCATCTCCTGTGTCGGTTGTCTTTGATAATG